>Ga0307517_10000604_pt1 | contig 61193 bp, 50 predicted proteins | sample 23_EM_MG_FD_194515 | JGI IMG/M metagenome (GOLD analysis project Ga0307517, IMG submission 194515) | Populus trichocarpa ectomycorrhiza microbial communities from riparian zone in the Pacific Northwest, United States - 23_EM | ecosystem: Host-associated > Plants > Roots > Unclassified | place...
TCTGAATTTCAGTTTCCCACACATCATCTGGTGCAGTCACAGCACCAGTTAATGTATCATACCCAAATCCACTCATCTCCTTCAATCTAATCCAAACCTTCCACTTTCGCTTCAAGTTTTCAAGCTTAGCTTGACACTTTTCTCCTGTAAGTGGTATTTCTTTCCCAGCAATAGCACAAACAGCCTCTGAAACTGAGTTCCATACTTCCATTTTAAACCCATTGTCAGATCGTTTGCCAGATCTAATTGCTTGTACCAACTCCCGTACTAAAACAGTTGTCATTTCTGCCGACCAGTCCACAGTTCGCCCACGGGGCTTTCTTGGCTTTGATTTCCGTGGCTCAAATGATGAGGGAATATCGTGATGATCTAGAATGAGGATCGAGGTTTGTTGAGGTTCAATTCCAGGAGGTTGGATAGAAGAAGGAGTAATTTGCTCGACTTCTTGAATAGTGGCTTGACTATCTGTGAGTAGCTCTTGATCAGACATTGCTATTTGTAGTAGTAATCCAAGTTGTAATAGTAGTAGTGGTAGTAGTAGTTGAAGAGAAAGCGGTGGTAGAGGTTGGCGTAGGTAGAGTAAAGAAAGCAGCAGCAGGGGCAGTAGTGAAAGCCAGAGTTGGACTTGGGGTGGAAGTGAAAGTGGAAGCAGTAGCAGAAGCAGGTGCAGTAGCAGCAGTAGTAGTAGTAGTGGCAGCCGTAGTGGTAATAGTGGTGGTAGCAGTAGTGGTAGCAGTAGTAGTAGCAGTAGTAGCAGTTGTAGTAGAAGCTGGACCCAGAGTAGAAGTGGAAGCAGGAGTCGGAGTAGAAGGGAGAGCAGGAGCCAGAGTAGAAATGGAAGCCAAAGCCGGAGTAGATCCGAGACTCAGGACCAACACAACAGTATTAGCTATAGTGCTGGTAGTCGTGGGAGCTGAAGTGGGAGCAATAGCTGAAGCAGGCACGATGGGAGCAGGAGCCAGAGTAGGAGCAGGAGCAGGAGCTGTAGGAGCAGGAGCCGGAATAGGAGTAGGAGCAGGAGCAGGAGCCAGAGCAGGGGCAGGAGCCAGAGCAGGGGCAAGAGCAGGAGCAGGAGCGGTGGGAGCAGGAGCGGTGGGAGCAGGAGCGGTGGAAGCAGGAGCGGTGGGAGCAGGAGCCGGAGCAGGAGCAGGAGCGTGAGCGTGAGCGGGAGCTGGGCTGGGAGCTGGACCGGGAGCGGCAGTAGCGCTAGTAGCCGTTGTGGTAGTTGAACCGGGTGTAGCGGTGCAAGTAGTAGAGGAGGGAGTTGTGTAAGGATGAGCGGGTATGTGTGATGGATCTCAATTCTGAGGGTGAAAGTTGTGCTCAGGAAAATTTTCATTCAAGCTATCTTATGTGGTGGTAAAAATATTTCTAAGAGGCTAGGGTAAAGTTATTCTCCTAGGGCAACAAATGGCTGACCGTTTGTTACAACCATTTCTTCCGAGCAAACCATTCCGCAACGGAACGGTCGCCACTTCTTCCGTCGTTACCAAACAGGCCCTAACCATCTAGTTCTAAAGTTTGGGTGATGGGGCTAGACGGTGAAACTAGACATTGAGGTGTCAACCAGGATCATTTTCTGATAGAGGGTAAAAGTACTGTACAATATTTACCTCCCTAAATTGTCACTAGACGGGCAAAACATGATTTTGCCTCGGAGGTGCGTTTGGAGGTCCCACCATGCGCTAGACAGTACCCTACCGGAGGTAAATACAATCTACTTGCCTGCAATCCTCCACCCCTCTAACCCCCCTTAAACGCCGCTACCGTATTGTAATGCTAGACGGCCGTCTATAGAGAAATGGGCCCTTGGAGAGCTTGCGATTTTCACTCGCAACCGCAGCGGTTATGTAAGTTATGTGGTGGGAGAGAGCTTCGGTCATGTTTGGGAAAGCATGGGATATTTTCACTGCTGCTGGTGCCTGTTGTTTGCACCAAGGAAAAAAGGGTTCGCAATGTTGGTTGTTTGGGCTACACTAAGGGCCCCCCGTTTAGCTAAGCGTCTATCGCTAAAATTTGGGTGATAAAGCTGGACTGCGGTGTCTCAACCGCGATCATTGTAAGATAGATGGTACAAAAGCTTTTCCCCAATTTTCTACCGTCTTGAATTCTTGTACCTAGATGCTCAAAACGTGATGTTGCCCGGGAGGTGGATAGGCAAATTTCACCAGACTCTCGGCTACCCCCTACTGTAGGAAAACGCCGTTCATTTACCCACACACCCCCAATTGTCAAGCCCACCTTAGCGGTCGGCACCGTCTCGAGCTACTAGAGGGCTGCCTATAGGTGAACGGGCCCTAATTTACGATCTAGCTAGGCTTATTCTACAGTGGACACTTTAGGATTTTGGTGAGTGGCTGCGAGGACAGTATTGTAAGAGAGTGGTGCGATAGATCAGGAACTTGAATTATAAACCCCTATAAACCGGTATGACTCCAGGGTGCCGACATAGCAGCCAGAAGAATCATGTCAGTCACACTCGGTTCGGGTGGCTGAATTGGAAAGCCATTAAGTTAGGCACCGTAAGAGAGCCAAGTGGGTGCTTGCGGGGCTGCTTTTTCACAGACAAAACACCCCCGCTTTTCTTTAACTAGACCCACTTTCTCCCCGTCACAGGAATATCATTAAACCAACAATACCTAGAAGCCCCTCCATTTTGACAGTGGCAGCGATAAAAAGTGGAAGATGCCTCAATATACCGTCAACTTCAGCACCACGTTCCCCAATAATGGGAACACCTCGGATGTGTGGAATAGCAATACTATTACCGATGATCGGTCCCAACTCCTAGCCTGGTTATCACCACTGAATCCTGGCTTACGACATTGGGATATTCAAGAACGCCGCGCCAATGGTGTCGGGGAATGGTTCTTAGAGACGGAGGAAATTCGAAGATGGTACGCCGGTAGTGAGAGCGGGGAAGGCGAAAGCGCTGTTCTGTTTTGCTATGGAGATCCTGGTGTCGGAAAGACATTCATCAGGTAACAATGATTTTTCAGCGGGGAGAGAAGGAAGCCAGTCCGTGCTAACGAGTCGTGATAGCTCGCTAGTAGTCGACAGGCTATGCGATCAGACCAGCGGACAAAACACTGCCGTTTCATGTTTTTACTTGGACTTCGCAGCACGAAAAGAGCAATGTGCGACCAATGTGCTGGGCTCCTTGCTAAAGCAGATGGTTGGTGGGATGGAAAGGGTTCCGGAGGAGATATGGCGGGCCTTTCAACAGGAGACAACGACCATTGGCGGGCGCAAACCCCAACTCATTAGTATCGTGCAAATGCTACAGCACATCGCATCTTCACGGCGGACAGTTATTTGTATTGACGGCCTAGATGAATGCTCGGGAGTTCAGCGGGTCAGGCTCCTTGATTCGCTCAAACAAATCCTTGAGAAGTCCCCGCGCACTCGAATATTCGCAACCGGAAGGCCCTATATTCGGGCTGAGATCGATAAGCGTCTGGCGGGATACGTGAAAAGTGTCTTTATAAGTCCCACCAGAAAGGATATTACCGGATACCTTCGGATGAAACTCTACGAGGACGAAACGCCGGATGCTATGGACGAGAGCCTGGAGGCAGATATTCTGGAGGAGGTCCCCCAAGATTTATCGGTGTGAGTAGGGCCAATTGTGCTGAGAATCACACCCCGATTAACAGCTAACAGGAATAATTAGGCTTCGACTTGTTTCCTTGAAGATTGAGGCAATATTGCGGCAACCAACTAATCATCGCAGACGAGAAAGGCTTAACAAAACGATCGATGGATTGGGATGGGCAGATGCTTACAGTTCGACGATTAAAAGGATAAAGGCGCAGGATGAAGATAAATCAGGACTCGGGGTGGCAGCTTTGATGTGGGTCAGTCACGCGGAGAGGCCGCTGAGTGCGGATGAGCTCTGCCATGCACTAGCAGTCGAGCTAGGCTCTAAGGATTTCAATGCCGGCAACGCCCCTTCAATCTCGACATTGATGAGCTGCTGTCAAGGGCTTATCACTGTGGATAAGGAGACATCGACTGCGCGATTGATCCATCCTACTGTGAAAGAGTATCTTTCCACCCGCCCCGATATTTTCGGTAAACCTCACGCGGCAATGGCAGAGATCTGCTTAACCTATCTAAATTCCGGGCAAGTCAAGGCTCTTTCAGCCGACCCCTCCACCGTTATCCATGACAACCCCTTTCTGGAATACTGTTCCATATACTGGGGAATCCATGCGAAGAGGGAACTCTCAGATAATGCAAGATCACTGGCAATAGAGCTACTTCACAAATACGATGGTCACATATCCGGCAGGTTGCTTTTAAAACAAGTAAAATATCTGGATAGCAAGGGCTCGGCTGGCAACTTTGGTAGCGATCCCGGTATCGATTTTCCCTTCCGTGGACTAGACTGTGCATCGTTCCTCGGAATTGTGGAGCTTGTGGGTACTTTGACGGCAATGCCGGGCTTTCGCGACGAAAGAGGTGTTCCAATGCTTACTCCCCTTGCATGGGCTGCTCGCAATGGGCAAGAGGGAGTGGTGGAAATGCTTCTTGGGAATTATGAGCTCTACCCCAACTGGAGTGATTGTTTCGGCCTGACACCGCTAATATATGCCATTCGGTGTGGACACGAGCGAGTGATCGAAATACTACTCGGGAAGAGATCGGTCGACCCCAACGTGCCAGATGACGGCGGGAAAACACCGCTCTCGTACGCTGCTCAGGATGGACTGGAGGGAGTAGTGAAAATACTACTCGGGCGGCCAGCGATTATCCCAGACAAGGTGGATCACTCCGGAAGAACACCACTTTCGTTTGGGGCCGAGAACGGGCATTTACGAGTGGTGGAAACACTGCTCAGGGAGTATAGGGTCAACCCCGACAAGCCAAATCGTCACGGCCAAACGCCGCTCTCGTATGCTGCTTCTGGTGGACATGAGGAAGTTGTAAAAATATTACTCGAGCGGAAAGAGGTTAACCCCGACGAGCCGGACTATGACGATCGAACACCGCTCTTGTGTGCCGCTTCGGGTGGGCATGAGGGCGTTGTTAAAATACTACTTGGGCAAGGAAAGGTCAACCCCAACAAGCCAGATAACAACAGCCAAACACCACTCATGATCGCAACTCGGTTGGGCTTCCAGGAGGTGATAACTCTGCTACAGTCCCACGGTGTTGAAACCCCGGCGCAACCCGAGGCCTAGGAGCCACCACCTCGTGGGAATCACTCCCATCCCTTCTCTTTCATCTCATGTTGCTCACGGAATTATCTCTTCGACATCGCCCTTTGCAAGCGAAGGGGGGTCCTTGAGCTGGGAATGCACATACCTATTATCGCCCGTCTGAAACTCCCCATCCAGTTTAGCCGAGTGAGGAGGATTCATGAATTCCAGTTTACAAAGCGCAGTAGTCTTGTCGGTGGAGTGAGATGGTTTAATTATTGTGAGAAAGATTATTTTATTGCTTTAGAATTCCATCCTATATATTCGATTTTCCCCGAGCTGCGATCCCTTCCTAGCGCCTTTTTCTTTTTCTTTTCTTACCTTCCTTTATTCCCCCCCAACCCGTCAGCGACAAGTAGCCTTAATGGCGCGTTTTTTTAGATATAGGAGGAAGGGTCTACGATAGCGCGAGGATTTTTGAGGCGATTGTGAACAATTATATAAAGGTGGTACAGGAGACTGTCTATCATAAATGTTATAGTTTAATGCAGAGTACGGCATTGCACTTGGTGGATACCTAAAACTTTTACTAGCCACCCACCCCCGCTATAGCCAAGCGTATGTGTGAGGACCTAGCAAACAAGCCCTCTTCACCACCTCTTAAACTCCCTCCGATCGCGATCAACCCGACGGCATTAAACATACCAGCGGGGGAATAATCAGGTAAATACACCGTAGGGCATATCTAGGTGGCTCTTCCGGGTACTCACCCCCCGGTCATACGTGTCGGAAAAACGGCAGCAAAAGAGATGCGGAGGCTATTTGCCGTCGGGCTATTCAACAATCCTAGCTCCTTTGACTCCCGTACCGATACTAGGGCCAGCCCCACCTAGGTTGGAAACGCAGCGAGAAAAGAGCCCACGGTATCGTACTCGAGTAGTGTTCCGCCTGCTAGTGAATTGGGCGGGGGGGGGGGGAAGTGGGGTGAACGGCGTGTGTCCTATTGTGCTAGTTGGATTAGAATTAGTGCGGCGCGACAAGGCGATATGATGCGGTATGGATTGGGTAAGATTAAATTCCTGGGTAGCGAAAATGTGGTTAAGGTAAGGCTGTCCGTGATCTGTTTCGCAAGGGATGCATTCGGGATTCGAACCCCGGGGGTTGGAGCGGGGGGGGGACTTGTGAAAATAGGGATTGATGGTGGAGTTGTTTCTTAGTAAGCAAGTGTAGCCGAGCTTCCTATCATCGAGGAATTTCTATACCTAACTCGGCTGGGTGGATATTTATTGCTAAGAGGTGAGGAGGGAAGGGTAGCCGTATGATACGGTACTATTTTGCTTCTGCTACATTTTGCATCCTTTTCCGACCTTTTTTTTGCTTCTTTGTTTCTAATTACCTGCAAATGTCATTGTTCACCTACATGTTACACGAGTGCCAATATCCAGTACTGCGTTCAATGTAGTATATACCGAGATCGTGCCCACGATTAGGGACTGGTCACCGTGAATTAATGGTACTGTATTGGACGTGATGGATACCAAGTGACTAGCCCTGCTATACCGTAAAAAGCGGAATAGTTGGACCTCACGCTAAGACGTCTGGAATTCCCTCCCTTTAGATTAGGAGAAAAAGCCCAGCGAAAACTGAGTTTTGCATCCCTCCACTGGGACAACTAAAAAGTAAAAAAAGACTGACCTTACTACTCCAACGTCCTAGAATGAGATCCGATTATTCTGGCTGTTGCGGTAGTATCAATTGTGAGAGGGGTAGGAAAGAAAACCTCCGAACCACATGCCAAAAGGCTTCTGATCAACAACATAGCTCTTCCCCAATTGCTATAAGAAAGTGCCAAGGAGATACAATGTTAGCTAATAATCCTTCAACTCCCATAGGGGGATGGCCCCATCTATCTTGAAAACAGACTAACCGAAGAGCCCGCGTGGAGAGAAGGTGGGATGAACCATGGGATTCTTTGCGTGGTGTGGCTCCAGTTGGGTTGGAATCAGTGTGGCGTTGTGGCGTATCCCGCAGATGGGCTGTCTTTTTCTGAGTGTTGGCACACCCGCTCTCTCTGAACCTGCACGGCTCTCGATTTATCTGTTCATGATGGATCCTTAGACAAAATCTGGGGGAGTACCGTTCTCTCTACGATACGGAAGGGGAGGAGCAGGATCAAGCTCAGGAAAAATCAAATCAAAAGCCGAGAAAAGAAAGAAGCGTATGGATATTCCATACTTAACGCCCTCTTACCTAACCATCGAGTTTAAAAGTTTGGATGATAAAACTAGACGGTGGCGTCTCAACTATGATCATTGTCAGATAGATGGTACGATCTTGGCGACAAAAGAAAACAAGCCCCCGCCATTTTACACCAAAAATGGCTGATTTTGAACATTAATAACCCAACCTAAAGGTCTACATATTTAATGAAACGAAGCTATAGTGTAGGCGGTTGTTGAGACTTTCTAGGTAAAAATTATGGGAATTTTCCCATTCTCTCACAGAGGTTGAGGGCTTAGGATTGTCATTGATCGTGGTTGCAATGTACCTTTTGTATGGGACACTCATACGAAATTCGAGGTACCTCTTGGCCACCATCATGACTTCTGGTATTGCACTATGAAAATTAACTAAGAGAGCTTGTCACATATAGATGAAAATATCTAGGTAGGTCCAAAGACTCGGAAGTATTTTAATACTTCCTTGCAAAGCAACTAGGCGTGATTTTACGAAGTGAAAAGGCCCATTTTTGGTGTAAAATGGGGGGGGGGCTGGTTTCTTTTGTCGCCGGGGTCGTACAAAACCTTTTCCCCGATTTTCTACCGTCTTGAATTCTTGTACGTATAGCTAGATGCTCAAAACGTGATGTTGCCCCGGAGGTGCACAGTCAAATTTCACCAGACTCTAGGCTGCCCCCTACTGTAGGAAAACGCAGTTTACTTACCTACGTACCCCCAACAGTCGAGCCCACCTTAAGGGTCGGCACCGTCTCGAGCTACTAGACGGCTGTCTACGGGGAAACGGGCCCTAATTTACGATCTAGCTAGGCTTATTCTACAGCGGAAACTTAGGAATTTTCATGAGTGGCTGCGAGGACAATATTGTAGGAGAGTGGTGTGATAGATCAGGAATTAGAAATCCGCATAAACCAGTATGACTCCCAGGGCACCGAAATGGCAGCCAGAAGAATCATGATAGTTTCACAAGGCTCTGGTGGCTGGCTTTGAAAGCTATTAAGTTAGGCGCCTTAAGAGAGCCAAGTGGGTGCTCGCGGCGTTGCTTTTACATCGACAACACCCCCGCTTTTCTTCAACCAAACCCACTTTTCCCGTCACAGGAATATCATCAAACAACAATACCAAGAAGCCCCGCCATTTCAACCCTGTGAGCGATAAAGAATAGAAGATGCCTCAATACACCGTCAATGTCAGCACCACGTTCCCCAATAATGGGAACACCTCGGATGTGTGGAATAGCAATACTATTACCGATGATCGGCCCCAACTCCTAGCCTGGTTATCACCACTGAATCCGGGCTTACGGCATTGGGACATCCAAGAACACCGTGCGGATGGTATCGGGGAATGGTTCTTAGAGACGGAGGAAATTAGAAGATGGTACGCCGGTAGTGAGAGCGGGGAAGGCGAAAGCGCTGTTCTGTTTTGTTATGGGGATCCTGGTGTCGGAAAGACATTCATCAGGTAACAATGTTTTTTCGCTGGGGAGAGAAGGAAAGGAGTCCGTGCTGACGAGTCGTGATGATAGCTCTCTAATAGTAGACAGGCTATGCGATCAGACCGGCGGACAAAACACTGCCGTTTCATGTTTTTATTTGGACTTCGCAGCGCGAAAAGAGCAATGTGCGACCAATGTGCTGGGCTCCTTGCTAAAGCAGATGGTTGGTGGGATGGAAAGGATCCCGGAGGAGATATCGAGGGCCTTTCAACAGCAGACAACGACCATTGGCGGGCGCAAACCCCAACTTATGAATATCGTGCAAATGCTACAGCTCATCGCATCCTCACGGCGGGCAGTGATGTGTATTGACGGCCTAGACGAATTCTCGGGGATGGAGCGAGTCAGGCTCCTCGATTCACTTCAAAAAATCCTTGAGAAGTCCCCGGGCACCCGAATATTCGCAACCGGAAGGCCCTATATTCTGGCTGAGATCGAAAGGCGTCTTGCTGGACACGTGAGAAGTATCTCTATAACTCCCATCGGAAAGGATATCACCGAATACCTTCGAATCAAACTTGGCGAGGACCAAACTCCCGATGCTATGGACGAGAGCTTGGAGGCAGAAATTCTGGAGAAGGTTCCCCAAAATGTATCGGAGGTGTGAGTAGGGCCAGTGGTGCTGAGGATCATACCCCGATTATCCGCTGACTAGAGTAATTAGGTTTCGACTCGTTTCCTTAAATATTGAGGCAATCTTGCGGGAACCAACTATTTATGAGAGACGAGAAAGACTTAGCGAAATGACCGATGGATTGGAGCTGGAACATGCCTACGGTGCGACGATTGAACGGATTAAGGCGCAGGATGTAGGTAAATCAAGGCTCGGGGTGGCAGCTTTGATGTGGGTCAGACACGCGGAGAGGCCGCTGAGGGCGGATGAGCTCTGCCATGCCCTAGCAATTAAGTTAGGCTGTAAGGATTTGAATGCCGACAACGCCCCTTCAATATCGACATTGGTGGGCTGCTGTCAAGGGCTTATCACTGTGGATGAAGAGACATCGACTGTGCGACTCATCCACCCTACTGTGAAAGGGTATCTTTCTACCCGTTCCGATATTTTCAGTAAACCTCACGCAACAATGGCGGAGATCTGCTTAACTTATCTCAATTCTGAACAGGTCAAGGCTATTTTGGCTGACCCCTCTGCCATTATCCATGACAAACCCTTTCTAGAATACTGTTCCGTATACTGGGGAATCCATGCGAAGAGGGAACACTCAGATCATGTAAGATCGCTTGCACTAGAGCTACTTCAGGAATACGATGGTCACATATCCGGCAAGTCGCTTTTAAAACAAGTAAAATATCTGGACCGCAGGGGCTGTGCTGGCAACTCTTGTAACGATATTGAGAGTGATATCGATTTTCCCTTCAGTGGACTAGACTGCGCATCGTTCTTAGGAATTGTGGACCTGGTGGATACTTTGAAGCAAATGAACTGCTGTCGCGGGAGAGGTTCTCTGGTGTCTACTTCCCTTGCATGGGCTGCCCGCAATGGGCATGAGGAAGTGGTGCAAAATCTGGTTTGGAATAACTTTAGCTCAATCAACCACCACCATCGGGATTATTTCGGCCTGACACCGCTAATATATGCCATTCAGTGTGGACTTGAGCGAATGGTGGAAACACTACTCGGGTACAGCTCGGTCGACCCCAACTTTCCAGATGACCGCGGGAAAACACCGCTCTCGTACGCTGCTCAGGATGGACTTGAGGGGGTGGTGGAAATGCTGCTCGGGCGGCCAGAAGTTAACCCAGACAATGAGGATCCTTCCGGGAAAACGCCACTTTCATTTGGGGCCGAGAACGGGCATGTCCGAGTGGTGGAAGCACTGCTCGGGCGGTATGTGGTCAACCCCGACAAGCCAAATCTTCACGGCCAAACGCCGCTCTCGTATGCTGCTTCTGGTGGACATGAGGAAGTGGTAAAAATATTACTCAAGAGGGATGGTGTTAACCCCGACAAGCCGGACAATGATGGTCAAACACCGCTCATGCGTGCTACTTTGGGTGGACATGAGGGAGTGGTGAAAATACTACTCGGGCGAGAAGAGGTCAACCCCAGCAGGCCAGATCACAATGGCCAAACACCACTCATGCTCGCAACTATGTTAGACTTCCAGGAGGTGATAACTCTGCTACAGTCCCACGGTGCTGAAACCCCGGCGCAACCCGAGGCCTAGGAGTCGCCGCCTCGTGGAAACCACTCCCATCCCTTCTCTTTCTCCCCATGGTGCTCACGGAAGTATCGCTTCGACATCGCCCCCTGCAGGCGAAGGAGGTCCCTGAGCTGGTAATACATATATGTGCTATCGCCCGTCTGTATTTCCTTGTCTAACTTAGCCGAGTGAGGAGGATTCATGAATCCTGATTTACAAAGCGTAGTACTCTCGTCGGTGGGGTGAAATGGTTTCATCATTCAGAAGGCTCAGTTCATTGCTTTAGATTTCCATTCTATCATATCATATTATTCAAATTTCCTCGAGCTGCAATTTCTTCCCAACGCCTTTTTCTTTTTCTTTCTTTTTTTGCTTTCTTGAGTAGTTTTCTTCTTCTCTTGCTTTGCTCCCCCTCTCCCCCCACTTGTCGACGCCAGGTGGACTATATATTGCGCGTTTTTTTTTTCATATAGGGGAGGAACGGCACAAGGATTCTTAAGGCGATTGTGAATAATTATATAAAGGTGGTATAGGAGACTGGTTATCATAAATGTCATGGCTTAATGAAGGGTACGGCATTGCGCTTAGTAGATACCTGCTGGCCACTCACCCCCGCTATAGGCAAGTGTATCCACCTCATGAACTCACCCGTATCGCTACCAACCCGACGGCATTCAACATACGAGCGGGGAAACAACCCGGAAGATACAGCGTAGCGCACATCGCAATGATTCTGCCAGGTACTCACCCCTCCCCCGGTCATACGTGTCGCAAGACCTGCAGCAAAGGAGATACGGAGACTATTAGCCGAGAGGCTACCAACAATCCCAGCTCCTTCGACTCCCGTACCGATACTAGGGCCGGCCTCACGTAAGTCGGGAACAGTGCGAAAAAAGTGCCCATAGCGTTCCGTCCGCTCGGGTGGGGAGGAGAAGTGGGGTGGGTTATCTTTATGTCCTCTGGTGCTTGGTGAATTAGAATTAATGCGGCGCGACATGACGGACTGCGGTATGGATTGGGTAAGATTAGATTCCTAGTTAGTGAATGTGGTTAAGATAAGGTGATCCGTGATCTGTTTCGAAAGGGACCCCGGGAATCGAACCCGGGGGGTTGGAGGGGGGGGGGGTTGAAAGGGATCTTGTGAAAATGGGAATTGATGGTGGGGGTTGTTTAATTTCTTAGTAAGCAAGAATAGCCGAGCTTCGTATCATTGGGGAATTTCTATATCTGACTCGGCTGTGTGAATATTTATTGCTAAGAGGTGAGGAAAGAAGGGTATCCGTATGATACTAGTTTGCTTCTGCTGCATTTTGCATCCTTTTCCGATTATTACATTGTTTCTTTGTTTCCACCTACCTTCAAATGTCATTGTAGTGTATATCAGGGCTGTGCCTACAATTAGGGGCTAGTCACAGGAGATTATATTACTTAATAGTACTGTATTGGACGTGGGGGATACCTAGTGACTAGCCCGGCTATCAGTACCGTAAAAACCGGAGTACTTAGACCTCACGCTAAGACGTCTGGAATTCCCTCCTTTGGATTAGGGGGAAGAAGCCCGCGAAAAATTAGTTTTGCAGCCCTCCACTGAGACAAGACCGACTTTACTAGGAGAGGCAACTCCAACGTCCTAGAATGAAGTCCGATTATTCTAGCTGTTAGGTCTACGGTAGTATCAATTGTGAACGTGGAAGGAGAGAAAATCTCCGGACCACTTGCCAAAAGGACTCTGATCAACAACATAGCGCTTCCTTAATTACTATAAGAAAGTGCCAAGGAGATACAATGTTAGCTAATAATCTTTGAAAATAGACTAGCCGAAGAGCCCGCATGGAGGGAAGGATGAATGGTGGTATTCTTTTGCGTGGAATGGCTTCGGTTGGGCTGGAATTAGTGTGGCGCTGTGGCGCATCCTGCGGGCGGGCTATCTCCTCCTCAGTGCTTGCACACCGGCTATCTCTGGACCTGCACGGCTCTCGATATCTCTGTTCATGATGGGATCTTGGACAAAAGCACGAGGGGTGCCGTTCTCTCTACGATACGGAAGGGGGGAGCAGGATTAGGCTCAGGAAAAATCAAATCAAAAGCCCAGGAAAGAATGAAGCGTATGGAGAGTCCATGCTTAAGGCCCGTTTACCTAACCATCTAGTTCTAAAGTTTGGATGATCAAGCGAGACGGTGGCGTCTCAACCGGGATCATTTTCCGATAGATATGGTGGTGTAAAGACTTTTCCCCAATTTTCTACCGTCTTGAATTCTCGTGACTAGATGCTCAAAATGTCATGTTGCCCCGGAGGTGCTAGTCAAATTTCCCCAGACTCTAGACTACCCCCTACTGTAGGCCAACTTCGCTTACTTACCCACACACTGCTAACAGTCAAGCCTACCTTAGCGGTCAGCACCGCCTCGAGCTACTAGACGGCTATATAGGTAAACAGGCCTTAACTTACGATCTAGCTACAATAGGCTTATTCCACAGCAGGCACCGGGGAATTTTCGTGAGTGACTGCGAGGACAGTATTGTAAGAGAGTGGTGCGATAGATCAGCAATTAGAAACCCGTATAAACCGGTATGACTCCAGGGTACCGACATGGCAGCCAGAAGAATCATGTCAGTCACACACGGTTCCGGCCCCCGGATTGGAAGGCTCTGAGGTGCCTTAAGAGAGCCAGTGGGTGCTTGCGGCGCTGCTTTTACTATTGTGAATCACCGGCACCTCCTACGCCCACATCCCTGTCCGTGCATCCCTATTAGAACATGCTAGAAGTATACCGGAAGCATGACCGATGAGCGTTTGGTATTCGGTGAAAGCTGCGAGAAGCGGGGTAGTTGCGATGAACAAAAGAGGGGTAGTTGCGGTGAACAAAAGAGGGGAAGTTGCGGTGAGAAGAAGAGGGGTAACTGAGGGGTAGCCAGATCATACGATATCTGATGGAAATGGTCTGAGGGTATAGGGACTACTCATGGACGTGTAGTATTAGTTTTTTGGTACTTAAGAGCCATGTTCACGCACAGATGTAGAAGTCAAGTCAGCGAATAAGTTTCTGCCCCTCTTACTATTTTTGGTTCTTTCCCTCTCGTACTTCTATATACGATCCACCGTGACCCTCAATTTATAAGATTTACACCAACAACACCCCCGCTTTTCTTCAACCATACCCACATTCCTCCGGTCACAGGAATACCATCAACCAACAATACCCAGAAGCCCCTCCATTTCGGCCGTGTGAGCGATAAAAAGAGTGGAGGATGCCTCAATATACAGTCAATGTCAGCGCCACGTTCCCCAACAATGGGAACACCTCGGATGTGTGGAATAGCGATACCATTACCGATGATCGGTCCCAACTCCTAGCCTGGCTATCACCACTTAATCCTGGCTTACGGGACTGGGACATCCAAGAACACCGTGCCAATGGTGTCGGGGAATGGCTCTTAGAGACGGAGGAAATTAGAAGATGGTACGCCGGTAGTGAGAGAGGGGAAGGCGAAAGCGCTGTTCTGTTCTGTTATGGAGATCCTGGTGTCGGAAAGACATTCATCAGGTAACAATGTTTTTTCAGCGGGGAGAAAAGAAAGGGAGTCCGTGCTGACGAGTCGTGATGATAGCTCGCTAGTAGTGGACAGACTATGCGATCAGACCGGCGGACAAAACACTGCAATTTCATGTTTTTACTTGGACTTCGCAGCGCGAAAAGAGCAATGCGCGACCAATGTGCTGGGCTCCTTGCTAAAGCAGATGGTTGGTGGGATGGAAAAGATTCCGGAGGAGATATGGCGGGCCTTTCAACAGCAGACAAGATCATTTGGTGGGCGCAAACCCCAACTCATTCATATCGTGCAAATGCTACAACACATCACATCCTCACGGCCGACGGTTATGTGCATTGACGGCCTAGATGAATGCTCGGGGGTGCAGCGAGTCAGGCTCCTCGATTCACTTCAAAAAATCCTTGAGAAGTCCCCGGGCACCCGAATATTCGCAACCGGAAGGCCCCATATTCTGCCTGAGATCGATAAGCGTCTTGCTGGACACGTGAGAAGTATCTCTATAACTCCCATCGGAAAGGATATCACCGGATACCTTCGAATCAAACTTTCCGAAGACGAAACGCCCGATGCTATAGACGAGAGGCTGGAGGCAGAAATTCTGGAGAAGGTTCCCCAAAATATTTCGGAGGTGTGAGTAGGGCCAACGGTGCTGAAAATCATACCCCAATTATCTGCTAACTAGAGTAATTAGTTTTCGACTTGTTTCCTTCAATATCAAGGCCATCTTGCGAGAACCAACTATTTATCGGAGACGAGCAAGGATTAACAAAATGACCGATGGATTGGGACTGGAACATGCCTACGGTGCAACGATTGAACGGATTGAGGCCCAGGATGAGGGTAAACGGGGGCTCGGGGCGGCGGCTTTGATGTGGGTCGGACACGCGGAGAGGCCGCTGAGGGCAGATGAACTCTGCCATGCCCTAGCAATTAAGTTAGGCTGTAAGGATTTCAACGCCGACAACGCCCCTTCAATCTCGACATTGGTGGGCTGCTGTCAAGGGCTTATCACTGTGGATAAGGAGACATCGACTGTGCGACTCATCCACCCTACTGTGAAAGAGTATCTTTCCACCCGTACCGATATTTTCAGTAACCCTCACTCGGCAATGGCCGAGATCTGCCTGATATATCTGAATTCCGAACAGGTCAAAGCCCTTTCAGCCGACCCCTCTGCTGTCATCCATGACAAACCCTTTCTAGAATACTGTTCCGTATACTGGGGGACCCATGCGAAAAGGCAACTCACGTACCAAGGAGAAAAACTTGCGCTAAAGCTGCTCCGGGAATACAATGGCCACATATCCGCCAAGTTTCTTTTAAAACAAGTAAAATATCCGGATCGCAGGGGCTCTGATAGAAACTTTGGTGGCGATCTTGGTACTGATATCAGTTTCCCCTTCAGTGGACTACACTGCGCATCGTTTTTCGGAATTGGGGAGATTGTGCGTACTTTGATGGGGCACGATATCAACGAAAGGGATGCTCGAGGGTCTACTCCCCTTGTGTGGGCTGCTCGCAATGGGCATGAGGAAGTGGTAGAAATGCTTCTTAGACGGCAGGGGGTCTGCCCCAACGAGACTGATTATTGCGGCCTGACACCGCTATTGTATGCCGTTTGGTGTGGTCATGAGCGAGTGGTAGAAATACTACTCAAACGGAAAATAGTCAAACCGGACATGCCAGATGGCCGCGGGGAAACACCCCTCTCGTATGCTGCTCAGGGTGGACTTGAAGGGATAGTGAAAATATTGCTCGAGCGGCCGGAGGTTAACCCAGACAAACAGGATTTTTCCGGAAAACCCCCACTTTCGTTTGCCGCCATGAGAGGGCATGCCCGAGTTGTGAAAATACTGCTCGGGCGGAGAGAGGTCAACCCCGAAAAGCCTGCTAACGACGGCCAAACACCGCTCTCGTATGCCTGCTGTAGTGGACACGAGGAGGTGGTAAAAATACTACTGGAGCGCGAAGCAGTTAACCCAGACAAGCCGGACAATGCCGGTCGAACGCCGCTCTCCTGGGCCGCTTCGGGTGGGTATGAGGGAGTGGTCAAAATATTACTCGGGAGAGAGGAGGTCAACCCCAACAAGCCAGATAACCACGGCCAAACACCACTCATGATAGCGTCTAGGTTGGGCTTTCAGGAGGTGATAACTCTGCTACAGTCCCACGAGGCTAAAGTCCCAGCGCAACCCGAAGGCTAGGAGTCACCACCCGGTAGAAATCAGTCCTTTCCCTTGTCTCTCGTCCCATGTTGTTCACGGAAATATCTCTTCGATTTCGCTCACCTCACGCGAAGGATGTCCCTGAGCTGGGAATAAACATACCGGTATAGGCGATCTCCCGTCCGAGACTCCCTGCCTAACTTATATGCGATTGAGGAGGAATTCGTTATTGCGAGAAGGCTTAGTTTATAGCTTTATATTTCTATTCTATCATATGAATTTCCCTGAAGCTGCAATCCCTCCCCAGCGTCTTTTCTTTTTTCTTTTTTCTTTCTTTTTTTTGTTTTGTGGGGTTCTTGTTTTGATTCTCTTCTTTTGCTCCCTCTCAACCTATCGGTGGAAGGTAGACCGTATATATCGCATTTTTCCTGATAGAGGTGAAAGGGTCTACGATAGCGCAAGGATTCTTGATGTGGTTGTGAATAATTATACAAAGGTGGCATCAACAATAGGAAACTGGTTAGCACAAATTTTATACCTATTAGTCACCCACCCCCGCTATAAGTAAGCCTATGTGTAGGGACCTAACAAAAAAATCTGCTATGTCACCTGTCAAACTCGCCCATCTCGCAATTTGCCCGACGGTATTAAAAATATCAGCGAGGAAACAATGAGGTGGGTACACTGTACTGCGTATCCGAGTGATCCCGCTGGGCGCTGGCCCCCCTCCCAGTCGTACGTGTCATAGGATTGGCAGAGGAGAATATCACGAACGCTACCCAACAATCCTAGCCCCCCATGACTCCCGTACCGATACTAGGTGCAGGCCCGTCTAGGATGGAGACAGGGCGAAGAAGCCCAGGGCATTGCAGTGTTCCTTCGGCTACTGAATTGGGCGGAGAGGGAAAGTGGGGTGAACGGCGGTTGTCCCTGTGCCCGGGGGTGCAAGTGGGATTAGGATTAATGCGACGCGACAGGAGGGGGGGTGGTACGATATGGGTTGGGTAAGATTGGATTCCTAGTTAGCGAACATGTGGTTAAGATAAGGTTATCTGTTATTGGTTTTGCAAAGGATACCTTCCGGAATCGATCCCGGGGGGTTAGAGAAGAGGGGATTGATGGTAGGGTTGTTTAATTTCTTAGTAAGCAAGAACAGCCGAGCTTTGCATCATTAGGGAATTTCTATATCTAACCCAGCTGTGTGGGTATTTATTGCTAAGAGATGAGAAAAGAAGGGTACCCGTATGATAATAGTTTGTTTCTGCTGCATTTTGCATCCTTTTCGGATTATTTTTTTACTCCTTTGTCTCTGCTCGAGTAATTACCTGCGAATGTCATTGTTCATTGTTTCGTTAGAAAGGGTTCTATCTTGTACTGTACAGTACAGTGTCCACCCCCCCATATATGTTACCAAGGTGCCGATATCCAATACAGCGTTCAATGTACAGTGCTAGGACAAAACTTTTCGCCCGATGCCCTTTTTACACCAAAAGTGCCCATTTTCACCACCCCCTCTCATTGCGCAATGTCTATGAGAATCAGCGAAAGTTTCTCCTTGTATTGGCAAACCTGTAGATAACATGAAGAAAGTTACAGAATCCTTAAATATTGCCAAGTGATGGAGAAAAGGCCACCCAAGCATCTGGTATCGGTTGCCATGAACTTTTTTGTATGGAGCTGCATACAAAAATCTTAAGAGCCTGTTTGGTTACAACGGTTCCGTTCCGTTCCCCCATACAAAAGGTCCTTTTCCTTCCGTTTCAAAACGGAAAGAACACTCTTTTACAGTGGAAACGGTCGCCGAACGGAACGGAACCGTCGTAACCAAACAGGCTCTAAGTCGCTTTCACACTAGTTGATGCAACCATGAACCATGAAGGCGGCTTTGATTTCTTCCACTTCTACTTATAGAGGTTTGAATAGATAGTGATTCCCTAGCTGATAGAAATATTTCAAGTGTTTGTATATAAGCAGTGTTGAGAATTGTTTGTTTAAAAATGTCCATTTTTGGTTTAAAAAGGGTATCGGACTAAAGGTTTTGTCCCCGTACTGTAGTATATATCGAGATCGTACCTACAATTAGAGACTGGCTACTGGAGATGATATTGCTTAATGGTACCGTATTTGTTGGAATTAGGCTTTCTGATATGCACTCTCTATGCATTAGAGTACGACAAGGCCAGTCATTCTCACTCAGTTCCGGTTTCCTTCTCTCTGAGTTAGACCCACCTGCATTTGACTTTTCCTCTCATGTCGCCGCTCAAACAATCCGCTGGATACTCACTTCTATTCTCTTCCATATTGTTTTCTTTAACTTCTTCTCCACTGCCGATATATGTCGCTACTCCACTGTATAAGTAGTAGGCATTCCTGGCCCTCTGAGATAGAATGAAGTTCTTGAGCATCTATCGTGTGTACATGTTTCCGGTATATAGCCTGGCTATTGGACCCTCTTTCAACAGTATTGGACGTGATGGATACCTAGTGACTAACCCTGCTATATCGGTATGGAGGGCCGAAGCCTAGCAGAGAGGCTTTTCACGTCACTCATTAATTTCATACCATTTGAAATCAGTTTGAAAGTGCGAAACACACCAGAAGAGAAGCAACCAGCAATATGCACGGCAGCGTGATTTCGGTGATAATTATTTTCTCTGGGTTGTGGTTGCTGTAATACTGGCGGGCACTAATAGTTCCGGTACCGGTATTCATTGTGGGAGGGACGGGAAAGAAAATCTCGGGACCACTTGCCAGCCGCTTCTGATCAACAATATACCGTATCATAACTCTTCCTTGATTACTCTAGGAAAGTGGCGATGCTAGCTGATAATCCTTTGACTCTCACAAGAGGATGTCCCTATCTAGGCTGAAAATAGACTAGCCGAAGGGCCCAGGTGGAAGCAAGGTGGGATGCGTGGGGCGGCTTCGGTTTGGTTAGAATTAGTGTGGCGTTGTGGCGCATCCCGCAGGTGAATTTTCTTTTCCTAAGTGTTGACACACCGGCTATCTCTAGACTTGCACGGCTCTAAAAGATCTCGATATCTCTGTTCATGATGGATTCTTGCACAAAATCTGGAGGAGTACCGTTCTCTCTACGATACGGAAGGGGAGGAGCAGGATCAAGCTCAGGAAAATCCAATCAAAAGCCGAGGAAAGAATGAAGCATATGCTTACAGCCCGTTTGCCTAACCACCTAGTTCTAAAGTTTGGGTGATAAAACTAGACGGCGGTAAAACTACACAATGTGTCAACCAGGATCATTTTCTGATACACGGGGCGATAGTGTTTGCCCAATTTTCTACCGCCCCAAATTGTCACTAGACAGCCAAAACCTGATGTTGCATGGGAGGTGCGTTTGGAGGTCCCACCATGCACTAAACAGTACCCTACCGGAGGTAGACTAAACACAATATACAGCCGCGTTGGCAAAGTTTTCGTACCCTCCCGGGGGCCACGGGTAATTAGAAACGCTTTGCTGACCCTCTCCCTTAATTATTCGGCATGATAAATGGTGATAAGGGTTTACAATGCCCCTAGGGGTATATCCGAAAGATAGTTTTCAGAGGGCTTCTTTGTTGTCCTGTTGTTGTAAATAGGTATTGTTCTTGAGGTACAAGGAGGTACGAGAATTTTGCGAACGCGGCTGTACTTGTGTGTATCCCTCCAACCGTCTAGCCCTCCTTAACGGTCGCCACCGCATTGAAGTGCCAGACGGCCGCCCATAGGCAAATGGGCCCCTCGAGAGGGTGTGGTTTTCACTTGCACCCGCAGCGGTTATGTAAGTTTCGTGGCGGGAGAGAGCATATCTTTACTGCTGCTGGCGCCTGCACTTTCGACGGAATAAAGAAGGGTTCGCAAGGTTGGCTGCTTGGGCCACACTGAGTGCCCGTTTACCCAACCGCCTAGTGCTAACATTTAGGGCCCGTTTGCCTACTCGCGGCGCGAATAAGTCCTGAGACAACAGATGCCACAACAATTCCCCACAACCCCCAACCATCGCAATACCACAATCGCTGAAGCGGATACAATAGTCAAAATGAAAGATCCTACCTAATATTTGGCTCCTCAAGAGAGGGAGGGACTCTAATATAGAGGCATTTGGTATTATAAAGATTACAGCTGTGGTTGCCATTGTAATAGCTATGGTCTTGCTTGAATTTGGGGGGGTTTTGTGGTCGCGCGCGTTGTCTCAGGACTTATTATCGGGGCGAGAATAGACGCCCGGCTAATAGCCCGAAGCGATGCCGACCATTAAAGGGGACTTGACAGTGGGGAACAGTGCAGCAAAGTAGACGGCGTTTACCTAGACTAGGCAACGTAACTTTTGACGGTATAGCTACAAGAATCTAGGACCGTGGAAAATTGGTCAACCATTTTCACACCGTTTATCAGATAAAGGTTGCGACGCCACCGTCTAGTCCAACCATCAATTACAAATTTTAATTTTTAGAAATAGAGGGAGAGTTGGGGGTGTGTGAAGAAAACAGAATAGTTGCATGTTTAGCTAATATACTTTCTAATAGGTAAACGGGCCCTCAGTTGATAAAACTGGACGGTGGCGTCTCAACCAAGATCATCGTCCGATAGATGGTACAAAGGGTTTTTACCCTATTTTCGACCGTCTTGAATTTCCTGTGACTAGATCCTCAAAACGTAATGTTGCCCCGGAGTCAAGTTTCACCAGACTCGACTGCCCCCTACTGTAGGCAAACGCCGTTCAATTACCCGCACACCAATAGTCAAGCCCACCTTAGCGGTCGGCACCGCCGTCTATAGGGAAACGAGCCCTAATTTACGATCTACCTAGGCTTATTCTATAGCAGGCACCTAGGAATTTTGGTGAGTGTCCGCGAGGACAGTACTGTAGGAGAGTGGTGCGATTGATCAGGAATTAGAAACCCGCATAAACCGGTATGATTCCCAGGTTTCGAACATGGCAGCCGGAGGAATAATGTTAATTTTACAAGGTCCGGGTGGCTGAATTGGAGAGCTATTAGGCACCATAAGAGAGGCAAGTGGGTGCTTGCGGCGCTGCTTTTACGTCGACAACACCCCCGCTTTTCTTTAACTATAGCGACTTTCTTTCCGTCACAGGAATATCATCAACCAAGAATAACCCACCATTCCCGCCGTGCGAGCGATAAAGAGTGGAAGATGCCTCAATATACCGTCAGTGTCAGCACCACTTTCCCCAATAATGGGAACATCTCGGATGTGTGGAATAGCGATACTATTACCGATGATCGGTCCCAACTCCTAGCCTGGTTATCACCACTGAATCCTGGCTTGCGGCATTGGGACATCCAAAAACACCGTGCGGATGGTATCGGGGAATGGCTCTTAGAGACGGAGGAAATTCGAAGATGGTACGCCGGTAGTGAGAGCGGGGAAGGTGAAAGCGCTGTTCTGTTCTGTTATGGAGATCCTGGTGTCGGAAAGACATTTATCAGGTAACAATGATTTCCGACTAGGGAGAGAAGGAAGGGAGTCCGTGCTGATGAGTCGTGATGATAGCTCGCTAGTAGTGGACAGACTATGCGATCAGACCGGTGGACAAAACATTGCAGTTTCATGTTTTTACTTGGACTTCGCAGCACGAAAGGAGCAATGCGTGACCAATGTGCTGGGCTCCTTGCTAAAGCAGATGGTTGGTGGGATGGAAAAAATTCCGGAGGAGATATCGAGGGCCTTTCAACAGCAGACAACAACCATTGGAGGGCGCAAACCCCAACTTATTAATATCGTCCAAATGATACAGCTCATCGCATCATCACGGCCGACAGTTATATGTATTGACGGCTTAGACGAATGCTCGGGAGTTCAGCGAGCCAGGCTCCTCGGTTCGCTCCAACAAATCCTTGACAAGTCCCCGCGCACTCGAATATTCGTAACCGGAAGGCCCTATATTCGGGCCGAGGTCGAAAGGCGTCTTGCTGGACACGTGGAAAGTGTCCCTATAAGTTCCATCAGAAAGGATATTACCGAATACCTTCGGATCAAACTTGATGAGGACGACGCGCTCGATGCTATGGACGGGAGCCTGGAGGCTGAAATTCTGGAGAAAGTTCCCGAAAATGTATCAGACGTGTGAGTAGGGCCAATAGTGCTGAGAATCATACCTCGATTATCCGCTAACAGGAATAATTAGGTTTCGACTTGTTTCCTTAGGTATCGAGGAAATCTTGGGAGAACCAACTATTTATCGGAGACGGGAAAGGCTTAACAAAATGGCCGACGGATTGGGGTGGGAAGATGCTTACAGTTCGACGATTGAACGGGTAAAGGCGCAGGATGTGGGTAAATCCAGACTCGGGGTGGCAGCTTTGATGTGGCTCAGTCACGCGGAGCGGCTGCTGAGGACGGATGAGCTCTGCCATGCCCTAGCAGTTGAGATAGGCTCTAAGGATTTCAACGCCGGGAACACCCCTTTAATCTCAACACTGGTGGGCTACTGCCAAGGGCTTATCACTGTGGATGAAGAGACATCAAGTGTGCGACTCATCCACCCTACCGTGAAAGAGTATCTTTCCACCTTCCCCGATATTTTCGGTAACCCTCTCTCGGCAATGGCCGAGATTTGCTTGACCTATCTGAATTCCGAACAGGTCAAAGCCCTTTCAGCCAACTCCTCTACTGTTATCCATGACAACCCCTTTCTAGAATACTGTTCCATATACTGGGGAATCCATGCGAAGCGGGGACTCTCAAATCATGCAAAATCACTAGCACTGGAGCTGCTTCGGGAATACCATGGTCACATATCCTGCATGTTGCTTTTAAAACGAGTAAAATATCTCGATAGCAATAGCAGGGGCTATGCTAGCAATCCTTATAGCGATCTTGGGAGCGATATTGATTTTCCCTTCAGTGGGCTGGACTGTGCATCGTTCTTCGGAATTGTAGAGCTTGTGGATACTTTGAAGGGGATGGCGTGCTATCGCGACCAAGGTGTTCTAGGGCCTACTCCCCTTGTATGCGCCGCTCGCAATGGGCAAGAGGAAGTGGTAAAAATGCTTCTTAGTGAATATATGTCCCCCTACAACCATCATAATTATTTCGGCCTGACACCACTAATACATGCCGCCCGGTGTGGCCATGAGCGAGTGGTGGAAATACTACTCACGTGCGGATCGGTCGGCCCCAGATGTCCAGACAACCGTGGGAGGACGGCGCTCTCGTACGCTGCTGAGGGTGGACTTGGGGAACTAGTGAAAATACTGCTCCAGCAGCAAGAGGTTAACCCAAACGAGCATGATAATTCCGGAAATACACCACTTTCATTTGCCGCCAGGAACGGGCATGTCCGAGTGGTGGAAATACTGCTCGAGCATAGAGGTATCAACCCCGACAAGCCAAATCATTACGACCAAACGCCGCTGTTGCATGCTGCTTCCGGTGGACATGAGGAAGTGGTCAAAATACTACTCGGGCGAGAAGAGGTCAACCCCAACAAGCTAGATCTTTACGACCAAACACCACTCATGCTCGCAACTAGGTCGGGCTTCCAGGCGGCCATAACTCTGCTACAGTCCCACCGGGCTAAAACCCCAGCGCAACCCGAGCCCTAGGTGTCACCACCCCGTGGCAATCGCTCCGATCCCTTCTCTCGCCCCTTGCTGCTCACGGAATTATCTCTTCGACATCGCCCTTTGCAGGAGGAGGGTGTCCCAGAGCCGGGAATGCATATATACTATCACCCGTCTGCAACTCCTTGTCTAATTAGCTGAGTGGGGCGGATTCATGAATTCCGGTTTACAAAGTGCGGTAGTCTTGTCGGTGGGATGTGGTGGTTTCATTATTGTGAGAAGGCTCGGTTTATAACTTTAGATTTCCATTCTATCATATCATATTCAATTTTCCTCGAACTGCAATTTCTTCCGGGAGCCTTTTTTGTTTTTGTTTTTCGTTTTCTTTTTGCTTTCCTGGGTGGTCTTTTTCTTCTCTTCCATTGTCTCCCCAACCTTTCAGTGACAGGAGGACTTATAGAGCGCGTTTTTATTTTTATTTTTAGAGGAGGAATAGTCTACCATAGCGCAAGGATTCTTGAGGTGATAGAGAATAATTATATAACGATGGTATTAAGGATAGGAGACTGGTTATCATAAATGCTATGGATTAATGAAGGGTGCGGGATTGCACTTGGTGTATATTGTATCTACTGGCCACCTACCTCCGCCATAGGCAATTCTATGTGTGTGGACTTAGCAAACAAACCCTCTATGTCACCCGTCAAACTCACTCGTATCGCGATCAACCCGACGGTATTAAACATACCAGCGGAGAAATGGTCAGGCAGATACACTGTAGTGCGCATCCGAATGGTGCCGCCAGGTGGGAACCCCCGGCCGTAAGCGTTGTATGATTGGCAGGAAAGGATATCAAGGAGGCTATTAACCGAGAGGCTACCAACAATCCTAGCTCCTTCGACTCCCGTACCGATACTAGGGGCAGTCCCACTAAGGTCGGAAACAGAGGGGAAAGAGAGCCCACAGAATCGTACTCGAGTGGTGTTCCGTCGGCTAGTGGATCGGGCGCGGGGGGATGTAGGGTGGGCGGTGGTTATCTTTGCGTCCTATTGTGTAGTGGATTAGAATTAGTGCGGCGCGACATGACGGACTGTGGTATGGATTGGGTAAGATTAGATTCCTGGTTAGCGAACATGTGGTTAAAATAAGGTTATCCGTGGTCCGTTTTGTAAAGGATACCTCCGGTAATCGAACCTGGGGGTTGGAGAGGGGGGGATTGAGCGCAGACTTGTGAAAATGGGGATTGATGGTGAGGTGTTTAATTTGTTAGTAAGCAAGAATAGCCGAGCTTCGTATCACCGGGGAATTTCTACAAGTATATATCTAACCTGGCTGTGGGAATATTTATTGCGAGACGCAAGGAAAGAAGGCTATATACCAGTATGATACTAGTTTGCTATTGCTGCATTCTACCTCTTTTTCCGATTATTTTTTTGCTCCTTTTTTTCTAATTATCATATCATATCATACCTACAAATGTCATTTTTTATTGTCTTGTTATAAAGGGTTCTGTCTTGTATTGTCCCTTAGCTAAAGTAACCGAACATTTGACGCTGCAAAGTTCTATCATACCACAAAGTATGGCAACCCAGCCCCCTCGCTTCTGAACCCACCATACCTTCATCACCACAAAAATCTCAATCAAGTAGATAGATAATACACAAGGTATTATTTAGAATCATAAATTTACTTTATCTTTAAATATTTTTTTGGTCGTGATTTTGGACATCATTTGTTGATCTAGGTGCTAACGAAGAAGTGTGAGACGTTGCATCGCAAATATTCGGTTACTTTTGCTAAGGGACAATACTATGATAGTACAGTGTCCACCCCCCCATATAGGTTACCCGGGGGCCGATATCTAATACTAAGGGCTCGTTTACCTATAGACGGCCAACTAGCAATCAGAGACAGTGCCGACCGTCAAAGAAAGTCAGTTAGGTAAACCAGCTTTCAGCTATATACTAGACAGTAAGTTATATTAGCTAAACATGCAACTATTCTGTTTTATTTACATACCTTCAACCCTCTGTCTCTTTCTAAAAATTAAATTTAGTCGTTGTACTAGACGGTGGCGTCTCAACCGTTATCTGATAAACGGCGCGAAAGTGTTTGACCAATTTTCCACGGTCCCAGATTCTTGTAGACTAGCTCGACCGTCAAAAAGTTATGTTGCCTACTCTAGGTAAACGCCATCTACTTTGCCGCACTCTCCCCCACTGTTAACGGTCGGCATCGTTGCAGGCTTTTAGGCGGACGTCTCTAGGTAAACTGGCCCCAAATTCAATATCGTATATATCGAGATCGTACCTACAATTAGGAGCTGGTCACTGTAAATGCTATTGCTTAATGGTACTGTATCGGACGTGATGGATACCTAGTGACTAACCCTGCTATATCGGTATGGGGGGGGGGCTGGTAGAGAGGGTTTTCACGTCACTCATTAGTTTTATACCTCTTGAAATCAGTTTGAAAGTGCGAAACACACCAGAAGAGAAACAACTAGAAATATGCAGTGTAGCGTGTTTTCAGTGATAATTATTCTCTCTGGGTTGTGGTTGCTGTAATACCGCCGGGCACTAGTTACACTAACAGTACCAGTACCGGTATTAATTGTGAGAGCGGCGGCAGCTTCTGATCAACATATAGCTCTTCCTTGATTACTATAGGAAAGTGGTAATTCTAGCTGATAATCTTTCAACTCCCACAAGGGGATGGCCCTAACTAGACTAGCCGAAGGGCCCGCGTGGAAGGAAGGTGGGATGAATGGTGGCTTTCTTTTGCGTAGGGCCGGCTTCGGTGGGGTTGGAATCAGTGTGGCGTCGTGGCGCATCCCGCGGGTGGGCTGTCTTTTTCTAAGTGGTAGCACACGCTCTATCTCTGGACCTGCACGGCTCCAACGGATCTCAATATCTCTGTTCGTGATGGATTCTTGGACGGGGCTTGAGCACGGTTCTCTACGATAGGGGGGGGGGAGCAGGGCCAAGCTCAGGAAAAATCAAACCAAAAGCGGAGGAAAAAACGAAGCGTATGGAGATTCCATACTTACGGACTAGTTACCGAAACATCTAGTTCTAAAGTTTGGGTGATAAAACTAGACGGCGGTAAAACTAGACAGTGATCTGTCAACCAGGATCATTTTCTGATGAACGGTGCAATAGTGTTTACCCAATTTTCTACCGTCCCAAATCGCCATTAGGTGGCCAAAACATAATGTTACCCCAGAGGTGCGTTTGGATGTCCCACTAGGCAGTAGACAGCAGCACCATACCGGATGTAAACCTAACAGATTTGCCTGTATCCCTCCCCGTCGAGCCCCTCCTTAACGGTCGCCACCGTATCGAAGTGCCAGACGGCCGCCTATAGGTTAATGGGCCCTTGGAGAGGCTGCGGTTTTCACTTGCAACGCAACAGTTATGTAAATTATGAAGTGGGGAGAGCTTCGGTCATGTTGCGTACGGTAGGAAAGCTTGGGATATTTTCACTGTTGCTGGTGCCTGTGGTTTCCATAAAAGAAAAAAGGGTTCGCAATGTTGGTTGTTTGGGCCACACTACCGGTAGGGGCCCGTTTCCCTGACCGTCTACTGCAAGAATTTGGGCGATAAAACTAGACGGTGGTGTCTCGACCGGGATAATTGTCCGATAGATGGTACAAAAGCTTTTACCCAATTTTCTACCGTCTTTCAATTCTTGTAGCTAGGTGCTCAAAACGTGATGTTGCCTCAGAGGTGGATAGGCGGATTACACCAGACTCTAGACGGCCCCTTACTGCAGGAAAACTCCGTTTACTTACCCACACACCCCCAACAGTCAAGCCTACCTTAGCGGTCGGCACAGCCTCGAGCTACTAGACGGCTGTCTATAGGTAAACGGGCCTAATTTACCATCTAGCTAGGCTTATTCTACAGCTGGCACTGAGGAATTATCGTGAGTAGCTGCAAGGACAGTATTAGAGGGATCCAGCAGTCTGACGAAATCCTTGAAAGATGTGCCAAGAGTGGACTGGAGAGCCAGGGTGCGGCAGCAAGAAAATTATGAGTTCCAGCAGCTAAGACCAAGGCCAAGGAAAAGTAGTGCAAAAGGAGTTAGTTTGTAGACATACCAAATATAGAAATTGAAAACCTCACGTTATGATGACCCCACTTCTCATCATCAATACTGTGAATCTTTTTCAACAAAGATATCGAACGCTTCCTACCATGTCATCAGAATCCATAAGAAACGAATCCGCTTCAGAACCTCCTCAAGCTACGGTTTCTCAAACAGGACCTCCACGGTTGCCAGGGCAACAGGCATGGGCTCCAGTGACTCAGACTCCGTTGTCCGAGTCGGATCTAGAAGAACGGAATCGCTACCACCACTTTCATCGAGAGTGGGTTGTCAGGACCTACGGTGTTCAAGCTGTTAGCCTTCCACCGCAGCAATTCTTTCAAGATCCGACATATCCACCTTATCTTCTAAATATTGGGATATCGCTTCTTGGTATGTACATACAGAAACTAATAATCAATTTTTAATATTTCCATTTCCAAAAAAAAACCAAAAAAACCAAAGACTGAAAGGAAATATATAAACGAGATTACTTTGTACATAGTAGCTGACAAGAAATAAATACAGATATAAACAATATAGATACAAGAAATAATACTATACAATATGAGCAAAATAGAGCAAATCCTGCCATTGTCCGAGTACAACAACAAACCGAGATGGCGATACGAGATTCACAGCAAGAAACAACGGTTCCCTGGGAAAGTAATCCTATTGCAGGGTCAAGTCAGCTCCCTATTATCTGAAACCAGTTTCCATCTACGCAATCAATTCATACTCAATTACTGTCCCCCCACCCGATTCCTGTAACACCCAAAAACCGCCTAAGTCAGCAGCAAAAATTAGTAGTAGTACGCCACTGTATTGCAGCAGTGGAAGACTACAAAATGATGGGCAAAACGGAATTTTTTGGTATACAGAGGGAGATTATTAAACGTACTGAGAGATTTGATTGCAGTGTTGAAGCGGTAATGGGAGATATATTAATTCAAGCAAAAGTAAGTTAGTCACATCTTAGAGAAAATAAACAAAGTAAAGAGATAAGCGAAAGGAAAGAAAAAAAGAAAGAAAGAAAAAGAAGAGTTAATATAAAAAATTAATAAACAATGGGGAAATCTTTACTTACGATATATATTAGGTTCACCAAAATGCTTGTAGCGAGTCAAGATCAGGCGTTGCTGTTGCGGCAACTGATCTTGACCAAGTAGCGGTGATGTGGTCTGAAATTGTAAAAAAAAAAGAGGAGGTATTAGCAGGGGAGAAGGCAGGGGAAAAGGACAAACCCGACAGTCAAGAAACTCTATCACGTCTTCGATTAGCCATGACCCAAAGATTAGCTGAATGCGAACAAATCGAATTAAGAGAAGGGATAGACTCACCAGTATTGGATACAGATATGATGGAATTAGAGGGAGAAGGAAATGAGGAAGGGGAAAGTAATGATACCGAAGTGGAGGAAGGAGTAGGAGCAGACGGAAAGGAAAGAGGACGAGGAAAAAAGAAGCGAGAGTGGAAGGAGCGGCCGGGAGCGGGAATGTCTGCTGGGAAGCACCAACGGTTAGCACAAGACCAAGACGAAAACCTTCTACGGGCATTGGAGGTACAAGATGAAAAAGCAGGGAAGTTATACCAAGAAACACTTACTGCAGGTATCGATAAGTTAGTAGATGCAATTGCCAACGCAAGTCAGCCAACTCCAACCACAGTCTTCGGAGGAGATACCAGACATGATGAAAGTGCAGAGCAAAGAAGAGAAGAAAGACTTACCGAGCATGAGAAAAAATTAAATGAGCTAATGGAGGCTCAAAAAAAGGTACAGCAAAAGTTGGAAGATTCGGTGAGAGAGCAAGCGGAGGCAGAAAAGCGAAGCGAAGACAGGCAAGAGAAAATGATGGAATTACTTCAACTTTTGGCAAATAAGTCAATGTAAATATTGTTTGTACTTTTATTTTGTGTTTTATTTCTTTTTTTGTTTATTTTCTTAAGCTTTATTAAGTTGTCTGAGTTTTGGCTTTATGTATGATTGATTATTTAAAAGTTTAAAATAAATTTCTACTCGAAGTGAAGATACTCAAAAATCGTTGGCGGTTGGCAGTCAAACTTAACACTAGTAGCTGAACCCCAATAACAAGTATGTACATTTGCAAGGAGAATACAAACTGCATAATAACTTCCTACTGGTGATAGTCCAACTTTAAAGTTTAACTTATGCCCCAAAAATCCCCATTGCATCAGAGCTTTTCCAAAACCCCATTCCACACTCATCCGTTGTCGTGACATGTGTTTATTAAATTGGCGCTCGGCGGGGGTCATATCACGATTTCGGAGATTGCGGTAGGCACCAATTATTCCTGGTCCTAAAAAGTAGGCTGGATCACCGTAGACTAAGGGCTGTTGTCCATTTGGTAACTGGATCGTAGAACATATATCTCTTCCAAATTGTGAAATACTGTACATACTCCAATCACCTAAGGTACCCTCGTATGGTCCTATAAAATGTACATTAATAAACTAATACTACTCACACTTCAAAACTGTAAATTAGAAATTAGAATTAAAAGTAAGAATAGGAAAGAAAGAAATAAACAAAAAGAGGAGAAATAATTATAAACAAGTAATAAATAAATGGATAAACAACCTGCAAGATGGATGATTAACCCATCTGGTGCCATAATAGCCTGAAATTTAACTGAGTGGACCTTTTTATAACCAGAGTAGAAGAATTTCTGATCCATACTACTCGGTCGACAGATAGCTCGATGGGTACCATCAATGAACCCATAGATTCTATTGCCCGGTGTGTCAATTGCGTTGCAATAGGTTTGTAGCCGCTCTGCTGTAAGTCTTCGAGTATCCCAGTAGAGGAAATCTTTTCTTTGTTCGTAGATATAAATCAATGTTCCATTAAAAACAGTCTCGATCCATGAAATACTACGACCAAAAACCTTTAAATTAAATATACATTAGCTATTAAACTTTACTATTACTTAAAGTAATTTATTCAAAAATCTAGAAAAATAGGGAAAGATAAACAAAACATACATATAAATAAAAGTAAAAGTACAGGTAGATAAAATTAAGCTAGAAAAGAAATAACAATAAAAAGAAGTACACATACATCACAGCAACTCTTGTAGCGATTAGGAAAGGCTAATCGGAACAGAAGTACAGCCAAGCAGGTTTCTGGAGCTGCCTGGCAGCGATTTCTAAGCTCTAAATCCTGCAACTGAAATGCTCGTGCTAACTCTTGGATTTGAGCCTTCGTAAATCGAAGAAATTCAAGACACCTGTTGTCACTTTTTGTTAGAAGATTAAACTGGTGCTTGGTGTAGGGAGGGCGACCGCGATTTGGACGAGAAAACCGTAACCGTTCACGCTGAATTTGGCGTCGGAGTGGGTTTGAACGAATATGCTGAATTGCAATGCGTTTTTTCCGTGATCGCTGTTGCATAAGCAAAAATGGGTCAATTAAAAATAAAGAAACTGCCGTAGCATAAACTGTGATTATTTTTTGTGCCATAATGTGTAGTTGTACTACTCTCTTTTCTATATATTCTGAGTATGTTACAGCTCTATATACCTACACACAACCCCGCTTTTTGATATCTAAACCCTGTCACCTCCTTCTCCCTTCGTTCTAGTGGCCTCTTGGCCAATATTTACATCTTGGCACTTGCCTCAACCCCCTGTCGCCCACAATTGGCCATCAGGGATGCTAACCATCCCTACCTCAAATGCCTCGCCCCTCTTCTTGGTATTTCACCTTTCCTCATTGATCATTGTTGCTGTGGTTACGGCATTTTCTACAGGGATTCTCACATTTGCTGGATCCCTCTATTGTAGGAGCGTGGTGCGATACGATAGATCAGCAATTAGAAACCCGCATAAACCGGTATGACTCCCAGGGTACCGACATGGCAGCCAGAAGAATCATGTTAATTTCACAAGGTTCGGGTGGCTGAATTGGAAAGCTATTTGGCGCCTTAAAAATGTCAAGTGGGTGCTTGCGGCGCTGCTTTTGCATCGACAACACCCCCGCTTTTCTTCAACTAGACCCACTTCCCCCCCGTCACAGGAATATCAACCAACAATACCCAGAAGCCCCTCCATTTCGGCCGTGCGATCGATAAAGAGTGGAAGATGCCTCAATATACCGTCAACGTCAGCACCACGTTCCCCAATAATGGGAACACCTCGGATGTGTGGATGAGCGATACTATTACCGATCATCGGCCCCAACCCCTAACCTGGTTATCACCGCTAAATCCGGGCTTGCGGCATTGGGAAATCCAAGAACACCGTGCCAATGGTGTCGGTGAATGGTTCTTAGAGACGGAGGAAATTCGAAGATGGTACGCCGGTAGTGAGAGCGGGGAAGGTGAAAGCGCTGTTCTGTTCTGTTATGGAGATCCTGGTGTCGGAAAGACATTTATTAGGTAACAATGATTTCCGACTAGGGAGAGAAGGAAGGGAGTCCGTGCTGACGAGTCGTGATGATAGCTCTCTAGTAGTGGACAGACTATGCGATCAGAGCAGCGGACAAAACACTGCAGTTTCATGGTTTTACTTGGACTTCGCAGCACGAAAAGAGCAATGTGCGACCAATGTGCTGGGCTCCTTGCTAAAGCAAATGGTTGGTGGGGTGGAAAGGATTCCGGAGGAGATATGGCGGGCCTTTCAACAGCAGACTACAACCACCGGCGGGCGCAAACTCCAACTTATTAATATCGTGCAAATGCTACAGCTCATCGCATCCTCACGGCGGACGGTTATGTGTATTGATGGCCTAGATGAATGCTCGGGAGTTCAGCGAGCCAGGCTCCTTGGTTCGCTCCAAAAGATCCTTGAGAAGTCCCCGCGCACTCGAATACTCGTAACCGGAAGGCCCTATATTCGGGCCGAGGTCGAAAGGCGTCTTTCCGGATACGTGAAAAGTGTCTCTATAAGTTCCATCAGAAAGGATATTACCGAATATCTTCGGATCAAACTTGATGAGGACGACGCGCTCGATTCTATGGATGAGAGTCTGGAGGCAGAAATTCTGGAGAAAGTTCCCGAAAATGTATCAGAGGTGTGAGTAGGGCCAATAGTGCTGAGAATCATACCCCGATTATCCGCTAACAGGAATAATTAGGTTTCGACTCGTTTCCTTAAATATCGAGGCAATCTTGGGAGAACCAACTATTTATCGGAGACGGGAAAGGCTTAACAAAATGGCCGACGGATTGGGGTGGGAAGATGCTTACAGTTCGACGATTGAACGGGTAAAGGCGCAGGATGTGGGTAAATCAAGACTTGGGGTGGCAGCTTTGATGTGGCTCAGTCACGCGGAGCGGCCGCTAAGGACGGATGAGCTCTGCCATGCCTTAGCAGTCGAGCTAGGCTCCAAGGATTTCAATGCCGGGAACACCCCTTTAATCTCGACATTGGTGGGCTACTGTAAAGGGCTTATCACTGTGGATGAAGAGACATCGACTGTGCGACTCATCCACCCTACCGCAAAAGTGTATCTTTCCACCTACCCCGATATTTTCGACAACCCCCACTCGGCAATGGCTGAGATTTGCCTGACATATCTGAATTCCGAACAGGTCAAAGCCCTTTCAGCTGACCCCTCCACCGTTACCCATGACAATCCCTTTCTAGAATACTGTTCCGTATACTGGGGAAACCATGCGAAGAGGAAACTCTCATATCATGCAAGATCGCTTGCACTACAGCTACTTCGAGAATACAACAGTCACATATCCTACAAGTTGCTTTTAAAACACGTAAAATATCTGGATCGCAATAGCAGGGGCTGTGCTAGCAACCCTTGTAGCGATCTTGGGAGCGACATCGATTTTCCCTTCAGTGGGCTAGACTGTGCATCGTTCTTCGGAATTGTAGAGCTTGTGGATACTTTGAAGGGGATGGCGTGCTATCGCGACCAAGGTGTTCTAGGGACTCCCTTTATATGTGCCGCTCGCAATGGGCAAGAGGAAATGGTAGAAATGCTTCTTGGTGAATATATGTTCAGCCGCAGCCATCATAATTATTTCGGCCTGATACCGCTAATACATGCCGCCCGGTGTGGTCATGAGCGAGTGGTGGAAATACTACTCACGTGGGGATCGGTCGGCCCCAAATGTCCAGACGACCGCGGGCGGACAGCGCTCTCGTACGCTGCTGAGGGCGGACTCGGGGAACTAGTGAAAATACTGCTCCAGCAGCAAGAGGTTAACCCAAACGAGCAGGATAATTCCGGAAATACGCCACTTTCATTTGCCGCCAGGGACGGGCATGTCCGAGTGGTGGAAATACTGCTCGAGCATAGAGGTATCAACCCCGACAAGCCAAATAATCACGACCAAACGCCGCTGTCGTATGCTGCTTCCGGTGGACATGAGGGCGTGGTTAAAATACTACTCGGGCGAGAAGAGGTCAACCCCAACAAGCCAGATATTTACGGCCAAACACCACTCATGCTCGCAACTATGTCGGGCTTCCAGGAAGTGATAACTCTGCTACAATCCCACCAGGCTGAAACCCCAGCGCAACCAGAGGCCTAGGAGTCGCCACCTCGTGGAAACCACTCCCATCCCTTCTCTTTCGTCCCCTGTTGCTCACGGAATTATCTCTTCGACATCGCCCTTTGTAGGAGGAGGAGGCCCCTGAGCTGGGAATGCACATATCTATTATCTCCCGTCTAAACTCCCGGTCCAACTTAGTCGAGTGAGGAGGATTCATGAATTCCGGTTTACAGAGCAAAGTAGACTTATCGATGGAGTGGAATGGTTTCATAATTGTCGGAAGGCTCAGTTTATAGCTTTATATTTCTATCCTATCATTTTCAATTTTTCTCGAGCTGTCATTTCTTTCTGGCGCTATTTTCTTTTTCGTTATTTTTTTTTGCTTTCCTGGGTTGTTTTTTTCTCCTCTTCCCTTGCTCCCCTCCCAACCTGTCAGTGACAGTAGGGCTTATATAGCACATTTATTTATAAACAGAGGAACGGTCTACGATAGCGCAAGGATTCTTGAGTTGATTGTGGATAATTATATAAGGGTGGTTTAATGATACGAGACTGGTTATCATAAATGTTATGGATTAATGAAGGGTGCGGCGTTGCACTTGGTGGATATATCTACTAGTCACCTACCCCCGCTATAGGCAGGTGTATGTGTGAGGACCTAGAAAACAAACCCTCCATGTCACCCGTCAAACTCACTCGTATCGCAATCAACCAGACGGCATTAAACATACTCTACCGGCGGAGGGGGGGTCGGGAAGATACACTGTAGTGCGCGTCCGAATGGTGCCGCCAGGTGGGAACCCCCGGCCATAAGAGTTGTATGATCGGCAGGAAAGGACATCACGGAGGCTATTAACCGAGAGGCTACCAACAATCCTAGCTCCTTCGACTCCCGTACCGACACTTGGGGCAGCCCCACTAAGATTGGAAACAGGGCGAAAAAAGAGCCCACAGCATCGTACCCGAGTAGTGTTCCGCCGGCTAGTGGATTGGGCGGGGGGGGGGGTGTGAGTTAAACGGTGGTTGTCCTTGTGTCCTATAATGCTACCATTGTTGGATTAGAATTAGTGCGGCGCGACATAACGGAGTGCGGTATGGATTCGGTAAAGGTGGGTTTGCCGTTAGCAAATATACGGTTAAGATAAGGTTATCAGTAATCGTACCTTCGGTAATCGAACCCAGGAGGTTAGAGCGGGGGGGGGGTTGAACGAGATCTTGTCAAAATGGAGATTGAAGGTGGGGTTGTTAAATTTGTTAGTAAGCAAAAATAGCTGAGCTTCCTTATCCTCGGGGAATTTCTACAAGTATATGTGACCTGGCTGTGGGAATATTTATTGCTGAGAGGCGAGGAAAGAAGGGTGCCCGTATGATACTAGTTTGCTTCTGCTGCATTCTGCATCCTTTTCCTATTATTATTTTTCTCCTTTGTTTCTAATTACCTGCAAATGTCATTTTTCATTGTCTTGTTATAAAGGGTTCTATCTTGTAGTGCGCAGTGTCCACCCCCCCATCTAGGTTACCCGGGCGCCGATATCCAATACTAAGTTCGATGTAGTATATCGAGATCGTACCTACAATTAGGAGCTGGTCACTGTAAATGGTATTGTTTAATGGTACTGTATCGGACGTGATGGATCGCTTCGGCATAGTGCTTTGCGGGCGAAGGGGGTCTCCGAGCTAGGAATACACATATATACTATCTCCCGTCTGATACTCCCTGTCTAACTTAGTTGGGTGAGGAGGATTCATGAATTCTGATTCACAAAACGCAGTAGTCTTGTCGGTGGGGTGAAATGGTTTCGTTATTGAGAAAGCTCGGTTTATAGCTTTAGATTTCCATACTATCATATTCAAATTTCCTCGAGCTGCAATATCTTCCCGGCGCCTCTTTCTTTTTCTTTCTTTTTTTGCTTTCATGAGTGGTTTTTTTCTTCCCTTCCTTTGCCCCCACCCCCGTAGCCTGTTAGCGATAGGTGGACCGTATATAGGGAGCTTTTTTTTCTTCAGACAGAGGAACGGCCTACGATACCACAAGGATCCTCAAGGTCATTGTGAATAATTATATAAAGGTGGTATAGGAGACTGGTTATCATAAACTTTATGGCTTAATGAAGAGTATGATGGCATTGCGCTTGGTGGATATCTACTGGACACCCACCCCCGCTATATGCAAGTGTATGTGTGGGGACCGAGCAAACAAACCGACTGTCACCTCTTAAACTCACCCGTATCGCGACCAACCCGACGGCATTAAACATACGAGCGGGTAGACAACCCGGAAGATACAGCGTAGCGCACATGGCAATGATTCTGCCAGGGACTCTCCCCCCGGTCATACATGTCGCAAGATCGGCAGAAAAAGAAACACAAGGGCTATTTGCTGTTGGGTTACTCAGCAATCCCAGCTCCTTCGACACCTGTACCGATACTAGGGCCAGCCCCACCTTAGTCGGAGACAGAGCGAAAAAAGAGCCCATAGCGCCGTAGTGTTCCGCCTGCTGGTGAATTGGATGGGGAGGGGAAGTGGGGTGAACGGTGGTTATCTTTGGGTCTAATAGTGCTAGCCGGATCAGGATTAGTGCGGTGCGACATGAGGGACTGCGGTATGGATTGGGTAAGATTAGGTTCCTAGTTAGCGAACATGTGGTTAAAATAAGGTTATCTGTGATCTGTTTCGTAAAGGATGCCTTCGGGAATCGGGGGTTGGAGAGGGGGGGATTGAGCGCGGACTTGTGAAAATCGGGACTGATGGTGGGTGAGGTTGTTTAATTTCTTAGTAACCAAGAATAGCCGAGCTTCGTATAATACCGTAGGGGAATTCCTATCTAACTCGGCAGTGAATACTTATTGCTAAAGAGGTGAGGAAAGAAGGGTATCCGTATACCGTAATACTAGTTTGCTTCTGCTGCATTCTGCATCCTTTTCCAATTACGTTTTTGCACCTTTGTTTCTAATTAACTAACCTGAAAATGTCATTTTTTATTGTTTTGTTCGAAAGGGTTCAATCTTGGACTGTCCACCCCCCCATATAAGTTACCCGGGCGCCGATATCCAATACTAAGTTCAAGGCAATGTGTATCGAGATCGCACCTATCGTACAATTAGAAGCTGGTCACTGTAAGTAATATTCCTTAATGGGACTGTATCGGACGTGATGGGCACCTAGTGACTAACCCTGCTATATGAGTATGGCGGGGGGGGGGGCTGGTAAAGAGGCTTTTCACGTCACCCATTAGTTTCATACCTCTTGAAATTAGTTTGAAAGTGCGAAACACCCCGGAAGAGAAATAACGAGCAATATGCATGACAGTGCGTGTTCAGTGATAATGATTCTCTTTGGGTCGCGGTTGTTGTAATACCGCCGAGTGCCAGCCACACCAATACTCGAGTAGTACTAGTATCCATAGGTCTCCAGACCGCACGCCAAAAAGCTTAGTCAACCATGAAGCTCTTCCTTAATTACTATAGGGAAGTCTCAAGGAGATACAATGCTGGCTAGTAATTATTCAACTCCTATTCGGGGATGGCCCTCTCTAGCTTGAAAATAGACTAGCGAAAGAGCCCGCGGGGAGGGCAGGTGGGATGAATCGTAGTTTCCTTGCGTGTGGAGTGGCTTCTGTTGAGTCGGAATCTGTGGTGTTGTGGCGCATGATGCAGGTGGGCTTGGCACACCGGCTATCTGTGGACCTGCCCGGCGGTAACAGATCTTGATATCTCTGTTCATGATAGATTCTTGGACAAAAGCTGGAGGGGTACCGTTCTTGCTCCAATACGGGAAGGGGCAGGATCAAGCTCAGGAAAAAAACAAATAAAAATCCGAGGAAAGAAAGACGCGTATGATTCCCTGTTCACGGCCCGTTTACCTAACCATCTTGTTATAAAGTTTGGGTGATGGAACTAGACGGTGGTAAAACTAGACAGTGATGTGTCAACCAGGATCATTCTCTGATGGACGGCGCAATGGTGTTTACCCAATTTTCTACACTCCTAAATTGTTACTAGACGGCCAAAACAGGATGTTGTCTCGGAGGTGCGTTTGGAGGTCCCGCCAGGCACTTGACAGTACTTGTACTCTACCGGATGTCAACACAATATACTTGCCTATATCCCTCAAACTGTCTACCCCTTTAACGATCGCTACCGTATTAAAAGTGGTAGACGGCTGGCTGTAGGTAAATGCGCCCTTGGAGAGGTTGCGATTTTCACTTGAAACCGCAGCGGTTATGTAAGTTATGTGGTGGGAGAGAGCTTTCGTCATGTCGCTTGGGAAAGCGCGGGATATATTCACTGCTGCTAGTGCCTGTCGTTTCGACAAAAGAAAAAAGGGTTTGCAATGTTGGCTGCTTGGGCCACACTGCGGGCCGGTTTACTTAACCGTCTATTAGTAAAATTTGGGTGATAAAACTGGACGGTGGTCTCTCAACCAGGATCGTTGTTCGATAGATGGTGCGAGAGCTTTTACGCAATTTTCTACGCTCTTGAATTCTTGTAGCTAGGTGCTCAAAACGTGATGTTGCCCCGGAGGTACATAGGCAAATTCCACCGGACTCTGGGCTGCCCCCTGCTGTGGGCAAACGCCGTTTACTTACCTAAACACCCCAACAGTCCATTCTACCTTAGAGGTCGGCGCCGCCTCGAGCTACTAGACGGCTGTCCAAAGGTAAACGGACCGACCCTAATTTACGATCTAGCTAGGTTTATTCTGCAGCGGGACCTTAGGAATTTTCGTGAGTGGCTGCGATGACAGTAATGTAAGAGAGTGGTGCGATAGATCAGGAATTGGAAACCCGTATAAACCGGTATGACTCCTAGGGTGCCGAAATGGCAGCCATAAGAACCATAATAGTTTAACAAGGTTCGGGTGGCTGAATTGGAAAGCTACCGTATTATGGTAGGCGCCGTAAGAGAGCCAGGTGGGTGCTTGCGGCGCTGCTTTTACAACAACACCCCCGCTTTTCTTCAACCAGACCCACCTCCCCCGTCACAGGAAAATCAACCAACAATACCCAGAAGCCCCTCCATTTCGGCCGTGCCAGCGATAAAGAGTGGAAGATGCCTCAATATACCGTCAACGTCAGCACCACGTTCCCCAATAATGGGAACATCTCGGATGTGTGGAATAGCGATACTATTACCAATGATCGGCCCCAACTCCTAGCCTGGTTATCAGCACTGAATCCGGGGTTGCGGCATTGGGACATCCAAGAACACCGTGCCAATGGTGTCGGGGAATGGTTCTTAGAGAGTGAGGAAATCAGAAGATGGTATGCCGGTAGTGAGAGCGGGGAAGGTGAAAGCGCTGTTCTGTTTTGTTATGGAGATCCTGGGGTCGGAAAGACATTTATCAGGTAACAATGATTTTTCACGGGGGAGAGAAGGACGGGAGTACGTGCTGACGAGTCATGACGATAGCTCCTTAGTAGTGGACAGGCTATGCGATCAGAGCAGCGGACAAAACATTGCGGTTTCATGTTTTTATTTGGACTTCGCAGCACGGAGAGAGCAATGTGCGACCAATGTGCTAGGCTCCTTGTTAAAGCAGATGGTTGGTGGGATGGAAAGGATCCCGGAGGAGATATCGAGGGCCTTTCAACAGCAGACAACGACCATTGGCGGGCGCAGACCCCAACTCACTAATATCGTGCAAATGCTACAGCACATCGCATCCTCACGGCGGACAGTTATGTGTATTGATGGCCTAGATGAATGCGCGGGAGTTCAGCTAGCCAGGCTCCTTGATTCGCTCCAACAAATCCTTGAGGAGTCTCCGCGCACCCGAATATTCGCAACCGGAAGGCCCTATATTCGGGCTGAGATTGATAAGCGTCTGGCTGGATACGTGAAAAGTGTCTCTATAAGTTCCATCAGAAAGGATATCACCGGATACCTTCGGAACAAACTCCGCGAGGACGTCACCCTCGATGCTATGGACGAGAGTCTCGAGACAGAAATTCTGGACAAGCTTCCCGGAAATTTATCGGTGTGAGTAGGGTCAATACTGCTCAGAATCATACCCCGATTATGTGCTAACAGGAATAATTAGGTTTCGACTCGTTTCCTTAAATATCGAGGCAATTATGCGAGAACCAACCATCTATCGGAGACGGGAAAGGCTTAACAAAATGACCGACGGACCGGAGTGGGGAGATGCTTATAGTTCGACGATTGAACGGGTAAAGGCGCAGGATGAGGGTAAATCAAGACTCGGGATGGCAGCTTTGATGTGGCTCAGTAACGCGGAGCGGCCGCTGAGTGCGGATGAGCTCTGCCATGCCCTAGCAGTCGAGCTAGGCTCTAAGGATTTCAATGCCGGGAACGCCCCTTTAATCTCGACATTGGTGAGCTACTGTCAAGGGCTTATCACTGTGGATGAAGAGACATCGACTGTGCGACTCATCCACCCTACCGTGAAAGAGTATCTTTCCACCCATACCGATATTTTCTGTAAACCTCACTCGGCAATGGCCGAGATCTGCTTAACCTATCTAAATTCCGCACAGGTCAAGGCTCTTTCAGCCGACCCCTCCACCGTTACCCCTGACAAACCCTTTCTAGAATATTGTTCCGTATACTGGGGAATCCATGCAAAGAGGGAACTCTCAGATCATGCAAGATCGCTTGCACTAGAGCTACTTCGGGGATATGATGACCACATATCCGGCAAGTTGCTTTTAAAACAAGTAAGATATCTGGATCGCAGGGGTGCTAGCAACTCTGGGAGCGATCTTGGGAGTGATATCGATTTTCCTTTCAATGGACTAGACTGCGCATCGTTCTTCGGAATTATAGAGCTTGTGACTACTTTGAAGGCAATGGCATGCTATCGCGACGGAAACAGTGTTCTAGTGCCTACTCCCGTTGTATGGGCTGCTCGCAATAGGCACGAAAAAGTGGTAGAAATGCTTCTTACGGATTATATGTCCGGCCACAACCATCGCCTAATACCGCTAATACATGCCATTCAGTCTGGCCATGAGCGAGTGGTGGAAATACTACTCAGGCAGAGATCGGTCGACCCCAACAAGCCAGATAACTGCGGGAGGACAGCGCTCTCGTACGCTGCTCAGGATGGACTTGAGAGAGTAGTGAAAATACTGCTCCAGCAGCAAGGGGTTAACCCAAACGAGCATGATAATTCCGGACATACACCACTTTCATTTGCCGCCAGGAACGGGCATGTCCGAGTAGTGGAAATACTACTCGAGCATAGCGGTATCAACCCCAACTACCCGGACAATTACGGTAGAACACCGCTCATGTATGCTACTTCGGGTAGGCATCAGGAAGTGGTAAAAATATTACTCGGGCGAGAAGAGGTCGACCCTAACAAGCGAGATCACAGGGGCCGAACGCCACTCACGCTCGCAACTCGATTGGGCTTCCAGGAAGTCATAACTCTGCTACAGTCCCACGGTGCTTGAACCCCAGCGTAATCCGGCGCCTAGGAGTCACTACCCCGTGGAAGTCACTCCCATCCCTTCCCTTTCGTCTCATGTTGCTCACGGAATTATCTCTTCGACATCACCCTTTGCAGGCGAAGGTGGTCCCCGGGCTAGGAATGCACATAGATACTATCGTCCGATACTCCCTGTCTAACCTAGCTGGGTGAGGAGGATTCTTGAATTCCGGTTTACAAAGCACTGCAGTCTTGCCGATAGAGTGCAATGGTTTCATTGTTGTGAGAAGGCTTAGTTTATAGCTTTATATTTCCATCCTATCATATTCAATTTTCCTCGAGCTGCGATTTCTATCCGGCGCCATTTTCTTTTTCGTATTTCTTAGATAGTTTACCTCCCCTCCTTTGCTCCCCTCCCAACCTGTCAGTGACACGAGGACTATATAGCGCGTTTATTTATAGATAGAGGAACGGCCTACGATAGCGATTGTGAATGATTATATAATGGTAGTTTAAGGATTGGAGACTAGTTATCATAAGTGTTATGGATTAATGAAGGGTGCGGGATTGCACTTGGTGGATATTATATCTACTAGCCACCTACCCCCGCCATAGGCAAGTGCATGTGTGAGGACCTAGCAAACAAACCCTCTATGTCACCTGTCAAACTCACCCGCATCGCGATCAACCCGATGGTATTAAACATACCAGCAGATAAAAAGTCAGGCAGATACACTGTAACTCAGTGCGCATCCGAATGGTGCCGCCAGGTGCTTACCCCCCCGGCCGTAAGTGTTGCATGATCGGCAGGAAAGTACCAGAGTCGACGGAAGCGGATACCGGTGGTTGTATGAGACAAAGAAAACAGATAGATGATGGACAAGACGGGATAATAGTTTTAGTTGTTTCATTTGTTATAGACGGAGGGATAGACGGAAGGGTTCTGGCTATGTCTTTTCTTTATTCAGAGTACGGAGGTACGCAGGCAAATGGGATTACGCATGAAGGGGAGATCAATAGGTGTGGCAAACGATAGAATGGTTGAGATTGTTTTAATATGATATAGACTTATGTTTGGCTAGTTAGTTTAGATGACGAGCGAATGAAGTTTTTGATTTCCCTAGCACCCCTTTTGGTTGAGCCCTAGTCTAGTTCGACCGTTCGACCGTTACGCGCGATTTATCCCCCCGCAACAGAGAGGACATCACGGAGGCTATTAGCCGAGGGGCTGCCAACAATCCTAGCTCCTTCGACTCCCGTACCGGCACTAGGAGCAGCCCCACTAAGGTTGGGAACGGAGCGAAAAAAGAGCCCACAGCATCGAACTCGAATAGTGTTCCATCGGCTAGTGAATTGGGCGGGAAAGTGAGGTGAACAGCGGTTATCTTTGTGTCCTATAGGGCTAGTTGGATTAGAATTAGTGCGGCGCGACATGAAGGACTGCGGTATAGATTGGGTAAGGATAGATTCCCGGTTAGTGAATATGTGGTTAAGATAGGGCTATCCGTGATCGGGTTTGCAAAGGCCGGGGGGTTGGAGAGGGGGGGGTTGAGCGCGAACCTGTGAAAATGGTGATTAATGGTGGGTTCTTTAATTTCTTAGTAAGCAAGAATAGCCGAGCCTCCTACAATAGGGGAATTTCTATCTGACTCGGCTGTATGGGTGTTTATTACTACTTGTAAGGTGGGGAAGGAAGGGTAAGCATCCTTTTCTGATCATTTTATTCGTTTTTTCGGTTCCGATTACCTTCAAATGTCATTGCTCATTGTTTTATTAGAGGGGGTTCTATCCTGCGCTGTACTCGGGGATGCACGAAAGTGATCAACATTTTGTGGGGCAGTTTGGCACGAAGTAATAGGACCGGTCTGGCATGGCCCACACCAAACGAGCACTGTCACTTTGAGCCGAAATGCGTCACAAAATGCAAAACACTTTCATGCACCCCCGAGTACAGTACCAGTGCCGTTAGAAAAGTTCTGGGACAAACGGCAAAACACACCAAATATGCCACATTTCGAGGTGCCCCAACACAAAAATGCCTAATAGCACTGCAATTCTCTTAAATTTAAAAAATCAGGCACTATCTCAAATTCAATATTCTGAGCTGGTAGAGCCTCTAGATAGTTCTAAGCCTTGCAGACCTTTCTTAAAGTGGTGGTAGCCAGACTTCATGGTTTCATGTACTTAGTGATTCAATATGTAATTGGACACTCTTGCACTATTTAGTAGCAAAACAATCTCAACACTTGTTGAATTGTAAAGTATAAAGTAGGTGTCTTGGCATTTATTCCTCACCACAAGCTAGAATACACAGTGTGCCTTCCCGCAAAGACTCAGAAAAAATATGAATTTTTTTTACAAGGTACACCAGATACAAGAAGTGGTGTCAGTAAAATTGAAGGCTCTCATTAAGTGAGATGGGGCTGTCGTGGTGTACTGAAAAGTGGGACCTCTGGTGTGTTTTGGCATTTGTCCCCGAACTTCTCTAACTGCACTGCACAGTACAGTAACAACACCCCCCCATATATGTCACTCCAGTGCCAATATCCAATACTGCGTTCAATGTATTATATACCGAGATCGTACCTACAATTTAGGGACTGGTCACCGTAAATGATATTGGTTAAAGGTCTGTATTGGACGTGATAGATACCTGGTGACTAGTCCGGCTATATCAATGTCGTGAAAACTGTAATAGTTGGACCTCAGGCTAAGACGTCTGGAATTCCCCCCTCTGGATTAGGGGGAAAAAGTCCAGCGAAAAATTGGTTTTGCATCCCTCCACTGGGACAACTAAAAAGAAACGAAAGACTGACCTTACTAGGAGAGGTAACTCCAACATCCTAGAATGAGATCTGATTATTCTGCCAGTTACGGTAGTGTCAATTGGGAGAGGAGTAAGGAAAGAAATCTCCGGACCACTTGTCAAAAGGTTTCCGATCAACAACATAGCTCTTGCTCAATTACTATAAGAAAGTGTAAAGGGATGGCCCTATCCAGCTTGATAATAGACTAGCCCAAGAGCTTGCGTGGAGAGAGAAGGTTGGATGAACCGTGGTTTTCATTTGTGGAGCGGCTTCGGTTGGGTTGGAATCAGTGTGGCGTTGTGGCGCATGTTGCAGGTGGGAAGTCTTTTTTCCTGAGTGTTGGCACACCGGCTATCATAGCTCTGGGCCTGCACGGCTCTACGGATCTTGATATTTCTGTTCGTGGTGGATTCTTGGACAGAAGCTGGAGGAGTAACGTTCTGTCTCCCATACGGAAAAGGGAAAGCCAAATCAAAAACCCGAGGAAAGAATGAAGCATATGGAGATTCCATGCTTATAGCCCGTTTACCTAACCGTCTAGTTCTAAAGTTTGGATGATAAAACTAGACGATGGTGTCCCAACTGGGATCATTGTCCGATAGATAGTACAAAAGCTTTTCCCCAATTTTTTACCGTCTTGAATTCTTGTAGCTAGATGCTCAAAACATGATGTTTCACCGGAGGTGCAGTGTCAAATTCCACCATACTCTAGACTGCCTCCTACGCCGTTTACCTACCCACACACCTCCAACAGTCAAGCTCACATTAGCGGTCGGCACCGCCTCGAGCTACTAGACGGCTGTCTATATGTAACCGGTGCTAATTTACGATCTGGCTAGGCTTATTCTACATCGGGAACTTAGGAATTTTCGTCAGTGGCTTCGAGGACAGTGTTGTAGGAGAGTGATGCGATACATCAGAATTAGAAACCCCTATAAACCGGTATGACTCCCAGGGTACCGGCATGGCAGCCAGAAGAATCGTGTTAGTTCACAAGCTTCGGGTGGCTGAATTGGAAAGCTCTTAGGCGCTGTGAGAGAGTCAAGTAGGGTGCTTGCGGCGCTCCTTTTACATTGACAACACCCCCGCTTTTCTTCAACTAGACCCACCTCCCCCCCATCACAGGAATATCAACCAACAATACCCAGAATCCCCTCCATTTCGACCGTCTGAGCGATAAAGAGTGGAAGATGCCCCAATATACCGTCAACGTCAGCACCACGTTCCCCAATAATGGGAATACCCCGGATGTGTGGAATAGCGATACTGTTACCGATGGTCAGCCCCAACCCCTAACCTGGTTATCACCACTGAATCCGGGCTTGCGGCATTGGGACATCCAAGAACACCGTGCCAATGGCGTCGGGGAATGGCTCTTAGAGACGGAGGAAATTAGAAGATGGTACGCGGGTAGTGAGAGCGGGGAAGGCGAAAGCGCGGTTCTGTTTTGTTATGGAGATCCTGGAGTCGGAAAGACATTTATCAGGTAACAATAAATTTTCACTTAGGAGAGAAGGAAGAGAGTTCCTTGCTGATGAGTCGTGATGATAGCTCTTTAGTAGTGGACAGGCTATGCGATCAGAGCAGCGGACAAAACATTGCAGTTTCATGGTTTTACTTGGACTTCGCAGCACGAAAAGAGCAATGTGCGACCAATGTGCTAGGCTCCTTGTTAAAGCAAATGATTGGTGGGGTGGAAAGGATTCCGGAGGAAATATGGCGGGCCTTTCAGCAGACAACAACCATTGGCGGGCGCAGACCCCAACTCACTTATATCGTGCAAATGATACAGCTCATCGCATCCTCACGGCCGACGGTTATGTGTATTGACGGCCTAGATGAATGCTCGGGAGTTCAGCGAGTCAGGCTCCTTGATTCGCTCAAACAAATCCTTGAGAAGTCCCCGCGCACTCGAATATTCGCAACCGGAAGACCCCACATCCTGGCCGAGATCCAAAGGCGTCTAGCTGGACACGTGAAAAGCCTCTCTGTAAGTTCTATTAGAAAGGATGTCACCGGATACCTTCGGATCAAACTCCACGAGGACGACGCGCCCGATGCTATGGACGAGAGTTTGGAGGCAGAAATTCTGGAGAAAGTTCCCCAAAACGTATCGGAGGTGTGAGTAGGGCCAATAGTGCTAAGAACCATACCCCGATCATCCGCTAACAGGAATGATTAGGCTTCGACTTGTTTCCTTAAATATTGAGGCAATCTTGCGAGAACCAACTATTCATCGCAGACGAGAAAGGCTTAACAAAACGACCGATGGATTGGGATGGGCAGATGCTTACAGTTCGACGATTGAACGGATAAAGGCGCTGGATGAAGGTAAATCAAAGCTCGGGCTGGCAGCTTTGATGTGGGTCAGTCACGCGGAGAGGCAGCTGAGGGCGGATGAGCTCTGCCATGCCCTAGCAGTTGAGCTAGGCTCTAAGGATTTCAATGCCGGCAACGCCCCTTCGATCTCGATATTGGTGGGCTACTGTCAAGGGCTTATCACTGTGGATGAGGAGACATCAATTGTGCGACTCGTCCACCCTACCGTGAAAGAGTATCTTTCCACCGATATTTTCAGTAAACCTCACTCGGCAATGGCCGAGATCTGCCTAACCTATCTAAATTCCGAACAGGTCAAAGCCCTTTCAGCCCACCCCTCTGCCATGATCCATGACAAACCATTTCTAGAATACTGTTCCGTATACTGGGGAATCCATGCGAGGCAGTGGTTCTCAGATAATGCAAGATCACTTGCACTAGAGCTGCTTCGGGAATACGAAGGCCACATATCCAGAAAGTTGCTGTTGAAACGAGTAAAATATCTGGATCGTGGAGGCTATGGTGGCAAAATTGATGGTGATCTCGGGAGTGATATTAGCTTCCCCTTCAATGGACTAGACTGCGCATCGTTCTTCGGAATTGTGGAGCTTGTGAATACTTTTATAAGGATGGGTACTCAAGCATATTCTCCCCTTAAATGGGCTGCTCGCAATGGACATGAGGAAGCGGCGGAAACGCTCCTTGATTGGCGAGTGGGTGATCCCAACCACAGAGACTATTTCGAAATGACACCGCTATTGTATGCCATTTGGTGTGGGCATGAGCAAGTGATAAAAACGCTACTCAGGTCGCAAGTGGCCGACCCGAACATACCGGATGGCTGTGGGAAAACCCCGCTCTCGTATGCTGCACAGGGTGGCCTTGAGGAAGTAGTGAAAATACTGCTCCAGCAGAGGGGGGTTGACCCAAACGCGCACGATAATTCCGGAAATACGCCACTTTCATTTGCTGCCAGGAGCGGGCATGTCCGAGTGGTGGAAATACTGCTCGGGCAGAATGAGGTCAACCCCGACAAGCCGAACAGCAACGGCCAAACGCCGCTCTCGTATGCTGCTTCCGGTGGACATGAGGAAGTGGTAAAAATATTACTCGGGCGGAAAGATGTTAATCCCGACAAGCCGGACAATGATGGTCGGACGCCGCTCATGTGTGCTACTTTGGGTGGACATGAGGGAGTTGTGAAAATACTACTTGGGCAAGAAAAGGTCAACCCCAACAAGCCAGACAACGACGGCCAAACACCACTCATGCTCGCAACGCGGTTAGACTTCCATGAGGTGATAACTCTGCTACAATCCCACGGTGCTGAAACCCCACCGCAATCCGGGACCTAGGAGTCACTACCCAGTGGAAATCACTCCCTTCTCCCTCGTCTCATGTTACTCACGGAATTTTCTCTTCAACATCGCCCTTTGCAGGAGAAGGATGTCCCAGAGCTGGGAATGCATATATATGCCATCACCCGTCTGCAACTCCTTGTCTAATTAGCTGAGTGAGGAGGAGGACCCATGAATCCCTGTTTACAGGGCGCAGTAGCCTTGTCAGTGTGCTCAAATGATTTCATTGTTGTGAGGAGGCTCAGGTTATAACTTTAGATTTCCTTTCTATCATATCATATTCAATTTTCCCCGAACCGGAATTTCTCCCCCGCCCCCCTTTTCCTTTTCCTTTTCCTTTTACTTAGGTAGTTTTTTTCCTCCCCTCCTTTGCCCCCCCCCCCAACCTGTCAGTCACAAGAGGACTTATATAGCGCGTTTTCTTTAGATAGAGGAGGAATAGTCTACGATAGCGCAAGGATTCTTGAGGCGATTGTGAATAATTATATAACGGTGGTTTAAGGATAGGAGACTGGCTATCACAGATGTTATGGGTTAATAAAGGGTGCGGCATTGCACTTGGTGGATATTATATCTACTAGCCACCTACCCCCGCTACAGGCAAGTGTGCGTGTGAGGACCTAGCAAACGAACCCTCTATGTCACCCGTCAAACTTACCCGTATCGCGACCAACCAGACGGCATTAAACATCGCAGCGGAGAAAAGGTCAGGCAGATACATTGTAGTGCGCATCCGAACGGCGCCGCCGGGTGCTCACCCCCCGGCCTTAAGTGTTGTACGATCGGCGGGAAAAGACATCACGGAGGCTGTTAGCCGAGAAGCTACTCAACAATCCTAGCTCCTTCGACTCCCGTACCGACACTAGGGGCAGCCCCACTAAGGTTGGAAACGGAGCAAAAAGAGAGCTCACAGCATCGTGCTCGAGTAGTGTTCCGTCGGCTAGTGAATTGGGGAGGAAAAGTGGGGCGAACGGTGGTTATCCCTGTGCCCCGGGAGTGAAAGTAGATATGACGGACTGCAGGATAGATTGAGTAAAGGTAGATTCCTGTTACTGAAGATGTGGTCAAGATAGGGTTATCCGTGATCGGGTCTGCAAACGATACCTTTATAATCGAGCCAGGGGGGTTGGAGCGGGGGGGGGTTGAGCGGTGACTTGTGGAAATGGGGATTGAAGGTGGGGTTGTTTAATTTCTTAGTAAGCAAGAATAGCCGACCCTCATACTCATAATACTTGTAGAGGAATTTCTATATCCGACGCTGCTGGGTGAATATTAATTGCTGAGATGTGGGGGAAGAAGGGTATCCGTACTAATTTATTTGCTTCTGCTACATTTGCATCCTTTTCCGATTACTATTTTTGTTTCTTTGTTTCCACTTACCTTCAAATACCATTGGTTACTGTTTTTTTTATAGAAGGGACCCTATCTTGTATTCTGTCCACCCCCGGTACATTGTACCTGAGTGCTGACATTTAATACTGTATTAGACGAATTTGGAGAATATATATCGAAATCGTACCTACAATTAGGGACTGGTAAATGATATTGCTTAATAGTGATGGAAACTAGGCTTGCTACATAAGTATGGTGGGTGGAAGCCTGCTCGGAAGGGTTTATTGTGGCGGGCCAAGTGGCTGAAGGGGAGAAACTTGTGGGAGGTCCGCCAACCTCGGTGACACGAAAAGAGTGTCGGTGCGAGGTATCCACCGGGGTTATAATTATTGTAGAAACTTGAATAATTGAACCGTGTGCTATGAAGTCCAGAATTTCCTTCTCTGGAGCGGGGGCAAAAAACACAGCAAAAAAACGGCCCCTCCCGAGTCAGGGAGACAAAAAGTTTATTCACCTTACTGAGAGAGGAAAGTCCAACTACATACCACACGGTTCAATTATTCAAGTTCTACGGTACGCGACCGAAGGTAGGTACCCAGCTTTGCAACACATTTACCTCGACTCAAGACAATATCAAATGACAGTAACAATATTCTGGACGCGTTGTGGGGCAGCCCTATTTTTAATTTAAGTATTAGTACCGGAACAACTGTATCATACGAAAGTGACCATTTTTGGTGTAATAACGTCATTTACCTAGTAACAGCTCTTCACCGGGATGCGGCTCCCCATGGCAACCACTGGAAAATCAAATGTATATTTTAATATCTGCATAAATAGTAGTGATACCATATTGAAAATCTGTTAGAAAGTACTTTTAAATATGGAGAATCAGAACATGAAGTTTTCAATGAATAATAAAAAATAATGCCTCTTGAATACTGACTTTATTCCAAACTAGGTCATTTAGCAGATTGCGTACAATGGAAGTCAAGTAAATTGAAACCAACCACGGAAGTAACAGTTTGAGCAGGTAATAAGAGCTTATAGATCTTGTATTTGATGTATGAACAGCTTTGGTATTTATTTGTAGCTATTATGGGGGGTATTGTGACTTTAAAAAAGAGTATAGTTCAATATATATTCTATAAAGTGGAGGAGATGATATCTATTAATAGGGTTTATGTAAAGTTCCAATACTTTGCAATATACTTCAATAAGATAATCCAAGATACGATATAAATTTTCAAGGCTGTTAGTTAAGTCTTACTAGTTTTATTCTCTGATGATTGGAAAGTAATTTCAGAAGAAATTCTACTTTCCAGTCTTGACCATGCAAGCTACACATGTAGAATAAGGCTAAAACCTGTTTGATATACTCTAGTCCTATAGGTAAAGCTATTATATGAGTTTTAGTCTGTTTGGGCTATGAGATCAAGATATTTCACACAGTAACTCTAAAGACACACAATTTTACTCATAATTAACAGTATTACTAGATGTATAGGATGAAATCTCTAAATTCCAAAGCCGAAACTGACTAAAACTCATATAGGAGCTTTACCTATATGACTAGAGTATATCAAATAGGTTTTAGCCTTATTCTACATGTGTAGCTTGCATGGTCAAGACTGGAAAGTAGAATTTCTTCTGAAATTACTTTCCAATCATCAGAGAATAAAACTAGTAAGACTTAGCTAACAGCCTTGAAATGTTTTATTGTATCTTGGATTACCTTATTGAAGTATATTGCAAAGTATTGGAACTTTACATAAACTCTATTAGTAGATATATTCTCCTCCACTTTATAGAATATATATTGAACTATACTCTTTTTTAAAGTCACAATACCCCTCATAATAGCTACAAATAAATACCAAAGCTGTTCATACATCAAATACAAGATCTATAAGCTCTTATTACCTGCTCAAACTGTTACTTCCGTGGTTGGTTTCAATTTTCTTGACTTCAATTGTACACAATCTGCTAAATGACCTAGTTTGGAATAAAGTCAGTATTCAAGAGGCATTATTTTTTATTATTCATTGAAAACTTCATATTCTGATTCTCCATATTTAAAAGTACTTTCTAACAGATTTTCAATATGGTATCACTACTATTTATGCAGATATTAAAATATACATTTGATTTTCCAGTGGTTGCCATGGGGAGCCGCATCCCGGTGAAGAGCGGTTACTAGGTAAATGACGTTATCACTTTGTCCCCACCAGGGTTCCGAATGGTCCACGGAAGACCGAACTAGATCAGCCGGTCCGGTCGAAAGTCAAGTCTAGTCTAATGGTGGAAATTAGACCGACTGGACAGTCAAGATTATCGGACCTGACTTGGCCAGGACGAGTCCGACCAGGCCCGCCAAGCCATAGGATATGCACGGCCCTTTGACAGAATTACCATCCCGTTTTGCTTTTCACTATTTTTGTCACAATATATTGTGTTCGAATAAAGCTTTTCTTAATTAAACTCATTGTTTCCATGGATTATGCTGTGGGGTCACGGGGGGTCGGGATGGAGATAGTGCCTCGTTTAGATCATGGGAAGAAAAGATAGGTTCACAAGTATTAAATTTTTTCGGTGAACTAAGTGAGTGATATTACACGATTAGACAATATTTTATACAGACTGGTCTGGGACCAGTCCAGACTAGACTGAACCACCCGAGTTAGTCAGGTCCAGTCGTTGACATCAACCTGGACTGACCAGCATGGTCCTGCCTCCAAGACTTGACCGGTCGGACTATTCGGAACCCTGGTCCCCACTCACTCTTTCCACCGGGTTTGGAGGGGTTGCCGCTTTCACTTGCAATAGCAGTGGCCAAGTAAGTTATGTAGTAGGAGAGAGCTTCGGTCATTAAGTAGACAGGTTGGGTATTTTTTATTATTACTGCCAGTAGTGCCTGTTGTTTCCACCAGTGAAAAAAGTTTCGCCGCTTAGGTTGAGCTAGCTTAAGATGTAACTGGGCTTATTCTACAACGGGAACTTAGGAATTTTCGTGAGCGGTTAGTACGAGGAATACTATAGGATTGTAGGCGGGTGGTGCGATATGTTAGGAGGACGAAAACTAGTATGACTCCACATCCAAGAGGGCTGATATCGTATCCAGGAGTTTCACATGGTCAGTGTTCCCAACGGGCCAGGTCAGGCCACTCCGGAAATATCCTAGACCGATATAGGCCGAATTGGACCGGCCTGCGAAGCCCTATCAGGCCTGATAGGCGGCCATAGGCCCGGTGATTAGCTTTGGAAAGGGATCGCTTTAAGAGTATCTTGATTCCCCCACCTCTTTCAACTTCCGTCTCCTCGATTTTTTTCTACAGTTGGTTTAATTAATTAATTAGCCACTGTATCTCGAGTATTTCTGCTAATAAAGCGAAGTTGTTCTTGTATTTTCAATGCTATTTGGTAATCGGAGAACATTAATTGTGAATTTTTGCCTTGGTCACTGCATCGTGGCTCACTAAGACTAGGCAGACCTAGGCCATGCAGGCCGGCCTAGGCTATATAGGCCAGGCAGGCCTATCATGCAGCCTGTACTAAGCCTATACGCCCTATAAGCGGGCCCGGCCAGGCTCAAGCCTTACCAAGCCTACAAGCTCGGGTCAGGCCAGGCCCCAGATAATTCACGTGGGCCAGGCCAGGCTTTGCCACGGCCTGGCCTCCCTGGCCCGTTGGGAATACTGCACATGGTTCGCGCGGCAGAATTTTCGTATTCTTTTGTACAAGGAGGGTAGTCGAGCGGGCAGGCCCGAGGCGTTGCAATAGCACTCGCAGACCCCTGATTTTCTTTTATAGACCCCACTTTTCTTCCCATCGCAGAAATATCGTGAACAAACCAGACCCGGAAGCTCTTCTTTTTCTACAGTTTAAACAATAAAGAGTGGAAAATGTCTCAATATACCGTCAATAATAGCACCAAATCCTCCAATTACGGGAAGGCCTTTGATGCGTGGAATAGCGATACTACTGCTAATGGTCGTCAACTCCTAACCTGGATGTCGCCCCTGAGCCCTGGCTTGCAGCATTGGAACATTCAAGAGCGCCTTGTCAATCATGTCGGGGAATGGCTCTTAGAGACGAAGGAATTAAAAAGATGGTACGCCGGGAGTGAGGTAGGTGAAGGTGAAAGCACTGTTTTATTTTGCTATGGAGATCCCGGAGTCGGAAAGACATTTATCAGGTAACAAGGATTCTTCACGGGGGTGAGAAGGAAGCGAGTCCGTGCTAACGAGCAGCGATGGTAGCTCGCTGGTGGTGGAATGGCTATGCGATCAGACCGGCAGACAAAACACTCCCGTTTCATGTTTTTACTTGGACTTCGCAGCACGAAGAGAGCAGTCAGCGGCTAATGTGCTGGGTTCCATGCTAAAGCAGATGGTCGGTGGGATGGAAAGGATTCCGGAGGAAATTTGGCGGACCTTTCAACGGCAGACAATGACCATTGGTAGGCGTAGGCCCCAACTAGTTAATATCGTGAAGATGCTACAGTGCATTACGTCCTCGCGGCGGGCATTCATGTGCCTTGACGCCCTTGACGAATGCGCCGGAGTCGAACGATTTAGACTCCTTGATTCGCTGAAAGAAATTGTTGAGCAGTCCCCTGGAACCCGGATATTCGTGACTGGAAGGCCCCATATGCGGGCTGAGATGGAGAGTAGTCTTGCCGGACAGGTGACCAGTGTCTCTATAAGGTCTACCGGAGGCGATATCATGAGATACCTTCGTTTTAGGCTACGCCACGACGGAACCCCAGATGCCATGGACGAGAGACTAAAGGCAGAAATTCTAGAGAAGATTCCCAAAAATATGTCCGAAATGTATGTAAAGGCAATAATGATGTGAATTTCACCCCGATTACCCGCTAATAGATATATTTAGGCTTCGGCTTGTTTCCTTAAATATCGAGGCAATCTTGCAAGAACCAACTGTTTATCGGAGGCGAGAAAGGCTTAACAAAATGACCGATGGATTGGGGTGGGGAGATGCTTACAGTACGACAATCGAACGGATAAAGGCACAGGATGCGCATAAATCGAGGCTCGGGATGGCAGCTTTGATGTGGCTTAGTCACGCGGAGCGGCCGCTGAGGGCGGATGAGCTCTGCCACGCCCTCGCAGTTGAGCTAGGCTCTAAATATTTCTATGCTGACAACGCCCCTTCAATCTCGACATTAGTGGGCTGCTGCCAAGGGCTTATCACCGTGGATAAAGAGACATCAGCCGTGCGATTCATCCACCCTACCGTGAAAGAGTATCTTTCCACCCGCCCCGATATTTTCAATAAACCTCACGCAGCAATGTCCGAGATCTGCCTGACCTATCTGAATTCAGAACAGGTCAAGGCCCTTTCAGCTGGCCCCTCTGCTGTTATTCATGACAATCCCTTTCTAGAATACTGTTCCGTATACTGGGGAATCCATGCGAAGAGGGATCTCTCAGATCATGCGAGATCACTTACACTAGAGCTACTTCGGGAATACGACGGCCACATATCCAGCAAGTTGCTTTTAAAACAAGTAAAATATCTGGATCGTAGGGGCTGTGATGGCAACTTTAGTAGCGATCTTGGGAGTTATGTCAGTTTCCCCTTCAGTGGATTAGACTGCGCCTCATTCTTCGGAATTGTGAAGGTTGTTGATATTCTGATGAGGATGGAGTGCTATACCGAAGAAAGAGGTGCTCGAGTGTCTACTCCCCTTGTATGGGCCACTCGCAATGGTCATGAGGAAGTGGTGGAAAAGCTTTATTGGAGGCCAGGGAGCTGCGTCCGTCAAGGTTATTATTGCGACCCGACACCGCTATCGTACGCCATTTGGTGTGGGCAAGAGCGAGTGGCGGAAAGACTACTCAGTAGTAGAATGTTCAACGCCGACATGCCAGATGGCCGTGGGAAAACACCACTCTCGTACGCCGCTCAGGACGGACTTGAGCGAGTAGTGAAAATACTGCTCGAGGAGCAAATTATTAACCCGGACAAGCCGGACTTTTCCGGACAAACACCACTTTCGTTTGCCTCCCGTGGCGGGCATGTCCGAGTGGTAAAAATGCTGCTTGGGCAGTATAAGGTCAACCCCGACAAGCCAGACAATAACCACCAAACGCCGCTCTCGTATGCTGCCTCTAGTGGACATGAGGAAGTAGTAAAAATATTGCTCGGGCGAGATGTTGATCCCGACAAGCCGGACAATAACCACCAAACGCCGCTCTCGTATGCTGCCTCTAGTGGACATGAGGGAATAGTAAAAGTATTACTCGGGCGGAAAGATGTTAATCCCGACAAGCCGGATAATGACGGTCGAACGCCGCTCATGTGTGCTACTTTGGGTGGGCACGAGGGGGTGGTTAAAATACTACTCGGGCGAGAAAAGGTCAACCCCAACAAGCCAGATAACAACGGCCAAACACCACTCATGGTCGCAACGCTGTTGGGCTTCCTGGAGGTGATAACTCTGCTACAATCCCACGAGGATGAAACTCCAGCGGAACCCGAGGCCTAGGAGTCATCACCCCTTGGAAATCACTCCCATCCCTTCTCTTTCGTCCCATGTTACTCACGGAAGTGTCCCTTCGACATCACCCTTTGTGAGAGAAGGAGGTCCCTGAGCTGAGAATGCACATACCTATTATCGCCCCTCTGAAACTCCCTGTCTAACTTAGCCGAGTGAAGAGGGTTCATGAATTCCGGTTTACAAAGCGCCATACTCTTGTGGTGGGATGAAATGGTTTAATTATTGTAAGACTTAGTTTATAACTTTATATTTCCATCCTATCATATTCAATTTTCCTCGAGCTGCTATTTCTTTCCGGCGCCATTTTCTTTTTCGTAATTATTTTTTTGCTTTCTTGGGGGGTTTTTTTCTTCTCTTCCTTTGCTCCCTCCCAATCTATCGGTGACGAGAGGACTTATGTAGCGCGTTTATTTATGGATAGAGGAACGGTCTAAGATAGCGCAGGGATTCTTAAGGTCATTGTAGATAACTATATAACGATGGCATTAAGGATAGGAGACTGGTTATCATAAATATTATGGATTAATGAAGGGTGCGGCATTGCACTTGGTGGATATATCTACTAGCCACCTACCCCCGCTATAGGCAAGTGAATGTGTGAGGACCTAACAAGCCCTCTATGTCACCCGTCAAATCCACCCGTATCGCGATCGACCCGATGGCGTTAAACATAGCGGCGGAGAAAAATTCAGGCAGATACACTGTAGTGCGCATCCGAATGGTGTCGCCAGACGCTCACCCCCCGGCCGTAGTTGTATGATCGGCTGGAAAAGACATCACGGAGGCTATTAACCGAGAGGCTACTCAACAATCCTAGCTCCTTCGACTCCCGTACCGACACTAGGGGCAGCTCCACTAAGGTCGGAAGCGGGGCGAGAGAAGAGTCCACAGCATCGTACTCGAGTACCGGTGGTGTTCCGTCGGTCAGTAAATTGGGTGGGGAGGGAGTGTGAGCTGAACGGTGGTTATCTTTGTGTCCTATAGTGCTAGTTGGATTAGAATTAGTGCGGCGCGACATGACGGACTGCGGGATGGATTGGGTAAGGGTGGATCCCTGGCTAGTGAACATGTGGTTAAAATAGGGTGATCCGTGATCGGGTTTGCAAAGGATACCTTTGATAATGGAACTAGGGGGGTTGGAGTGGAGGGGGGGTTGAGCGAGGTCTTGTGAAAATGGGGTATGATAGGTAAGGTTGTTTAATTTCTTAGTAAGCAAGAATAGCCGACCTTCATACGAGCAGTCGCGGCGAGAATCAGTCCTGAGACAACCACCGTCCCGTCCCCTACTAGATTCAACCACCATGATAACCACAATACGGTACGGTGGTAACCCCAATTACAACCACAAATATACTGACTATTAATACGGCTTGTATATCTGCGCCCCCCTCCCCAGGAACCCGGGATCCGGTGATAGGGCTTTTGATTTTGGCTGTAGCATTCGCTTGAGTTCTTGTGATCCTGTAATGGTTGAATGTTGTGGGGAATTCTTTTGCGCCAGCTGTCAGGACTTATTCTCGCAGCAGGTAATAGAAGAGTTTCTATATCTAACTCGGCTGTGGATACTTATTGCTGAGAGGTGGGGAAAGAAGGGTATCCCTACTAATTCATTTGCTTCTGCTACATTTTGCATCCTTTTCCAATTATTTTATTTGCCCCTTTGTTTCCAATTATCTTCCAATGTCATTGTTTACTGTTTGGTTAGAAAGGGTTTATCTTGTATTAATATTGTTTCCACCACCCATACATTTTACCCGAGTGCGTATATCCAATACTGCATTCAACGGGTTTGTAGTGTATATCGAGATTGTACCTGCGGGGGGGGACCGGTCACCGTAAACGATATTGCTTAATTGTACTCGGTATCAAGGGTAAGTATGGCGAGGTGCCACGAAATGTCTGGGTTTATTTCCTATTCTGGGGGGTGCGCCCGACTTTTGCTGCCCTTACAAAAAAAGCCACAAAACGCGTTTGTATGGGGGAAATCCCTAATTACCATATATGGGGTGCGCCCGACTTTTGCCTAATACCGAGTACAGTATTGATGTAAGGGATACCTAGTGACTAGCCCTGCTATAACGTGATTCCCGGGGAAGTGGCTCATGACAGGGATCCGGCTCATCCATAGCAACCATGGGAAAATCTAATTCACATTTAATTATCTCAACAAATAATTGAGAAACAACCTTGAAAATCAAGAGACAAGTACTTTGGAATATAGAGAATCTGAAAATCAAGTTTTTATTTTGTAGTCATAAAGTGTTACTCAGATATGGTGATTTTAAGATTGCCCATTTCATAAATGAATCGTACCCTTTCATTAGCATAAAGAAATTGGAAACCCTTGAAGAATAATATTTCAAAATAGATACCAGGATAATATAAGTCTTATATATTAAGAATAATCAGCTTTTAATTTTATTTATAGGCATTTTTGAATGCAGAAGTCGTTAAAAAAGAGTTAGAAAATACATACAAATTACATACAAATTACATACAAATTGGACCAATTTTACCATAGAATAAGTACATAAATAGTTGACATATGAACTCAATATCCCAGAATAACCTTTATGATAATATCTCGAGTTAGTATATGAAGTTTGAAGTTAGGTAAATACAGGCTTTATATATTTTTCACATGTAGTTAAAGATGATTGCTATATGACAAATAAGACTCAGGCAAGCTATCTACAAGTGAAAATTCAATCATTTGAATAACTACAAGTCAATTACCAATTAAAGAAGTTTTAGTAGACTAGAGTAGACACTTAGTAGGTTGGTTTAGAACATATATTTATTATGTTAAGTGGTAGGAAGATAATTGTTGATTTGAAATTAGTAGTAATTAATATTGAATCTGATCAACAACTATCATTCAACCTGGCTCTAAAGAGTACGACTAGACTCCCTACGGCTGTTGAGTTAATCTAATAACTTATTATTCATTTAAATAATGTATTATTGCAATTTAAAGACACTATCAGGTCCATTTCTACTTTTTGATAGTTTGATATTGATCAATGTACAGATTATGCAAAACATTTTTATTTCTCTTCAAAATATATAAACTCACTTAGGATATGATGGTGAAAAGTATGCCAAGATAGTGGGAGCATAGGTCAACTATCTATGCAGATATTCCATGGTAAAATTGATCCAATTTGTATGTAATTTGTATGAATTTTCTAACTCTTTTTTAACGACTTCTGCATTCAAAAATGCCTATAAATAAAATTAAAAGCTGATTATTCTTAATATATAAGACTTATATTATCCTGGTATCTATTTTGAAATATTATTCTTCAAGGGTTTCCAATTTCTTTATGCTAATGAAAGGGTACGATTCATTTATGAAATGGGCAATCTTAAAATCACCATATCTGAGTAACACTTTATGACTACAAAATAAAAACTTGATTTTCAGATTCTCTATATTCCAAAGTACTTGTCTGTTGATTTGAAAGGTGGTTTCTCAATTATTTGTTGAGATAATTGAATGTGAATTAGATTTTCCCATGGTTGCTATTGGTGAGCCGGATCCCTGTCGTGAGCCACTTCCCCGGGAATCACGTTATTAGTATGGAGGATGGAAGCCGAGCAGAGAGGCTTTTTATGCCACTCATTAGTTCCACATCTCTTGAAATCAGCTTGACAGTGCGAAACACACCAGAACAGAAACAGGCTTGTGACCCGGGATAATTATTCTCTCTAGGTTGCTGTTGCTGAAAAATACCGCCGAGTGCCAATCACACCAATAATATGCATTCCGGGACCTGCAGGGCTTTAACCGATCTTGATATTTCTGTCCGTGATGGATTCTTGGACAAAGTCTTGGGGAGTTCAATTCTTTCTATGATACGGAAGAAGGGGACCAAGGTTAGGAAAAAAATCAAAAGCTGAGGCAAGAAAGAAATGTATGGATATTCCATGCTTACGGCGCGTTTACCTAACCATCTAATTCTGAAGTTTAGGTGATAAAACTAGAGGGTGGCATGTCAAAAAGGCGGCGTTTTCCGATAGACGGCACAAAAGTAATTACCCAATTTTCAACCGTCCTAAATTCTTATCACAAGACGGCCGTCTCTAGGTAAATAAGCCCTTAGTACGTGTTGAACTCACCGGTGACTACTCCACTCTGAAGAATGTTTCCTTTGTACCTTGCCTATCTAGTTACTCTTTTGTTAGTAGTTTCCATTGTCACTCATTAAGTATACAAGAGGAGGAATTGGCGGCGACAGTGTTCGCAGCCGTCCGGGGCCCCCGTAGGGCCCGGCGGGGGGACTGCCAAGACCCCCGGACGAGACGGGACGGCAAAATGTAGTCCGTCCTCGTCCTTGAATTCCTAGGACGGCCGTCATTAGCAAGGACGACGAGCCCCACGACCTGAGACAACTTCTACCAGGGGACGGCAGGTAACTACATAGGACCGCCGGGGACGGCAGGGGACGGCAGGGGACGGCGGAAAACATCGGAAAACATCAGAAAACAGCGGAAGACGGCGGGGGACGGCGGGGGACGACGGGAGATGGTGGGGGACGACACAATGTCGTCCGTCCTGGTCCTTGGCTCTTACTTGTCGGGCAAGTTCAGGAAAAGACGGGACGGGAC
>Ga0307517_10000605_pt1 | contig 61173 bp, 49 predicted proteins | sample 23_EM_MG_FD_194515 | JGI IMG/M metagenome (GOLD analysis project Ga0307517, IMG submission 194515) | Populus trichocarpa ectomycorrhiza microbial communities from riparian zone in the Pacific Northwest, United States - 23_EM | ecosystem: Host-associated > Plants > Roots > Unclassified | place...
TTTCTAATAATCGCTCCACACCCTTTTGTTTTCATGCACATTATTTGGGATTTACTTGGTTGGATTTCAGGGTCAAACATGTTCGCACTTATGTTTCTTACATTGTTTTCCCTATATTTCTCTTGCGTATATGGACGCGCACTTTTCTATAAATAAGGTGCTACCGCCCACCTGGCTTGGAAGAATTAAGAACCGGAACTCCTACCGATCCCTTCTTCACCTCCTCGCTAAGCGTGCATCGCAACCCCCCTGGTACTTGCGAAGTATTATCCACATAGAATAGATTGTGCCGCATTCACATTTTGAACCCAAATCGCCTTATTACTGTTACTCCAAGGCAGGCCGGTTACAAAGTCCATTGATATATCTTGCGATGGTCGATATGGAATAGAAAGAGGTCAAAGGATACCAAACGGAGCGTGAAGAGTCGTTCGACTTCGTTGACAGATATGACAATTGACTACGTATCGTGCGATTTCTTTTCGCATACTCGGCCAATGGGACCGTGGCGTAATTAGCTCATGTGTTGTGGATCTGCCGGGGTGACCAGCAGCAGGGGCGTCGTCATTCTCCCGAATGATAGCCAGTTTGAAAGGTTCGTGAGTGAGAACATAAAGCCAGTCTCGATATCGCAGTCGATTACGATCATTGGTACATTCGGCTAGGGATATCAGGCGGCTATGTCGTACCCCTTGTTCCAGCATCGTGAGTATCTGGTTTGGCAGGGGGACAGCTTGATAGGCCTCCGTCCACAGTTAATTCAAAGCCGACGCTCCAAAGTGAAGCGGAATATCCGCCCACAAACCCAGAGACTGGGACTTGAGAACCACTTGTGTCCTATGCGTTTCGTCCTCCAATACCTCTTCCTGTGTTTGTCCTGCCATCCTTGTCAATGCATCCACCTTCCCATGTGCTTTACCAGGTACAAATTCAATCGTATAGTTGAATTGTGACAGGAATTCCGACCATCGGGCTTGTCGTTGATTGAGTAATCTTTTTGTGGTAAAGTATCGCAGGTTCTGATGATCCGACCGTAAGGTTACAGGTCTTCCAACTAGATAAGTCCTCCATTCTTCAAAAGCCCGTACCACGGCCATCAATTCTTTGTCGTAAATGTCGTAGTTGCATTCGACTGGTGTGTGTTTCTTTGAGAAGAAGGCGATGGAATGCAAAAGCCCGTCAGATCCAGGTTGGGATAGTATACCGGCAGAGGCTATGTTGGAAGCATCAGTTTCTACTACTATCTCCTTATCAAAATCAAAGTGGATCAGGATGGGGGCCGTTGTAAAGGCTTCCTTCAATCTTTCGAATGCGGCTTGACAAAGATCTGATAATACAAATTGTGTACCCTTTTTGGTTAGCTGGGTTAGTGGCCTGGCCAGATGAGAATAGTCTTGGATAAAGCGTCTGTAGAATTTTCCAAATGCTAAGAAGGTGCGGACATCGCATGATTTCTTAGGGATGGGCCACTCAATGATTGTGGTGATCTTTGCAGGATCCATTGGTAGGCCTTCCGTCGTGATGATGAAACCAAGATACTCGACATTGTTAGTGTGGAATTCGCATTTCTGAGATTTTACCTGGAGTCCAGCTTTCGTTAATGCTTCCAGGATTTGTTTGACGTGTTCGATATGTTGTTCCTCGTTCTCAGAGTATATCAAGATATCGTCAAGGTATGCTGTACAGAACCTATCAGAAATGGGCATAGCGCGTTATTAATGTATGCTTGAAAGGTAGCGGGGGCATTGGTAAGCCCAAAGGGCATGGCGAGGGATTCAAAAAGCCCGTAGCGTGTACGAAAAGCTGTTTTCCACTCTTCACCTCCTGTCATGCGGATTAAGTAGTAGGCTCTGCGGATATCCAGTTTACTGAATATATTTGCTCGTGAAAGTTGCATAAAGGTTTCTTTGACCAAGGGCAAAGGGTAACTGTTTTTGATTGTTCCCTCGTTAAGTCATCTATAGTCAACACATAAGCGTAGAGAACCTTCCTTTTTCTTAACAAACAAAATGGGAGAAGCAGCAGGGGAGGATGATTCGCTGATAAATTTCTTATCCAGATTTTCGTCTAGCCATTCGTATAAGGCTGATAACGCAGGGGGGCTAAGACCGTATATTGGTCCGAAAGGAGGGACAAATCCCGGGCGCCGTAGTATCTCGTGATCAAACCTTCCGTGAGGTGGTAGTTGATCTTCTGTTTTCTCGAGGAATAATGGAAGGAATTCGTTGTATTGTTTGAGAAGTATCTGAAGTACTTCGTTCTTGTCGAGGACCTTATGGCCGCGAGCACATTGTGCAGCATAAGCCCGTAGGAAATGTGGTAACTCTTCCTCAATTCCATAGGCCATTGTAACGTCGTTAATACAGTTCTTCAAACAATATTGAGATTCAAAAGTAAGGGAGTTAGAAGCGAAGTGAATCTTGACATCGTGGTGTTTTAACCAGGATATACCGAGTGTTAAATGGTATCCCCCAAACGTGGTAACAAAAGCAGGAATCATTTCATCGTGGTTGTTAATCAACAACCCGATCTTAGTGACGTGCGTAATTGCTCCGGAACTCACAGGCCGTCCGTCGATGACAGTCAAAGGTCGTCGTTCTTTAGGTTCAAACAAAGGAATGTTATGGCGCTCGGCGAAAGCCTTGTCGATGAATGCATATCCAGTTGCTCCCGAGTCAATTAGAGCATCGGATCTAATCTCGTTATGGTTGTCAACAATCGTACATGCCATTACCGGATGATGAGCTTCAACCCCATTCTTGATATCGTCAAGAGGTAAACCGGATAAGGAAAGTAACGAAGAAGGCGAATCTTGGCCCATGACAGTGCCTTGGACTGTACATGGGACAGTTAGTTTTCCGAGTGTTCGGATTCGGGACGAGAATCTTCAGGAACCACTCGTGGAGGTGCAGTCGGTTTTGGTGTGGTTGTCGTAGTCGTGGTAGGTGATCTCCATGTAGAAGATGACCCCTTACGTTCCGCTGCACGGGCACGGATCTTGTTATCCACACGTTTGAGCAATATGATATATTGGTCAAGTTCGTCGGTGGTGTCCAGGGTTACGAGAGCGTCCTTGAGTTCGGCGCTCAATCCTTCGTATAATCAGATTCGCTTAGCAGCATCGTTCCAAGATACCTCGGCAGCATATCGTTGGAAATCTGCTAAGTAGTCGGAGAAGTTACGGTTCTTTTGATGTAGACTTTGTAGATTCTGTTCGGCGGTCCGGACCCTATCAGGATTGCCGAAGGCTTTGTCGAGTAGGGTGATCAGGGCTTCCGCAATAGGTATATTAATGTTTCCTTCATCAATAAGTGGAAGGATTTGTTCGTATGCTTTCCCTTTCAGGAACCCAACAGCATATGCCAACCGATGTTGGACATCCACAAACTTGTGGGCATCTCCGAGGAACTTGGTACGTAATTGTGCGATGAACGGGCGAAGTTGGTCTTGGGATCCGTCGCATTCTTGTGGCTTGGGGATTGATTCTCGCTTACGGGGTCGTTCGCCTGCTGGCGGAGCAGGTCCCCCTGGGTTTGCAAGTGCAGCAGTTGCCGTTGCCAGGGCAGTGTTCGTGTTGGTCAACGCGGTGTTGAGGGTAACTATGGTGGCTTTGTCGCGCTCTAGGTCAGTCTCGATGGCTCTGTACCTTGCCTCCAATCCTTGTCCCACTGTAAGTAACGCATCGCGTTCTTCCCTAAGTGCATCTTGTTCTTCAGCAAAGGCTTCCCTTTCGTTAGTTAGGTTTTGAACGCTTTGTTGCAACTGCTAGAAGCGAGGCTTTTGTTCGAGGGGTGCAGGGTGCCTTGTCGGGAAATGGAAGGGAGTGCCGGGAGCCGATTGAGTGAAGGGGCAAGATCGCGCGCAGTGCGCAGGTTTTGTCTAATTCGATCTTCGGGTAGTTGATCAAACTCATCGTTCGTAAACGCCGACAATTCGGTCAAGCGAGTGAACGCTGTGGTCGGAATTTCGACATGTCGAGACATGGTGTTGTGTGGGTTGGATCCTCGTTACACGCTACCTTGTGTAACGGGGTGTTGGCACTGGACCTTAGTCCAAGGCATACAACTACAGGACGGTCCTAAACGATAACACTCGTTTAGCGTGAGGGTTCGGAGATGACAATCTCAGGTAAAGGCTGATCGTGTAACTATAGATCAGAGTCAGGGTTCGTGAGTTCTTGGGGCGGAACTTGGCTATCAGAATAGAAGGCGTTATATTCTGAAGTACAAGAGTCGTGAAAGAAATACCAGGTAGCGTAAAGAATCAAGGAAATAGGGAGCGAGCCCCCCTTATATAGAAGGAAATCCTACCACAGCCTTTGCCGCCCGACTCATACCCCAGTATGAGTCGCATATCCGTGTAACCAAGGAAACACTACAATTTGTCGTAAACCTTACAAAGGAAATCCCTCATAGCAAGCGTGTAACAAAAGAAAGAACACCAAAGTTATCCCAATACGTATCTCATGAGGGGACCGTGCGACCATGCGGGCCGGAGGCACTGGACGCAACCAACAACTCAGAAGGTGCCGGATGCAGAAAGGTTCTCGGGATGCAGAAAGGTTCTCCGGACGCAACCCAATCGGATAGTCGAATAGTGGGAGTACTCATGTCTAACAGGCTATCATCGGATACCTCCTAAGTCAACAACTCTACCTTTGAGGACTTTGAATGAGTTAGTGAAAACAGTAGAGAATATCCAAATTGTCCAGAAAGATCCACCCAGTAATACTCATGTTTACTTATTTGAGTCATTTAGATACAAAAATAGGAATATATTTATTAAAGCTAGTATAGAAAACAGTAGCACTCGGTAGCTAACAATTTGAAGTACATGCCATGAGAACTAAAGTACAAAAGTGTCAATAACCCTTAAACCAGCCGTCGGACAGTATCCGGACAGAGTTTATTGGATTCTCCTCAGCAAGGGGAATTGAATGGGATAGCTCTTGAAGCGTCCACATAGCTGTAGAGGGCAGCAGGGTGAAGAATGTAGATACCTCAACGGGCAGATGTCCGCCAGGGTCGGGAAGGGTCTCATTGGAGTCCGCCCACCAAGGGGAATCGAATGGTATTGGTTTCAGAGCGTCCGCATGGCTATAGCAGTCAGCATGATGAAAAAGGCAGATATCTCAGGGGGCAGATGTCCGCCAGGGTCGGGAAGGGTCTCATTGGAGTCCGCTCACCGAGGGGAATCGAATGGTATAGGTCTCGAAGTATCCGCATGCCTGTAGCACCCGGTAGCCAACAATTTGAAAGTACTTGCCCGGGGAACTAAGTAGAAATGAATGGTTAACCCTTCACCCAGTGCTCGGACAGGGACCGGACAGAGTGCGTTGAATTCCGCTCGGCGAGTGGAATTAAATGGTAAAGCTTTCGAAGTGTCCGCATGGCTATAGAGGTCAGCAGGATGAAAAGAACAGCTAGCTCAGGGGGCAGATGTCGGCCAGAGTCGGGAAGGGTCTCACTAGAGTCTGCTCGCCCAGGGGAATCGAATCGTATACGTCTTGAAGCGTCCGCATGCTTGTAGCACTCCGTAGCCAACATTTTGAAAGTACTTGCCCAGGGAACTCCAGTACAAATGTTTGGATAACCCTTCAACCAGCGGGCGGACAGTATCGAGACAGCGGGCGTTGCCATCCGCCGGTCGAGGTGAATCGAATGGTATAGGTTTCGAAGTATCCACATGGCAATAGAGGTCAGCAGGATGAAAAAGGCTGATACCTCACCTGCCACTGGCCAATGTCCCCTAGAGTCAGGCATGGCCTGATTGCAATCCGCTAGAGTCAGGAAGGGCCTCATTGGAATCCGCTCAAGTCAGGAAGGGCCTTATTGCAATTTGCTCAAGTCGGGAAGGGCCTCATTGCAATTTGCTCACTTACGAGTAATGAATAGTGTCAACCTGGATGGAAGTGAATGCCCCTCTCCGAAGGTTGATAATATTCAATAGTTCTACTGATTCGATCATGAAGCCTGCTACGAGGTATGCAAAAACTTAGAAACCTCAGGCTTTTGCGCGTGTTGTTAGCAGTGATCAAATAAGGGGTATGTTTTGGGTCGTTACCGGGACAATAGATGGTTAGTCATCCTATGTTTAGATCCTTTTTCGTCTAAACAGCCTTTACCTAGTGATAAAATAGTCCATTGTAAGTAGAGGTCAGCAGGGGCAGGGAGAGTTCCCCCATGCAGACCCCTATGGGTCACTTACCTTGGTGTTCTTTGGGAGATTTGGGTGTGAAATGGACCATCCAGGTGCACTGGGCGGACAGGATGCGGGTTGTATTGCACCCAACGGACTAGGATGCAACCATTGGGCTGGGGCCATCTGAGAGCGGGCTGGGCGGACAGGATGCTCCAGACGGAGTTCCTGCGTCCAGACGCAATGCCTATCCGTCCGGAGCAAACACTTTTTTGCAGATGTATTTCCTGGTGATAAATTGTTATTCCAATATAGTGGCTCAAAGATTGCTTATTTCATAAATAAATTGGGGTTTTTCATAAGTATAAAGAAATTGAAAAGGCTGGCAGAATTACGTAATAAAATAGATGAAAGGATAGTATAAGTCTTCGATATTGAGAATAACCTGATTTTAATTTTCTCTATAATAATTTCTGAAATCAATAGCAGTTAAAAAAGATGGACAAAATGGACCCAAATTACATACAAATTGGATCAATTTTACAATATAATATCTACATAACTAGTTGGCCTATGAACTCATTATCCTAGAATAACCTTCATGATAACCTTTGAAGTTAGTATATGAAGTTTGAAGTCCGATGAATATATCCTATATTTTATATATGTTTTTAAAGATGGTTGCTATATAACTCATAAGCAGTATGTTAATGATCAACTTGTTGAAGTCAAATCATTAAGCTAACTACATGGCAATTACCAATAAGATCAGGTTTAGTAGACTAGAGTAGACAGTGTGGGATGTAGTTTAAAGTATATATTAATTATAATACAGGATAGGAAGTGAATTAACGTATTTGACCTAGTAATGGGACACTCACTAGTTATGGGACACTTTTTAAAATCTGACATGTAAAATTGAAATTGAAATAGCATAGCCCATTGGAGATCAAAGGACCTAATACTCAAGCATAATGTAGAATACTATCTATAGTTTCAGCCTATGAAGAAATAATCTGTTCTTTCTGTAGAGGAATATTGGTAATTGACCTAAAAGCGTAATATATGAAGAATTTGCAACACCAACATTGATGAGTAATTTGACAGACTAAAACAAGTAAATTTCGAAATATTTTTCTATATGAGCTATTGTTAGGGTCTGTTTTATAATACCCTAAAGAATCATGGCAGTTCCTCTCTTATTTAACTGGAGTCGTTGATTTTAAGTTGTGGTTATTTTTGTCCTCTTCTGATTACACATCTCTCATAGTACACACGAAGCAACTACCCTCTCAGAATACTACCTCAAACACCAAACAAATACGAATGCCTTCCCCCAAGGATAGCAGAGAGATACGGCTCCAAGAAGCCCTCAAGGCCCATGCGGCTGATACTACTCTTTCTGTCCGCAAACTGTCTATCCAGTTTGAAGTACCAAAATCCACCCTCCACAATCGAATCTCCCAAAAGACAACACCGGCAAAGAGAGCTCATGAATCGCAACAGCTTCTGTCCAACACAGAGGAGGAGGCATTAAGTTCCTGGATCAAGAAGTGGGATGACTATGGATTTCCAACTCGCCGCAGACATGTCTTTCAAATGGTTCAGAGTCTCCTTCGTGCACGGAATTCCACGGACCAACTTGGAGAGCATTGGTTGACACGCTTTCTGGGTCGCCATCCTGACTTGGATTCCAAAATAGGACGATGTCTGGATAGAGAAAGAGCTCTGGCCACTGACCTGGATTCCTTTCGAAAGCATCTTGATCGCTTCTATCACATTCGGTACAAGTTTCATGTCAAGGATGAAGGCACCTGGAATACAGACGAGAAGGGATTCGCAATTGGATTAGGAGGAGCAGGAACCATGATCTGCCGTGCCTCCCGCCGAAATCCCAGCCTCATCCAAGATGGTGGTCGTGATTGGGTCACTATTGTTGAAGCAATATCAGGTGGAGCGCAAGTCTTGCCTCCCCTGATTATCTTCAAGGCCAATGCACACTTGATGGGACACCACACCAATATTGAGATTGAAGAGCAGGAAGATGCATTCTTTGCCACCTCCCCCAAAGGTTACACTAATACTGAGATAACATTTCAGTGGTTTCAGGAGGTATTTGAACCAAGGACACGTCCGGCAAAAGGTATCAACCAGCATCGTATTCTTGTATTGGATGGCCATTCAACACATGTGGAGAACTATGAGTTCATCAAGTATGCCATCGACCACAACATCCATCTTGTCTGCCTCCCATCCCATTCGACTCATATTCTCCAGCCTCTTGATGTCGTTATCTTTGGCCCTCTTACGACTCATTACAAGCAAGAGCTTGAAGATCGTGTACGTCAACAAGGCCCCCATGGTACTATCAAGAAGGGCGATATCTTTCCCCTGCTTCAGAGGGCAAGGATCAAGACCTTTAAGCCGGAAACCATCAGGTCCGCCTGGCGTGCCTCGGGACTTATCCCATTCAACAGAAATCGGATTTTGAGGGATCCTATCTTGCAGGCAAAGATGGTTCCAAAGACTCCTTTGGCTACCCGACGTCCTGGTCTTCCACCATCAACTGACAGAGTAGTTGGAGCACCCGAGCTTGATCGTATTGAGCTAAGTAGTCAGCAAATTGAAGAAACTCCAGCCAACAAAGCCCTGAAGGACCTTTTGACTCAGTGTATGAAAGAAGCGCGTATTATCGATGCTGCAAGAGTTATCGCAGAGGAAGAGGTTGATAAAGTACGCCAACTAGTAAAGCCGGCCAAGGCGGATAGACGACAGCTACGCGGTGGACTTCTACTTAGTTCCAAGCACTTGGCTAAGCTGTATCACAAGCGTATGGAACTTGATAAGAAAAAGGTTGAAGCAGCAGCAAAGCGTAAGGAGACCAAAGCTCTAGTTCGGAGAAAGGCACAATCCAAGACCAATACAAGGAAGGTGATTCACCAGGATGATGCCGAGGTGGTTAACACATCCAGCTCTGATGACGAGGAGTCTGAGAGCAGTAGTGATGAAGAAATGGTTGATTCTCAACCATATTAAGCGACTCATAAGGTAAGTCTTCCATTTAGTTATTTTTCACTTTTAGTAAAACTAACGACTTGCCTTCAACAGAGCTCCAATCCACATACTACTATCCGCCAGTTGAGGCCCAGAACCACCTCTACCTGTCCCAAGAAGTAGAATATTTTTAAAATATTTTCTCTCTTCAAAAACATTGACCATGTAAGTCAATCATGAATTCTCACTTGTAGTATATATTTACTCATAGATATAGCTATATTGCTTCAATCGAGGTGACATTAGAGGAGGTTAAGGCTATGGGTACTGGCTGTTTATATACAAATTTGTAGCTCATGTGATATGATACTCTCTGAGTTATAACGGTTTTTCTCTCAAGTAGTAGTATTTCACGTAGCGTCCCATAACTAGTGAGTGTCCCATTACTAGGTCAAATACGTTATTAATTTGTAACTAAAGGCAATTAATATAGAATCTGATCAATAGCTATTATTAAACCTGGCCTCAAAGAGTGCTCCTGGACTCCCAAGAACTTCTATGTTAATTTAATAACTCCTTGTTGGTTTGAATAAGTTCTTATTGCAACATAAACATAGAATATGGATTTATTCCAACTTTTTGATAGTTTGACAATGATCAATGTACAAAGTATGTAAAACTCTTTTATTTACCCCTAAAATTGATATACTACCTTCGAATATGATAGTAAAAGGAATTCCGAGATAGTGAGTTCATATGCCAACTACCTATGTAGATATTATATGGTAAAATTGATCTAATTTGTATGTAATTTGTAAAATAATATGAGCTATGATATGGCGAGAGTGCCTTGGGATTCTTATTCCTTCTGCGGTGCCAGCAGCGTCCTATATATAACGTGATTCCCGGGGAAGTGGCTCACGACAGGGATCCGGCTCACCCATAGCAACGATGGGAAAATCTAATTCACCTTTAATTATCTCAACAATCAATTGCGAAACCACCTTGTGAATCAAGGGCCAAGTACTATGGAATATAGAGAATCTGAAAATTGAGTTTTTATTTGTGTAGTCATAAAGTGTTACTCAGATATGGTGATTTTAAGATTGCCTTTTTCATAAATCAATCGTAGCCTTTCATTAGCATAAAGAAATTGAAAACCCTTGAAGAATAATATTAAAAAATGGATACAAGGATAATATAAGTCTTATATATTCAGAATAATGGGGTTTTAATTTTATTCATAGGCATTTTTGAATGCAGAAATTGTTAAAAAAAAGGTTTGAATAACAGCTAGTCAATTCCCCATTACCGAAGTTTTAGTAGACTCGGACAGACTAGAGACTCAGTAGGTTGGATTAGAATATATATTTATTATGATAGGTGGTAGAAAGATGATTGTTGATTTGTAATTAGTAGTAATTAATATGGAATCGAATCAACAACTATCCTTAAAACTGGCCCTAAAGAGTACTACTAGACTTCCTAGGGCTGTTGAGTGAATCTAATAACGTATTATTCATTTAAATAATTTATTATTGTGTTTTAAAGATACTATAAGGAGTTAGTGCTATGTTTTGATAGTGTCATATTGATGAATGCACAAATTATGCAAAATATTTTTATGTCTCTTTAAAATGTATAAACTCACTTAGGATATGATAGTGAAATGTATGTCAAGATATTGAAAACATAGGTCAACTATGTATGTAGATATTCCATTGTAGTATTGGTCTAATTTGTTTGTAATTTGTATGTATTTTCTACCTCTTTTTTAACAACTTCTGCATTCAAAAATGCCTATGAATAAAATTAAAACCTGATTATTCTGAATATATAAGACTTATATTATCCTTGTATCCATTTTTTAATATTATTCTTCACGGGTTTCAATTTTTTTATGCTAATGAAAGGCTACAATTGATTTATGAAAAAGGCAATCTTAAAATCACCATATCTGAGTAACACTTTATGACTACACAAATAAAAACTCAATTTTCAGATTCTCTATATTCCAAAGTACTTGACCCTTGATTCTCAAGGTGGTTTCTCCATTATTTGTTGAGATAATTAAATGTGAATTAGATTTTCCCATGGTTGCTATGGGTGAGCCAGATCCCTGTCATGAGCCACTTCCCCGGGAATCACGTTACAGAAAACTCTCATCCAAGAAACTCTCTTCCATTACCATCTCTTGCCTTCCAAACCACACCCTCAACTTTCCAACAAATTTCCTCCTTCACCCCCTTTGCCCATTTCAACTACTTACACACTTTTCCTGAATCCTCAATCCCAAACTTTCCTGATACCTGTTCCTGTTTCGCTATCATCAATGTGTGACACTCGTCCGTTGCATTCTCTAGCTAATACTAGTTCCAAACTTTTAGTACCCCTAGTCTGATTCATGAATGCTCACAAAACATCTCGCTGCATCTAACCATTCGTCCTTACATGACATCGCTTCAACTTCCGTACTTCTAAACACTTTCCAAACAATAACTCTCCTCGTCCAAACATCCGGTGCTGTAGTGTGTGTCGTAGATATGAAACCTTCGTGCCAATTTTCAACAATTTGGACGTCTTTTTTCCTTCTTTTTTAAATGCCATTGCTTTCCAATATCATTATCAAGAAAATTAAAATCTGGTTATTCTGAATATCTAAGACTTATACTATCCTTTCAGCTATTTTATTATGTAATTCTGCCAGGCTTTTCAAAAATTTTATGCTAATGAAAAACCGCAATTTATTTATGAAATAGGCAATCTTTAAACGACTATATTGGAATAACAATTTATCGCCAAGAAATAAAAACTTGATTTTCAGATTCTCTATATATCAAGGTACTTGTAGCTTGATTCTCAGGGTAGTATCTCCTTGATTTGTTGAGATAATTAAAAGTAGATTTTGTTTTCTCATTGTTGCTATGGGTCAGCCGGATCCCGGTCATGAGCCACATCTCAGGGAATCACCTTAGCCCAGTGTAGAGTGGTGGAGAGGAAACGATTGGTTGTCTCAGACAATGGAATGGAACGTTAGTATCCAAATAGGCCCTGAGCATTAAAGGTTTAGTTGCATAGTGGGCCTTCTTTTGAGGTTGTGGCATAGAGCATAGGGGATGAGGCTGGTTTTAGGGTTGGGAGATTTCTCACTGGATTGGTTTTCTCAGATGGAGAGGGATGGGAAATATGGGGGGTATTCTGAGTGCAGCTGGCGGGTAGTGGTACACAAACAATCTTCATTGAGCTAGTGGTCAGTGGAAACTGTTGAAATTCACGAAGGTTCCATATCCAGGAGATAGTCGGAACACTGATGGGACATGGCTGAGAGTAATTAGAGTTCGTTACGGGCCCCGTTTCGGTGGAAAGGGGCCAAAATAACACATGTTTATTGGCTTAACTGAGAAAAAAACACGCATTTTTCTCACGGTTAAGCAAGTTAACCCATATTATTTTGGCCCTGTTCCACCGAAACGGGGCCCCTTAATGAACTCTGAGCGGAATCTGGTTTGATAACAGTTGCACGATTGACTAGTATGGTGTCGGAAGAGCAATAGTATGTTTTGTTGAGACGTTAGCTAAAGCAGGAACGTTTGGGATGTATTAGGAATTGGCACTATGGAAGACTAAAGGTTAGAAATTAAGGTTCACTAGGAGTTGGAACGTATTAGTGTCACACTATGATGGTTAGGAAACAGACCGCAGTGTCAGGGCTGCGAAGGAGTGCAGAAGGTAGGAGAAATAGTGTAAGAGGACGAGACGAAAGGGATGGAATTAGGGAAAAAAGGTTTCGGGAAGCTTCTGAGAAGTTGGGTAGATGGAGCGAAGACAGGAGAAAATACTGGAGGGTGTTGCGGACGAAGAGTTTTTTCTGTAAAGTCAAGTTTGTGGATATATAGGACATGTCCGGAGACGTAGAAAGAATAAGGACTCCAAGATACTCTCTACTCATAATAGCCAAACTTGTTTAGAAACGAACCACAACAATATTCCTGTATTCCCCTTAGCCAGCATCTAAATTTCCCTCGCTTTTCTAGCTCGAAATACATGAACTCCATAATTACTTTCCTCCTGCATATATAAATGCCCCTCATCAAAACTTCGGGTTGGGCAAGGAGCGATGTGAAAACCGGAGTTGGGGAAAGGTTAAAGGGGCAATCGATGTACGAAGAAGGTGTCAACTAGGAAAAGAAAGGAAGAGAATCAAGGACATTGCGACAGGGATTTAGGCTGCACTTGCTTTCCCGATGGGATAAGGCCAGCCCCTCACTCAGGCAAAACCCTTAACAATAAAGAGCAATTGACAGATTTTGGCTATCGATGTAGGGGTTTGGATGGCTATATATTTCGGCAAAAGAGAAATATTTAAGCTCAGGCTCTGTAGGTGGCTTATTCTAACAGGAGGTAAAGACGGGGATTAGGGCAGGATGGAAATTTAAATAGTCGGAAGAGGATAGGTGTGTGGGCGGGAAGAGAAGAAAGGGCAGTAAACGTGTTTACAGAGCTGTCGCGGTCCTTGCCCGAAATGGAGCATGGGCTGTCCATATCTGGGGGCGGTCCAGAGGGAGATAGCTCCTCTTTTTAAGCCGGGCCTCGGACGGCAGATTCTAAGGGCTGGAGTAGCACTACCACTCCCTTGTGCTCATTGTCTTCAGCATAGCTTAGCGGTGTTCGGCCATATTTATCCGATTTTTCGGGGTTGACGCCGTCTTGTCCGAGTAATAGTTTCACCACTCCTTCGTGCCCATCCCGAGCAGCGAGACAGAGTGGTGTTTGGCCTGATCTGTCTGGTGTGTCAGGGTTGACGCCACCCTGCCCCGGTAGTATTCTCACTACTCTTGCGTGCCCGGAGCCAGTAGCCCTCCAGAGCAGTGTTGGGACGTTGTATTCTAATTTATGGGGGGCAACGCGGAGTAGCAACTTGACTACTCCCTCGGATCCTCGCTCAGCCGCGAGATGGAGTGGTGTTCGGCCGAGCACATCCGGCTGGTCGGGGTCGATGTCGTCTCGTCCGAGTAATATCTTCACTACTTCCTCGCATCCCCGCTCAGCAGCGAGATGGAGTGGTGTTCGGCCAGCCATATCTTGTGTGTCGGGCTTGACGCCGTCCCGCCCGAGTAATACTTTCACCACTCCTTCAAACCCTTTCTCAGCAGCCCAGTGGAGTGGTGTTCGGCCAAGGATATCTGATTTACCGAGGTTGATGTCCTCTCGTGAGAGTAGTATTTTCACCACTCCCTCCTGCCCTCTCTCGGCAGCACACAGTAGTGCTGATTGGCCGCATTTATCTGATTTGTCAGGATTGATGCCGTCCCGTGCGAGTAGTATTTTTGCCACTCCTTCGTGCCCGCCCCAAGCAGCCCATGCGAGAGGTGTGTTACCTCCACAGTCCATTTGGTTGATATCACAACCTTCCATCTCTACCAAACAAGCTACAATCTCATCAACCCCGAAGCAGGATGCACAGTGTAGACCACTGAACTGGGAAATTTTATCGAAATCAGCAAGGTACATAGATGGCTTCTGTTCTTTGATGAGGATTTGGATAGATATGTGGCTATCGTAGTTGTCAAACAGCTTTAGCGCCAGCAGTTTCGCGCAACTTGAAAGGTCCCTTTTTGCATGCACTCCCCAATACAGAGAAGAGTACTCGAGAAAGGGAGTGCCTCGAAGATCGTGCGAGGGATTGGCCGAAAATGACACGACCTGATGGGAATTCAGATAGCTTAAACAGGTTTCTGCCATTGCCGAGTGGGCTGCACTGAAAAGCTCGGGATGAGACCGGAGGTACTCATGAAGCGTAAAGTGGATTAATCGGACACTGGAAGCTTCCTTGTCTATTACGACAAGCCCTTGACAACACGATAGTAATGTATTTATTGGAGGCACGTTGTCGGTATTGAGATTCGGCGACCCTATTTCGACTGCTAGCGCATGGCATAGTTCATTGGGCTCCAAGGGCCTCTCCGAGTGAGATATCCACATCAAAGCCGCCATTCCAAGTCTGGCTTTCTCCCCACCTTGCCCTCTTATCCGGCCCAGTGTTGTAGCATAAGCATCCCCCAACCCTAAGCCACTAGTCATTGAGTTGAGCGTTTGTCTCCTGCGATGGACTGTAGTTTCCTGTAGGACAGCATCGATATTTAGTGAGACGAGTAGGAATCTGGATATTATCTGTTAGTGGATACTTAAAATAGCTCCCGGGGTCGTTGCTTCTACATACATTTCAGAAATATTCTCGGGAATTTTCCTCAGAATCTCCGCCTCCAGGCTACTGTCCATCGCATCTGGGTTCGTGTCCTCTTCCAGCCTGCTGCGAAGATATGAGATAATATCGCCCCTCCTGGGAGTTATGGATAGACTCGTTACACTTCCTGCAAGACGCCTTCCGATCTCCGGTTGGATGTGTGGTCTCCCAGTCACGAATATTCTTGTGCCCGGAGACTTCCGGAGAATTTTGTTCAGCGAATCAAGAAGCTTGACTCGATGTTCTGGCACACATTCGTCCAGAGCATCGATGCATACGAAGGTGTCCTCTTTGGAAGAGGTGTCCTGCAGCATCTTCACCAGATTGGCAAGTCTAGGTCCCCGCCCACCAATAGCTTTCTTTTGATCTTGGTACGCGCGCGATATCTCCTCAGGGATTACCTCCAGTCCGCTAACCACCTGTTTCAACAGGGCGCCCATTGCGCTCGTGGAGGACTGCTCCTTTTGGACGGCGAAGTCAAAATAAAAACATGCAACGGTAGCATTTCGTTCTCTAGCCCTGTCACACAAGATGTCTATCACCAATGAGCTAACGTCGCGGCTTGTCAGTACTTGGCCGCTTTTCCCCAATTTCCGCGGGCTTCGTCATTGTTACCTAATAAATGTCTTGCCGACCCCGGGGTCTCCATAACAAAAGAGAACCGAGTCATTGGATTCAACCCCCCCACTACCATCGTACCAGCTTCTGAATTCTTCGCTTTGTATGAGCCATTCCCCGATAGTTTCGACTCGGCGATCTTGGATGTCTTGGTGCCGTAACTTAGGGCTTAGTGGGGATAACCAAGCTAGCATATTAGATCGGTCATCGGCAACTGTAAAGTTATTCGACACATTAAAAGTAGCCGTAGTATAGTTGGTGTTCCAAGAGTTGATATTGTTGAACGATTGAAACATTATCCTTTTCTTTCTTCGTAAGTTTGGATATAGCGGGTGATAGCGATGGAGTTGGTTGACTGCCGGGATACTTTGGGGGCTGGGAAAAAGCGGGGTTTCCGTGGAACCTCATCGATGGCCAAGAACCGCCCTATCGGCCTCCCCCAAATCTGTGCTCACAACCCGCCACTTGGGACTCCCGCGTCATTTGTAGGAAATGCCCCACCTGTTTAAGTGCTCGTAGGACACACACCCAAGCAGTCCGAGTGCTAATCCTGAAGGGCAGAATTAGAGAGGAACCGGCTATCCCCCTTTTGACTAGCACTTGAGTACTGGTAATACCGCGTCGTTTGTAAAACCTGCTGCTATTGCACATCCCAAAAATCCTGCGGTCCTGGCCAATTTTTGGCTGTACGCAATAGTAGCCCGTTTCAAAAGCGTCACGTCGGGGCGGTTACTAGCGTACCGGTACATGAGCACTACAGCCTCTCCCCTAATTAAGCGATCTTCCCGCCCCTGCTACGAGCCAGATCGTTTCCCAATCCAATGACTGCCGCAAGAGCGAACGGCTACCAAAGAACCGCATCCTGATCTCCAGTCCCCCGATCTTTGTCCTAATGCACTTGGGATGTGAGGGCACGCTTGTCGAACTCTGCCTTGTCAAAGTTGTTATTTTTTTTTTTTTTTATCATAAGGAATTTTGTTGCTTTTCAACAGCTGCTTAGCCAATGTAGGGTAATTTTTGGTGGATGGAAAAAGTCCGTCGACACTCGCCCAGTAGCTAGAGGGAACTCTGCTCTCTAGGTGGCTGGGAAGCAACTGGGCTAACAAGAGGATTCAACAGACGGGCTCCGGACTCGGGCGCTCGTCCATGGTGTGACAACGATCAAGCCTCAACAACTATGCTGGTATCTCAGCAATAATTAACCATTAATTCGATCATATTTTATTATTAAACGTGAATCAGTACCGCAGGCAAAAAATTTAGGACCGCGCGCAGTTACATAATCGGCAGGAACCTTCGCACGGTTACGAGTATTTAATTTGCGCCCGAGCACAAGTATGATATTATACGACGCCACCATATCATCCAATTCAAGCCATCACTCAGACGAAATACATAACACCCCGATTCCTATTGTGAGCTAACAAAACTAACGCATAATTTTTGCCCCGACGACACCTTCCATCCATCGGCCACCCCATCAACCAACGAAAATAATTGATGAAAAATTTAAATCCATAACAGCACTTAGTATACCATCCATCAGCGTTATTAAAAGAACAGAATAAATTATGAAGCATCAGTTAAGTGGAAATGACTTTTTGGGAGGGTTTGTTGTGCAGGGTTGTGAGGGAGCGATGTGTTGCACCACTCGCCGAGGTGTCCGGTTAATTTTGTGGGCGCACAATAGTAGAATGAGAGGATCCACTTGGAACTTGGGCACGATGAAATATGCAGGAAAGGTAGGAGATGTAGCTACCACAACTTCGTTCACACTAGGCTAAAGCTAAACTAACGGTAGAGACAGATGTATCAACGAAACACAACACATCCTAACCCCTCCAACGATCACCACAGGAATCTCTGTTTCTCTCCGCATGCCCACATTGCTCCGTACATTCCCGTTATAACAAAGGAAAGACACCTCGGCATAACCTACTCGTCAAACCGCTAAAACACTAGAAGAATAAACTACGCCCCGGGCCGACCTATAACACTCCAGTGACTTCCAGAATCAAGCGCATCCTTCTCACAATCGCAAAGTGCTATGTTCGATAGAACGTTATCATCCGACAAATCCAGGATCAACGAGCTACTTCCCTCCACGATCCTCCAGCTGATGATACCCCATGCTTGTTCCTCATATGAGCAACGAGGTTATCATATCTCTTGATCCCATTTTCGTCGACATTCTCACATCCGAGAACAGGACAGTCAAACCGAGCAGCAAGGTGCATCGCCTCATAGTGTCGGTTGAGTGCCTGCTTCGTTTTGAACGGGGTTCGCCGAGTACAAGCGAGTGCGCTGCAAGTGTAGGAGCGACGAGAGCAAGTGTGTGGACCGCTTCTGCTGGGTTAGTCGATATGAAGGATAAATGTATCGTCGAAAGGGGCACGAACCGGTTTCCAGGACATTTGGATGATCCACAAAAGACTTTATTTCCAAAAGGCCCTAAGTTGGGAGGGATAATAACAGGGTTGTAAGCGAGGGCATCATCGGTGGATTCATTCGCTTGACCTTGGTATGCGGGGTGGGAGAGTGGTGGGCCAAGAACGGAGTAGAAACCGTCCTCATCGAGATAGAGAGGAAGTGGCCCAAGCTCTGCAGGAAGGGGCTGGGGAGTCCCAGCTGCATCAATACACACGAGGAAGAAAGTGTGCGCACATCCTGGGTCTACGGGTACCCTATTTCTTTAAAAGGCTGGTTAGCCCCCAAAAAAAAAAACTTACACCGAACCCATTTTTCGAAATGTGTTCCTAGACGCCTGGTGGGAATGATGTGCCAAGAAAGTAGGAAAGTTGGGTAGAGCTTAGAGGGGAACCCGCCGGTATTTAAGTACACCAGACTAATTCCCTTTCCCAAAGCGCTTATCTGTGCGGATACCAATGGTGTGAAATATGCAGCTCCTCTCTCAGAGCCAATCATCCATCACAAAAGCGAGCCTGTGGGGGGATTCTGGCTGGGCGCGCCGGTGGGTGTCGGTTGTGCCTGCTACTATAGTAGCACTTGGGAGCGAGGGTAAGTGATCGGAAAAAAAGTGGTTGGTGCAACACCACTTTTTTTCCGATCACTTTTGCTCCATGCTAGTACAGTACTTGTACGAGTGGAAAGTGCCTGGGCCATCCGGTCAAACGGGAGTTCCGTGACAACCGATCGGAGTTGAGCCAATATTTGCCAAGACCCTCGGGGAAGTGAAAGGACACACCTCCAGGTAGCGAGCAGTACTCGTAATTTTCTGACGTTTGCAAACACGACTGCTATTGCATACCGCAAAAATCTTGAGGCTCCGGGCAACTTTTCGCCCATATGCAATAGCAGTTGTGTTTGCAAACGTCAGAAAATTACGAGTATAGTCATTGAGGCGGAAATCAGTTAAACCATCTTCTTTATGTACTCTGGGATTGGCTTTAAGCAAAAAACGAAGTTTTGTGTTCAGCACTTTGTTTTTGTCTGTTATCACCATGGCTTAGTCATCCAGGCTCCTCAGTATTCTTTGGCATGGTACTATGTATATTCTATCACTTGTTTTACTCTCACCAAAATTTTCACTTTTTAATCTTTAATTACTTTTGCCTACAGTCTTTAATTAAAAAACAAAAACCGCTAGCCTGTTCTCCAGGGAAGTGGCTTTATCCTAGCGGTTTTTCTTTTACAAAGTTCCTTGTTGTGGTTGACTAATTAGGAATCGCATTTGGCCTATTCAGAGGACCCGGTTTGGGTCCATTTGCACTCTACCTTAAACTCTCGTTAAACCCACCACCCCGTCGGCCGGCCGCAGATCCCTCCCCATCACAGACAAAACACCCAGAGAAGGAATAGGGTGTTCCGGACGCGGTATAGCTTATTTAAGATGAGCCATTGGATCTCATTAACCGGTATTCGTAATTTTGTTAACATGCCCTACTAAGCCTGTTTACAGTTTAGACTGTGATTCCTGTTGAGATCCCCGATGGTGGATTTAACGAGGGTTAACGGTATCATGCTACAGCCTTGATTTGGACCAGCACCAGATAACTCGCGAGTTTAGAACAGTGGTTGGGTGGCCATCTTCTTACCTCCGCACAAACTAAGTTTCCAGCTCTACGATAATACGTAAAAAACTTGAAAAAGTCCGTATTCAAGACCACAGATTGTCGTACTCGAATTGTCCAGCGCTTTCTTCTGCGCGCTGGACACAAGTTTATTCTGCCATTGGCCACAATCCTTGTGCAATGACTTTTGCTGCATTACCGACCTTTTTGTGCTTCTACGGTTTTCAGGTATGATACATGTTGACTCGCTACGTGCACGCCGCATGTCCTAGGAGCCAACACGATTTTGGTGTCCTTGGCAACGAAACTCGGCTCCACGATCCCCCTGTGTTCGCTCCGCACATGAGGGGGACTTGTGTGACATGCCGCCCCACCGCTACAACCCAGGAGATGCAACTCTGCCAAGCCCCAGCGCATCAAAACTAAGCCTACTTAGGTGACCCACCTGCATCTCACAATTGTTTCTCGAATTTTGATACCGCACTGCGGCATATCAGCTGGTGGTCGGGTGTCTTCATCTTTGTTACTAGCGTTCTAAGAGCTTGTACTCATCCAAAAGACCTCCCGTGTTTATTCCGACCTATTTTATTCTCTTTTGTTTCTCCCACCTGCAGCGAGATCCTCCTTCCGGAAGAGCCCTTCGCTATCCTTAAGTTTTGAACACTGGCGAATATAGTTACGGAGAAGCGGCGTCCCGCCCAGGTGCTGTGAAATATCAGTAGTCATGCATCAGGGATGTATTCTGAATACTGCGCCTTGGCCCTTGTCTAAGACCAGTTGTCCGTCCGATTTCCCTGCATCATGCTAAAATTTCAACGGAAAAATTAGCTTCGAACTTTTCTACCAATTTCCATCGATCAAAGTTAAAGGCATTTCGTGTCAAGTTACGATACAGACGTTTGTCCATCAGCGGGAGCACTAAACTGTGGAAAATCATAGGCGATCACCCGGTGCAGAACTGTGGTTCCTTTTACTTCTCCTATCCTCTTGATTTATTGTTACTAGTTTACTTTGTCACTCACTATGAACTAGGGAGGGTAAATCGGCATACCTGGTTCGCACACATTATACCGGGACTCGAGCAGATGACGGGAAATGATCCGCAACCGGAAGACGGACCAGAGTGCTGGAGGCAAAGAGTGGGCGCGACCCCGTCGCTCCAGAAGTATCTCCAGACGGATTCCCATGATCAAGCAAGTATTCATTACGTCCTTTTAGCCCTAATGGGCGGGTGCATTGAACTGGGGAAAATTGTTATATTTTTCTACACAGACCCTCTGTTACCGCGCAGATACCCCCGCAGATAGCACTACCAAGTAAGAAAGATAGGATTCCAGGAATTCAAAGGTTTTATTCTCCGTCTGTTCAATTCTTTCCCTCTCCCGCTGTTTTTGCTTTCCCGCAATCAGTACAGCATACAGATAACCCGAGGGCGAGTTTACCAGTGATTGTGAAGTCCAGTAATATATTGAAGTCACCGGCGATCACTCCGTAGGAAGAAGCCTTTCTTCATATCATACCTTTCTTGTTGTGTTGCTGATTAGATCTTTGAGTTTCCTTTGTTAGTAATTATCAATCAAAGAAGAGGAATGGGGATTCCTAGTTTGAATACACTATATGAGAATTCGCATACATGGCCGGAAGTGTCCGGAAAGGTAAGCGGGAGAATGGTTGGAGTAAGGAACGCAAATGGAACTGGAACTCCTTTGGTTATGCGCATTACCAGAATGATTTCCACAGGTTGGGAAGTTCAATAAACGCTCTTTGTATTGTGTATATAGACTCTCTATTCCGCCATAGCTAGAAAAGATAAGCAAGCAAGATACAAATCCAGAAATATACAAGTCTTTCCTCCCTGGCTCCACATCAATTCCCTGAGGCTCTACTATTCAATATATCATTTTCTGTCGTTGCCGATACGGATACCCTGCGCTCAACACCAGCTTTGGGATAAGTCGTGCCAATTGACAAGTCCTACCTATGAGACTAAGGATGAGTATTCCAGACTTGTTAGGTCTTCAACAATTTGTTAGGATATATCTATTTTAATTAAAAAGTGGGGCTCAGTCCAGTGTTCCCTGAACTACAAATTCCTGCAGCTCTAGCATGTCTCAACCGCACTTAAGTCTACCAGTAATCCCTTTTGTCCAAGAGCTGCAAATTCGCCTTGGGAATTTTCAATGAAGGATTCTGAAGGACGATAAATTGAATAATAGGGTGTAGCGGGAGATGTATTTGAAATGCGGCTGGAATAGCTTTTTGAGAGCTTCCCCCCAACGCAACCAGTAACGGGTACCTTACGCCATTGCAATGCAATAGTGGGCCAATTTTCCAAAGCCAAAGAAATACATTGAGATAATAACCAATATGAGAGAATGAAGTAAGAAAAACCAAGACCATCTAAACAAGCTATTCCGTCGATCAACCTTGTTGAATGATTCCACTGGCGGAGGCGGTGGGGCAGCTGTCGCTGCCCTTGTCGCTTGAGATCGTTGGCACCGATAGATCCCACACTGAGGCAGGTGGTCGAAGAGCTGAGCTAATTGCCTGCCGTTCGGTGGCCAACGACTCCCCAATCCTAGGCAGGCCATTTGCCTTTCTCGCCCGGAACTTGCATGTAGTCCCTAGAAGCGGTATTCAATACAAAAATGGTGGTGCTTGATGACCACCATTGCCGTCTGCAAATAGTGGTTTGATTGCTCTGGTGAGCACGTTTCCGTTGTAGCTCCCTGTAACCATTAGCTATTTCCCTGTGTGGATGGGTCAGACTTTGATGTGGGGAGAATTAGTTCTATATATTCCCTCATCCCAGTGGTGAGCGATTGTCACTAATAGCTGGTTCATCAGAAAGAAATCGCCTTGGTAGTAATTGTTTTGTTCTTGCATTTTCGTGCACTAGTGCTATGTATCGGTATAGCTGGTGGTGGGAGCGATCCATCGTGCCGTAAAGATATCCTAGTACAGGCATATATGCATTCCAGGAGCAGTTCTTTGATGCTGTTCAGCATGATTCGTTTCTTCGTGCCTCGCATCAATTCCTAGCAGGCCACCCTGATGGTGTACGGCCATGGTTGTCTGGTTTGTTGGACTAGCATCAACTCGTCCTAGTAGTATTTTCGCCACTCCTGCCTGCCTCTTAGAAGCTGCCTACAAGGTAGGTGTTTGGGCTGTTGTCTGTAAGAGTTGACGTCGCTCCATCCGAGTAGTGTTTTCACCACGCCCTCCCACTCATCCTAAGCATCCCACTATCGTGGTGTTCCGCTGTGGTTATCTGGCTTGTGGGGATTGACCTTGTCTCATCTGAGCAGTATTTTCGCCACTCCCTTGTGTACATTGTAGGGAGCCCAGAAGCGTGGTCAGTGTTCTCCACGGTCCGGGGCCCGTAGGGCCCGCCGGGGGGACTGCCAAGAGCCCTGGACCGGACGGGGCGGCAAAATGCGGTCCACACCCGTCCTGGAAACCTCAGGACGGCCGACTTTGTGGCAGACGGCGGGCCCATCCTCTTATTGCAACGTTTCTTATTTCTGTTGCATCATTAAGCCCTGATCCAAGCTAGGAAAACATGTCGGATAAACACACGGAGCCGGCATCACAAGAAACGATCTAAGATTTATGAGAGAAGGCGGAAGATGAGAAAGAGTTGCGTCTGTTCTTAAAATGGTTCGGAGTGTACAACTTCTAATGGAAAAACCTGGTGGCGTTGTGCTCGTTGTGTTCCCCTGCTTCTTTTTTTCTATCATATACTAGCACTCGGATTCCTGCTATAAGAATAATAAGAATATTCCCGCCTCCAGGCACTGAGGAAAGCTGGGATGACATAAGCAATCTTGCCCGAGGCGAGATTCCTCACAAGTTCGGGGGTGTTCCTTGGCATGAAACATGTTTCACTGTGGACGGTGGGGGACGGCGGGGCTTATAGTCCTTCGCACCGGGGCGCAGGGCAAGTTTTGAAAAAGACCAGACGGGACCGCTTAAGGCCGTCCACCGCGGTCCGCCTTCAAGATGGACGGACTGCCCCGTTGAGAACACTGAGCGTGGTGTACTGCCTGTAAAGTCCACCGGTTTCCTACTGCAACCTTCAATCTCTGCCAAACCAGCTACAACTTCAACAATCTCGACGAACGATGTGCAATCAAGTGCAGGGAACCTATGAAGGTGATCTGAATAAAAACCTCATATAACCTCTGCGCTCGGGAGGACGTTTGTGCATATAAGGCGGTTGTAATTATTAAACTGCTTTAACGCAAGCTGTTTGGCAAACACTGCAGTTTCCCTTTTTGGGTGCACCCAGCTATACAAAGATGGATATTCGAGAAGTGGTGTGTCTTGAAGGTCGAGGAAAGGAAAGGAAAACATGTGTTCCACAGGGTCGAGATTCAGATAATATAGGTGCGCTTCTGTTATGGACGAGTGAGGTGAGTCGAAAAAGCCAGGCTGAGCACCGAGGTATTCATGACCTGTGAACTGGATTAACCGGACTGTGGAGGCCTCCTTCTCTACCCTGACGGTTCTTCTGTCTGGCTGCCTATATGAGTCAACCGCTGCTGCTACTCGGTGTCTCATTATAGCCCATTTTCTCTCAGTGTGTGATGGGAACTGTGTAGCCATCTGGCTAGAAAGATAGTAGAAGTAGAGAGTTTTGATTCAGGGGGGGGGGGGTAGTCTGCAGACGGGAGAACAGCTGCGGGATCGGCTCTTGTTATGTGACCTTATTTGCGAGTGGTAATTTGAAAGTGTGAGGGTAGCCTGCTAGTGTGGGAGATAATAGAAAGTGCGATTGAGGGAGCTTTGTAGTCTGTTGACAGAGGAAGGGTTAAGGGATCTGGGTATCTTGTTATATTGTATTACTTGAGTTGTAATTATAGTAAGGGAGGTGGCCTGCAGGCGCAAGGGAATATGGAGAGTTCTACTATTGCAGTAGATGGGTAGTCTAATGACTGCAGAATGGTTGCGCAGGGTTCCGAATAGTCCGACCGGTCAAGTCTTGGAGGCGGGACCGGGCTGGCCAGTCCTGGTGATGGCGATGACTAGACCCGACTAACTTGGGTGGTCCGGTCCGGTTTGAACTGGTCCCAGACCAGTCTTTATACTCGTAATGTCCTGACGTTTGTGAACACAACTGCTATTGCATGATGCCAAGATCAGGGCAAAAAAGCTGGATTTTGGCGGTATGCAATAGCAGTTGTGTTCACAAACGTCAGGACATTACGAGTAAAAGTTCGCCTGAGTCTGAATGGCACCAAGTCCAACACTCGCTAAGAATAGAAGTATAGCGATACTAGGATATTAAAGTCGCTTGTCACGCCCTGAATCAACAGCCCCTCAATACAAGTTGATAGAATATCCTCGAGAGGATAATATGTGGTGGAAATACGATTACCTGATGGATAAGTCGCATCCAATACCGGTATTGTGGCATGTGGTCATGTAATCTCACTCACTTAGTGAACCAAAAGTGGTTCGATACTCAAGAACCTATTTTCGCCACCCCTAATCCAAGTGAGGCCCTATCTCCACCATATAATTCATGGAAACAATAAGTTTAATTAAGAAAAGCTTTATTTGAACGTAATATATAGTGATAAAAATAGCATATCATATTGCTTGGCAGGCCTGGTCAAACCAGTCTTGGTCAAGTCGGTTTCGATAATCCTGACTGTCCAGTCGGTCTAATTTGCACCATTGGACTAGACTTGACTTTCGACCTGACTAGCTAGTCCAGTCCAGTCTTCCACCGACCATTCCGAACCCTGTGGTTGCGGAATCAGTGTATCTTGTTATATAAGTAGTAATTGTAGGAGAGGAGTGGCCTGCTGGCACAAGAGATGATTGAAAGTTATATGAGGGTATGTGCTTAGTCTGCTGACTGTGGGACGGCTGTGAGATCACGGGTATCAGGTTTTATTGTATTACTTGAGTAGTGATTGTAGTAAGGAAGTGGCCTTCTGGCACTAGTAATAATACAGAGTGCTATTGGGGAAGAAGCGTAGTCTGCCAAGAAGGAAATAGCTGTGGGATGCGGGTATCTTGTTCTATGGTGGTACTTGAGTAGTAATTGTAGTAAATGAGTGGCCTTCTGGCGTGAGAGATAATAGAGAGTTCTATTAGTGTAGAAGTGTAGTCTGCTGACTAGAAAACGGCGGGATCAGGGTATCTTATATAGTATTGCTTGAGTAGTAATTATAGTAGAGGAGTGTCCTCAGACTGCTAGTCATGGTGCGATAGATAATCGAGATTTCAATTGCACTAGATGAATTGTCTTCTGACTAGGAAACTGTGCTCAATCCCTTGGACCTGCGCATGGCCCTCAGGCACGCATACATTCTATCCTCTAGTAGCAGTTGTTTGATGCTGCTTGGCATGTTCGCCATCAGTGTTCTCGGTCTTCCGGGGCCCCATTCGGGCCCGGCACAGCAACCGCTAAGACTCCCGGACTATATGGATAGCACAATATAGTCCGTACTCGTCCCTGAATTCCCACCATGGCCGTCATGAGCAAGGACAACGAGCCCTACCATCGGAGACAACCTCTGCCAGGGAATGTGAGGTACTGAAAATAGCGGAAGACAGTGGGGGACGACTGAGGACGACTGGGGACGACTGGAGACGGTGGGGGATAGTGGCGGGCACTGGGGGAAGGCACCATGTCGTCCGTTCCTGGCCTTGGCTTTTACTTGTCGGGCAAGTTCAGGGAAAAACGGGACTGGATGACCAAATATGGTCCGTTCTCGTCCTGGTGCAGGACGGATGGACTGCCCTGTTGTGGACATTCAGCTGCACAGTTTTCCTTTATCATTATTTTTGTGGAAGAAACAGGAAATGCATCGGAGCGTGGATATGCATGGAAGATAATAGATCTGAATGGTGATTGATCAAAAGGAGCAGACTCGGAGGCTGGGGTGAAAGGAAGACTTCGATATTTGTTGTTTTATTCGTATTTGATCAGTCGCCGCCATTTCGCCATTATTTGCCATTGCTATTTGTTCAACTATTTTGGCCTGAGCGAGGCTCTTAGGCAGGAGAGGTGATTGAGGATGATTATTTGGGTAGAGACAGGGTCCGCAGGGCTCTCCCATTGATTACCGTAACTCTCACTATCTTGGTTATAGGGCCTCTCTTTCATCTTAGAATATGCTAGGCAAAAATAGAGGTTTCACTAGTCAATCTGGGAATCGGTAACCAGTGTAAATGCAGGGTAGAAAGAGAGCGCAGTTCTTGTTTTATTGGCGTCATAAATGCTCCTTTCCATGGCGAATCGCCCACATGAACTAAGTGTTCTTGTGGCCCCAATCGTTGCCTGCCCAAATTGCCCTGCCGTATAGAGCATCGCTAGCTCGTTCTCTAGCGCAATAACGATATAGCCCTAGGAATTTCACGTGGAGGGCTAAGATATTTCGTCATTTCGGGTATGTGCGGTTGGAAAATTCAAGAATGGGATAATTGTCGAATTGTGCTGTCTGCCTGATTGTGTGGGTTGTCTCGTAGTTAGAGTACTGCTGGCTGCCGGTACCGTAACCACTATCGGTATACTGCTGGAAAGTCGTAGGAAAAGCTGCAATTGGGGATTTCGGTTGGAGCCCATATAGTCGCATCTTTTATTTTTTGAGCTTCAAAGGTTTCGGATTCCCGTTTGTGATTGTAGGGGCATGGCATTTCCGTGGTAAATTAAGCTAATCGATCCTACGCTAAGACCGGGGGTCAAGTACTTGGGGGCTGGGTGGGTGGTTGACTCTGTTACCGAGGCGGGCGAGGACGTTATTGGCCCCTTTAGGGGTCTTGCGAGTGCTCCTGAATCTTCCGCGTCCCCAATATCTGCCCTCCTGAGAGTGCCTCATTTCCACGCTTTGTACCTGCTATGAAAATGTGAGCTGGAGGGGAAACAAAAACACGAGTCCGATTGGAAAGAATCTATCTGAGATGGAGGAGATGAAATATGAGAGCCAGAGAAGAGAAAAAACGTGTGCTGGTTGGCTGTGGGCAGACAAAAAACGCGAGCTGTAGCGAGCTTGCAGACGAGAATGCGAGTTGTAGCGAGCATCGAGGTTCTCAACTCCTGGGAACTGGTGGTTCTATATGTGCAAGTTGCTCTCCGGTCCGTGCATAATGAGCTATGACCTCCGAGCAACCAGGCGCACTTTTCTCCAGGACCTCCACACAGTGCTCCTGAGCTTTGCCCAATTGGCAATGGGTTGTTCCAACCCGACATATAGTGGATATAAATAATTGGTTTCATACAGGAGATATTTGTTGCTCTGTCGTACATCAGTAGTTGTCACTGGTAGCAGCTCTTTAATGTTTCTCCACAGCTCTCCTCTGTTACATACAGCTTTAGAAGCTAATGTTACTCTTTTCACTTTCTTGCAAAACTATCACTCCACATTATGCTGCTATAGCTCACATCTCTCATTTAACCATCTGCGCCCAATTCACATCTCACAATCCCCGGTGACCTCCCTGATTTGGTAATCCCGCTATCCTAGTTCCCGCACGTGGCCCGCCAGCTCTGAAACATCCTATCCCGCTCCTGCTCGTATTTTTTAACCATTCCCCGCACCGCGACTTGCCGAAATGACATTTTAAACCTAAATCTATCACTGCAGGATCTAGGGTCCATAGTTTGAAAATCGAGTGATCTCCTATGAGACTCCTTGTTGTACTGGTATACTTCAGCATGTGAGATGATTAAACCGTGTGATAAGTAGGGGACGATCTCTATAGGAAAGGGGCGGAAAAGGTAGAAAACAATGAAGAATTCAGCCCACGCGAAACACAGAAAAACCAAAAAACACTGGGCCATACCGGAGGAGGTAACCCGAATCAGTGCCCTCAAAGGTCAGATGCCCCTCTATGGTCCGACTGGACCACCTCTAACAGCCCTAGATGGGATGAGATGACAAAATGCGGTCCGCTCTTGTTCCGGAAACCGCAAGCGGGTGGGTCATTGCTAAGGATGACGAGCCATACAAGGTAAGACCAATTGAAAATTGGCCTAAGGGACAATGGGGGACTGCGGGGTACTCCCGGGCTAAGAATTTTGTGCCATCAAACAATTTCATGCACCAAGCAGAACTAAAGATTTGTGTTTAAAGAAGTGCATTATTATATTTTAACTACGGGAGGGAATGGGCGCTTATATGGCTAGTCTCACTCCTAATATCCCATTATTGGCACAAGTCAAGAATGCAGGAGACTCTGGGAAGAACCTTGAAGCGCGAAATCCATCCCCATGATTCGTGAGCGCTTCTTGTGCGTAAGAACATTCTACGAAGAAAGTGTTTTACGCGATCAAATATCGTCATACTGTAATCTTAGCATCCGTGATCACGGCGAAGTTTCACCACTACCTCTGTCTCCGTCGATGGAAAACGAGTTACGGTAGATGGAAAAAAAATTTGTTGGAAGGTAAGAATACTAATGGAAAAGGAAGCAATACCTTAGTTACCATAATATAATACTGATCCAAAAAAATAAATAAATCAAAGATTATAGGAAACTGGGGAGTGATCTCTGGTGACTTTCAACAAATCGGGCTGTGGGAAGAGTGTAGGGTGACTGCAGGGTACGGCAAGGAGGGCTAGTATGAGACATTTCCCCGGGGGGTGGTGGGCCATAGTCCTGGCCGATGAGTTGCAGGGCAGGTTGGGGTAAGGGTGGGAGGGGGCCGTACAACATTGCCCACCTCCGCCCTCCTCTAGGACGGACGGGCTGCCCCGTTGTGAGCACGGACTCAAAAGTAATAGCATACCCTTCAATTATTCTAGACCATATGGTAACTGCTTAACCTGCAGATATATTTGGTGCCCACTGCACTTTAGTAACCGGAAAAGTGTTACAGTATTTGTTAGAACATTCACGAAGGTTCCATTTCTACGACACGGCTAGTACAACAAATGTCTGGATGAGGGGAACCTTTGTTTGGAGATTGTTTTGGAGGTATGGAAGTTGAAGCGATGACATGTATGGACTAAAGGTTAGCTGCAGCGGAGATGTTTTGGGAACATGGAGAAATCACACTAGGAGGTGTCGAAGGTTTGGAACTAAGGTTAGTTGGAAATTGGAACAAGCAAGTGTCACACTATCATGTTGGTGAAACAGGCACCGGTATCAGGACCGTTAAGGAAGGGAAAACTCTGTATGTAGTTCAGACGAAGTCAAGGGATTCAGAGACGAGATGTGTTGGATAGTTGAGAGTGTGGTTTGGAAAGAAAGAAACAGTTACGGAAGAATGCGCTTGAGCAATGGACAAAGGAGAAAGGTTTTCGTGAAGAGTTTTTGTGTATATATAGGACGCTGCTGGCAGCACAGAACGGACAAGAACCCCAATACACTCTCTACCGATCATAGCCTATTTCGAAGAAAAAGTACCTGCAGGGTGGTGGGATACCTAGGCAGTCGGCTACATTACACCAGAAATACCTATCCCCAAATACTTATAGGTCGATGTGGCTAGGTAAGAATCTTTTTTATCAGAGACGTTATGGATGATGCGAAGTGTTTCTTTCAAAAGAGGGGTCAGGTTTGATGTGAAACAGCAACTGGCTCGATTCCCTTGTTTGGTATGGTACTTGATGACAAACATACACATACCACCAGAAACAATACTTTTTTCAAGGGTTTCCCACTTCTCATCCACTATAATCACATACCAGAGTCAAGTGCCCCGGTGGATATCAGTTCAACAAAGCTTTCGGCTTTGCATCACTGATTCCTTGGCCTATTGATGAGTACCAGTTCACAGCAATAAAAACAGGTCAAAAACTGGAGATATCGTGCAAAATTTCGGATCAATTTAGTTTTAAATAAAAATAACGTAACCCCATACTGCTTCGATATCATCAAAAATAACACAACAAAAGACAATCACAGAACCATCGCGCTAGGGCGATCTCCAAACAGAGGTCAGCCAGTCCTGGCAGCTCTGCGGATCAGCCGACGGCTACTCGGGGTGTGCACCAGGATGCTTGTTTTTTATATGAGCAACCAGATTGTCAAATCTCTTAATCCCTTTCTCGCCGACATTCTCGCATCCAGGAGCTGGACAGTCGAACCTCTCGGCAAGGTGGACTACCTCATAGTGTCGGTTGAGGGCTTGTTTAGTTCCGAACGGGGTTGTTCGAATACAGCCTGGCTCGTTGCAAGTGTAGAAGCGACGGGAGCATGTATGTGGACCCCTCCTGTGGGTTAGTCGATGCCAAGGACGGTAATAAAATGGAAGGGGACGAACCTGTTTCCAGAACATCTGGATGATCCACAGAAGATCTTGTCTTTGGGAGGTGTTACGGTGGCTGAGATATTGGTCGGGTTGTAAGCGAGAGCATCATTGGTGGGTTCACAGGCTTGAGGCTTGTGTGTGGTGTGCCAGAGGGCCAAGAACGGAGTAGAAACCATCGTTATCGAGAAAGAGAGGAAGTGGCCCAAGCTCTCTAGGTAGGGGCTGAGCGATCCCGGCTGCATCAGTGCCCACCAGGCTGAAATCAGGTGAGCTCTCCTCGTGTCTGCTTTTTTCCCCCAGTAACACTGGCTGGTTAGCCCTCCCTCAAAAGCCTCATGCAGAACCCATTTTTGAAACAAATGATCGTGTGGATGATGTGCCAAGAAATCAGGATGGTTGGGGAACAGGGTGTGCGGCAACTTGCCTAAATTTAGAAAACATAATGCGAGTTCTCTTTCCCAAAGCAGTCGTGTGTGTGTGAGCCTGACAATACCAGTATACTATGACGGGTGTTGTGGGACATTCCCAGGTGGTAACTCTGAAGACATTCTTGCTCATCGGGGACACCTGTAATCCGGGTTAGTGGAGTTAAAGTCTCCCATCTTGTATATGACTATGCAGACGAGAGAATTGACAGTATACGGTTCGATCGGTTCCCTTGTTTGAGTATCTTGGGAGAAACACTTGTATTCCGGAAGCCCCGTTTCCTTTACTCTTTTAGTCTCAATTTCTCCTTATGCAATCACATTCATTTCCCAATACATGGAGAATCACTCAGTTCAACAGACGCTGTTTAATGGCATCATGTAAGATCCCTCTTCTATTTTCCAGCCTTACAAGCGCCATTCTAACCGATCAGCGCCCATAATCCTTCCCTCACAGGTCGAAGTTTGCCGGTACTCTTGGCCTACCCCACTGTCCTTGAGTTCAGCTCTGCTCTCAAAACCAATCATGCGCGACGAAAGCGGGCCTTGGAGGGGGATAGGTTCAGTGTGCCCAACCGGCCAGTCCGTCCGGCTTTGGGTACGGCCGGACTGACCCAGGCTTTTTCAGAGACGGCCGGGCCGGACTATGGGAAACCGGCTTTCCAAAAAAAAAGCCGGGCCCGGCCTGGGTGACCTGCAGGCCTCAGGTTTTTAACCCTAACCTTAATCTGCAGAAAGCCCTTTCTACAGATTAAGGTTAGGGTTGATACACGTGACTTCCAGTGTTTCAACATTTGAAATATGTGATCACTCGGCTGGAAACTTTACTTCTAGAGGTAAAACCTTTCAGAGGGCTATCGTGGGGTGTCTGAATAAATGCGCAACGGTCAAAGACGCGAACACAAGAACTAGATATTGGATATATGGATAAGCTGGCGACATTGATTGACTTTAAGATGATCTAAAAGCACACACACCGTGTAGCATTTATTGTTCTAATTGGGGTGGGAGCAGCCAGCAGCCGGACGGCTTTCGCAAATATCTATGAATGGCCGGGTATCTGTCGGTTAATTTATGTAGTTCAGTTTAAAGTCCAATTAAATTGGGCTATGATGAGGTGAGAGTACCTTGAGATTCTTGTTCTTCCTACGTCTCCAGCCTTGTCCTATATATACACAATCTTGACCATACAAAAAGGAATCCATCTTCCACAACACTCTCCACTCGTCTCTCACCATCTGAGTCCAAACAGGTTTCCCGAAACTTCTACTCCCTTCTGCCATCCCTTTCGTTTCATCCTCCTATACCATTTCGCCCATCCACTGTGATCCTGCGCAGTCCTGACACCACCGTCCGTTTCCTAACTATCATAGTGTGACACTTAAACCTTCCAACTCCTGGTAAACCTTAATCCCTCTCCTCTAGTCTTCTCTAGTGCCAATCCCTAAAACATCCCAAGCCTTTCCCCTTTAACTAACGTCTCAACCAAACATACCGTAACCCATCAGATACCATACTAGTCAATCGTGCAACAACAATCAAACTCAATTCTTCTCAGCCATGTTCCATCAGTGTTCCGACGATAGTGCAGGTATGGAATCTTCGTGAATTTTAACATAAAGTGTCATAAGCGAACAGCTCAGCCAATCAGTGTTGAGTTTTACACAAGCAACACTCGTTGTCAAGGTATCTGGCGGCTTTACCCGGGATCTGCAGGCTTTGCCTGGGCATTGGGCGGCTTTACCTGGGCATCTGGCAGCTTTGCCTGGGCATCTGGCAGTCACCTATCCTCTCGACCCGGCGGTTGCCTGGGCGCGTGCAGGCTTGGGCGGCCGTTGATAATTTAAGCCGGACTGACCCAGGCTTCTCAAAACCATGGCCGCACTGACCGGACTGCTGAACCATGGTCCGGACTATGGTCCAGACTGGCCGCTTGGGAACACTGGATAGGTTCCCTAGCGCGTACCAGTACCAGTATTACATACGATGAGGACCAGTATTAGTCTAACATGTGTACATGTTCCGGTAACGGTACACAGGAGCGTGCAGTGCAGGATCTCCTATGTTTAGTTTATATATATTTGGTTTATTTGATTTGATTTCAGCTCCGCCACTGTCTCTGAGTCAGATAGGCTATGCTATCATATTGCTATGTTTAGTTTACTTTGCTGGAAGTTTATATTTAGGATTCCGGGTACAGAATAGTCATGTAGCACTGGTGGAGGCTGAGCTTTGTTTCTTTCTTTGGTCTTGCAGGATTACAGGATTCTGGTATGTGCGCAGCTACTGGTAATGATCGTGATTGCAGGAAGGTTATCACTCATGGGTTTTGTATTTAAACCAGTCTCCTGGCTAGCAGGAGACAGCAGACTTCGACAGACCTTAAGTCTAAGAATACACGTGGTTGAACGGCAATCCCTGAGTCCCTTAGCCGAATTCGTCCTTCAACTATTATCCTTCTAGCTACCGGTCCCTTGAAGCCTCCCTTAGCACCAGCGCTAGCAGGTCTATCGCCGGTCCTATTGTATTTTCGTTAGACAGGAATAAACCTGTTACAATTAGATAACTCACTAGTCTAGATCACTGATTGGGTGGCCATATTCCTCTCTCTAAACAAAGCCTGCAGCTCTCTGGGATTATTTGGGTATGACAAGTTCTCCAACACACCATCCCACTCACTTGCAAATCCATCTTTAACGTAGTTTACGGACATGCAGCTCTTTGCCAGGATGTGGCTCACCATGGCAACCACACCAACATCAAATGTATATTTGATTATCTTCATACATTGTACTAGGAAGATCATGAAAATTTGTTAAATTGTACTTTTGAATATGGAGATTCAGAATCTGGTATTCTCATTTGATAATAACAGACTCTTCTTCTTGTATATTAACTTTCGTCTGAACTAGTTCAAATCTCATTTTTTCTACAATAGTCGTAGAGAGAGTTCAAACAAACATCAAATACGATAGTTTACGCATGTAATAAGATCTTATAGGGCTAGTATTTGATATCAAAAGTGTTTTATTATTGGCTTGTAGCTATGTTGGAAGATGCTGTGACAGTAAAAACAAGAATAGCGAAATATATATCCTATAAACTGGATAAGATGATATCTGCTAATGCGGTTTACCTAAGATTCCAATACTTTCTGATGTACTTCAATTAAGTAATACTAGATATGATATAAACTTTCAAGGCAGTTGGTTACGTCTTGCAAATGTTATTCTATAATTATTGGTAAGTAATTTAGTAGAAAATAATACCCTTTGGCCACAACCATGGAGGCTACAGGTGCAGGATGAGGCTAAAAGCTGAGTTATGGTATCTGCTAATATATTAAAAGCTATCTAAGAAGTTTTAGTAAGATTGGATATTGGGATTTGGAGATTTCACAGCTAAACTACAAAAACACTAAATTTTGCTCTTGATATTTAATGTTTTTGGAGTTGTAATGCGAAATCTCCAAATCCCAATACCCAATCTCACTAAAACTTATTAGATAGCTTTAGATATATTAGTAGATACTATAATTCAGCTTTTAGCCTCATCCGGCTTATGTAACCTTCATCGGTGTAGCTAAGGGATATTATTCCCTTCGAAATCACTTTCTAATCAACCTTGAATACGATATGCAAGACTTAACCAACTGCCTTGAAAGTTTATATCATATCTAGTATTACTTAACTGAAGTATATCAGAAAGTATTGGAATCTTAGGTAAGCCGCATTAGCAGATATCATCTTATCCAGTTTATAGGATATATATTTCGCTATTCTTGTTTTTACCGTCACAGCATCTTCCAACATAGCTACAAGCCAATAATAAAACACTTTTGATATCAAATACTAGCCCTATAAGATCTGATTACATGCGTAAACTATCATATTTGCTGTTGGTTTCAACTTTCTCTACGACTATTGTAGAAAAAATAGTATTTCAACCAGTTCAGACTAAAGTTAATATACAAGAGAAACCGTCTTTTATTATCAAATGAAAATACCAGATTCTGAATCTCCATATTCAAAAGTACTATTTAACAAATTTTCATGATCTTACTAGTACAATGTATGAAGATAATCAAATATACATTTGATGTTCCGGTGGCTGCCATGGTGAGCCAGATCATAGTGAAGAGCCGCATGGCCGTAAATTATGTTACCATTGCGAAATTGCATAATGCAACCTCTGGAGATGCGGCTCCGTCAAGGTGGCTTGGCTCTCAGTGTGCTTGATACCGATGTGCAGGGGGTTCGTACCCATCGAAACAACCTTTTGTAGCCCCTGACTTGTTTTATTCTCTTCTGCCTCTCCCACCCTGAGAGAAACCCTCCTTCCGGAAGAGTCCTACACTTTTTAAAGTTAAACTAAAGACTCTCCACGTCAAAGGGAACTTGAAATTGGGGGATGAGGATATCTTGACCTCGACCCCACCTCCGCACTCAGGAGGGAACCAGGAATCCTTAAATACATAACTGAGAAAGCTTTCACATTGTAGCATCCTTTCTCAGCCGCTCTTTCCCTATTATAACATTTGCCGTATATCTTCCGTCCTTGTCCAACCTCCCCTGATCTCTTCGCTCCCATTTCCTTCATTTCCTTCATTTCCTCCGCTTCACCTCTCTTCCATTCCTAACGCTTCACCTTCCCTTCTCCTCTCTTCACCCTGCACCTGACTTCTTCAATGGACACCCAGATCCTACTTCGTTCTGAGTTTTCCAGATTATTCTTGTTTGTCCTTTATGCGAGAAGTAATGAATTTCAGATATGTTGTCGTTGTTCTTGAAGCGACAAGGTCATGCCACCAATCAAATCACAAAGCACTAGTGACCCACGGTACCCCGCGTCACTAGGTTTTAAAAGCCAGGTAATACAGCTCCAGAGATTAGGCTTCGTCCCCAGGTGCAGCACAATGTCAATAAATAAGCATCAGGGAGGTATTCTAGAGGCGGATGGCAAAAGAACTCGGGAGTTTGGCCATTGTAAACCAAAAATGTGAATTTTCAGGAACCCATAGCTTGGAACCAGCTAGGTAAGAAATTTCAAGAAGCTATAAGGAGAATGAGTTCAGCTCTTGCTTTCTATCATGGGAATATCAAGCCCAAATATTAACAGCTCATGATTCTTTCTGCAATGGTATGGTAAGATCTCAAAGCAGCTGGAGGTTTTGTATGGGGCTTCAACACAAAAGATACATGATAGCCACCTTTGCTGCAGATTCTCTCTGGTTTCTCAATTCCATAAACTCCCGAGCCAAATTTCCTTCTTGAAAACTAATCTTTGCCTGTTTCCAGTCAGATATCGGCTAAAGCGGAACCTTCTGGAGGTGATTAAATGATTGGTAAAGAATCCTGTGTTTCGGTGTAAAATGGACATCGGCCCAAGTTTTTTGTTATCTGACTTTATATACTGCGCCCATATAATCCACCTGTGTCTAGAATGCGTGGTTTTTAGGGAGAAGCATCCCCTCCAGTATAGATGATATTCACTTTCCCAACACCACACTAAAATCTTAACATGAGGCTTTTTCCCTGAACAGGAGCGCTAAAACAAATATGGGGGGGGGTTTACCGATAAATGTGAGGCTAAAAAACAGAAAGAGGGTCAGAGAGAGAGGAAAGAGGCTGGTGGCTAGCAGAGCGCGGTATGTGGGCAGTGAACCCAAGCGTCAAGTCCGTCCGTCTTCAGGCCAGGACGGGACGGACGGCAGTGTCTGGAAGGGTGCTCGGGATGGATGGTATTTTGGCGTCCGTCCAGATGACAGCCCGGGACGGACGGGCGGTGACTGCTGGTGTCTCAAGTTGTGCAATCTGCCTCCCCACTCCACATGTGATTGTCAGCCCTATAGGTGACAGTTGGCCCAATGGGATATATCCGGCCGCTACAGTTATAAAATAACTTTAAAAATAAAAGAATAATTTCGCATTCCTAACAAAAAGTATTAAAAATTAAATTGAATAGTAAATTAATTAATGATATTTATCGCAGCCAAGGAGCTGCTCATCTCTAGCTTGTGTTGTTGTATCAAAAGAGTCCACTACTATGCCGAGCTATTCTTACCCACCCTGGGCACCTATTTCAGAAAAGGTTTAAAAATACAGGAACAATTTCGCTTTCTTAACAAAAATTATGAAAAATCACTTGAGATAGTAGGCTAACTAATAGTGATAACTGTAGGCCAAGATCGCCTCATCTTCCCTTTGTGTTGCAGTACAAAAAGCATTACCCACAATATTATTCTCAACTGGCCCTCACTTCCAGACAAACGAAAAGAGAGTATACAACGGTTACCCTAGGTGCAACTTTGAATGTGTGGTAACTATAATGACATATAAAATAGCCATCTAGATAGAACAACTAACTACCAGCTTCAGTTATAGCACTATCAGATTGCATACCCATATCAGATTCACCAGAAATGACTGTCAATCCAGCTCTCTTTGCCTGGGAAATCATGCTAGAGCGCTGTTCAAGATCTTCAATCATAGTTTCAACCTCTGCCAAAGTCTCCTCCGGAATGAAGCCAGCTTTCCTCCATGACTTCATACAATCTATTGCTTCAATAACCTCATCTCATAAGCGCCTCGCCGATCCCTAATCAGATTCTTTCGACTATATCGAATAAATTCCATGTTAGTTCACGTGCAAATACAACAAGTTCAGATTTTTAAACAACAAACTTCTTACCTACTCAACACACACTCTACCTTGGCAGACATGGCTGCTATACTATGAATCTCAAGAGCCATATGGAATAATTGTGTCCATCGTGGGTTTTTCAAATGGGCTGCCCAGTAGAGAAGTATGTCTGATACCTCATCAGCTTCTTCACTAATCTGAAACCGATCAAACTGATCGATGTCATCATGGGTGAGCCTGGCCCGCTCTTTTGGCTTCCATCTGGCAAGCGTATTATCGGGAGCTAAGAGACTGGAATTTCAAGTCTCAGAAAGGCGGTTGATAGATGGTAATAGTGATGACCTTGCGAGTAACTCGGGTGTTGTGTCAATATATTGTGGAAGAGATCGATATTCTGACTCCCATAGATTTTGACTCTTTGTCTTGGCTAGTGCTATCCAATCGGGATGTGCTGCCCATTTGAGTTCAAAATACTTCAATTTAGGATCTGGATCAAGTGCGACAGCAGCATATAATGCTGGCAAACGGTCGGCCAACGAGTAGTACCTAAACACAAGATTTTCCAGTCAGTATTATATTAAATATTGATACTAACTTGAAAGAGTCCAATACTTATCAAGAATGGACCATGCATGATTAATTGATGTCAATAAATGAACACTATAAATAGACATGTCGGCATAGAACACTGTCACATTCTCTAAATGGGCAAGCAAATCATCCCTTGCTGGCAGTACTCGAGCCACGTATCAATTCGCATGATTTCTACCTGAACCGGTTCCTTGAAGTTGCAAAGTGAGAACCCGAAAGTCTTTTAAAATAAACATTATTGCAGTTAAATCAAGCCAATCATCAAGTGTGAGTGCATCCAAAGGGATTTGATCATGAATGTTGATGTCAGGCAAAGGGTCAGTAGTAATCGCGGTATTATCCGCTAGGTTCTGCCGGTTGCGCATATGACCTTCCTCAGTAATAGAAATCCCAACAAACTTATTAAGAATATCGCGAAGTTCGAAAGCACAGTCAATTGCATCAGCATCGCTTGACCACTCTGTTAGATTACCTACTACTGGTAGTACTGGGCCATGATAGCCATTTCCGTGAGTGTGATGAACCTTTTGGCTCAAGCAGTCACGGCGCTGTGGTGTTCGCAAGATCCAGGTTGCAAAATTGTGAAGTTTGCCCATTGCGCCTCTTTGTTGCCAGGCTTGCAGGTACTCTCTCTCTGGCACCTGATTGCGCTCAATATTTTGACTGTTAAACTCATTTTCAAAGGCTTCCCAATCAGATCCCCATAGAAAAACCTTAACAACTAAGTTAATTATATGTGTAAAACATCTTACGCGGCTAATTTGAGGCTTGAACTAAATGTTTTGAATAGCCCGAAGGCGGGCTAGCTCTACTAAAGCTGAATTATTATTACTGGCATTGTCGGTAGTAATATATCCTAACTTAGTTGTAATTGCATAATGATCTAACACGTTTAGTAATGTTTCAGGAATATTGGGACCACTATGGGATCGAAAAAAGCCACGGAAGCCAAGTGTTCCTGATCGGAGTTGTCTATCTTCAGTTGCCCAGTGAGATACAACGCCTAAGAATGAACGATGATTTGGTGAGCTCTAGAGATCAAAGCTGAGATGAATGTGAAATGGCAGGGCCTGTAAATATGTCTTCACAATATCTGTAGATATGTCATACTGAGAGAATCCAATTTGTAATCGTAGAGCTTGACTTAGAAAGAGTAGTTTGTAGTCCGTCAGGTTGTGATATCTATTAAAGTTAATTTACTAATCCAAGTTTATTGACAGAACATAGACTTGGAGTGAAATAATATAGAAACTACTAACACAAGTGAGTAGGTATTTTAATAGTACTCGGAAGGTAGGATCTTCAACAGCGGTAAATAATGTATTTGTGACATATATCCATCGTATAAGCATTTCTTTAAGGATATCACAATTGAATCTTATTCCAGGTGCTGGTCTGCGGCCAAAGGCAGCTTCAATTCTTGAAGCACTTGCAGCATGACTCTTTTCAAGTCCACCATCAGGATACTCCTTATTAACGCCATGGTGTGAAGCCAAGTGTTGGTTCATGTTTTTGGTTGAAGAGTCACTATAGATTGGGGCGCGGCATGGTGGCCCTGAAAGGAACATATTTGTTAACATAAAACCCATCTGACTTGAAATAGACTTGGATTTAATCAAGAAATATACTACAAACAACGGGCGCACTTCCAGTGCCATTTCCCTTTATCAAAAGTCTCCGTACCAGTGCTAGGAAACCTGCAATGTCCTTTCCGAGCTGTTCTCTTCTGGAGAAATGATATGTGAACTCCAAGATGCATTTCCGAAATATCGCCTGGGAATGAGCCACTTCTGGGCAGTCTTCCCAAAGGGCCAGGCCGATGGTCGGTCGGCCTATAGGCCGTAGGCCGGGCTAAGGCAGGCGGCTCGGGAAGACAGCCTGGGCCCCTATAGGCCGAATTCGATCGGCCTACGAAAGTCTATCAGCCCTGATAGGCGCCTATAGGCCTGGAGATTTGGCTTGAGAACAGATTGCATTAAGGGTATTCAACCCCCCCTCCCCTCTTCCGAGTTTATCACCTGTGATTTATTTTACTCCTTTATCTTTGGCTATTATGATACTTCTTAATTAATCACAAAACGTGTGATACTAAACCAACACAATAAAGCCTTATAAATGTACCTCCAAGGCCACAAGCAGAACCCTATCATACCATCATTCCCCCTGATTTTGTAAAATATTTACAGTTAACCTCTCTTATTGATGCCTTCGAAATAGTCACCGTCCTACTACACACAGTTGATCCACCAACCGCAACTCTTTTTCTACAATTAATTCAACTAACTAATTCACCACCTCTAGTATTTTTGTGTGCTTTTTTTGCTATTAAGCGAAACCGTTGCTTTAGTTTTAATCATATTGCGTAATTGAGAAACATTTACTGTGAATTTTGCTGATGACACAGAGCAGCCGCTCACTATGAGTTAGTCGGCCGAAGCTGCATAGGCCGGCCTAGGCCCTATAGGCCAGGCCGGCCTATGAGGCAGCCGGGAAAAAGCCTATATGGCCTATAGGCGGGCCCGGCCAGGCCAGGCTCAGGCTTAACCAGGCCTGCAGGCTCGGGCCAGGCTAGATCCGAGAGAATTTGGACAGGCCAGGCCCGGCTTGACCGAAGCCTAGCCGGCCTGGCCCGTTGGGCACACTGCTTCCGGGTAAAGTACTACGGTTTGTACCAAGTCGTGTACCTGCTAGCCGAGAGGGAGGATTCATTGAATCTAATGTATTACTAGCTAACGTTGGAGTAAGGAGGTCAGAAGGAGCCAAGCTCAACGTATCACTTGCGGTGTCCTCATCCTGATCAATATCCAAATCATAGCGATAACCGGAACTGTCAGTAAAGTATGCTGGAAGGATTTGGGAAACAGTGTCATGAGGGCGAATTGAGCCTTGGCTTCCAGCCGACGAGTGAGATTGCGCTTCAGTCATTAAGGCACTTGAATAGAAAATATGTTCTTGTAACAATGTATGAAAACTAAATGTTCACAGAGAAGGTTGAATATATATAAAAGGTTGAGTATTGGAGTTAGTATATGGTCAGAATTACAAGTATTAAATATAATTCGTAATAAGTATGAATGAGGGCAGGGCCCTACAGGTGACAACCGGGCCCTGCAGATCTTGTGCAGGACGGCAGGGCCCTGCAGTCACCCTCTTGGACGGCCATCTTTTCCACATGACGGACGGCCGTGCCCTACGCTGTGAGACACCCGCCTGGGACGCCCGGGACTGCCGTCCTGTAGGTACCTACAGGGCGCCCGGGACGCTTGGGATCACTGTATGTGGGACAGTATTGGTAACTCTGAAGGACATTGCTGGCTATAAGGTCATTCGCCGCCACCAGTGGGTCGCAACTGTTGAGTCGTGCTGACATGTTGCCTCTCGGTTGTGCCCCTACGTCCTCCCTCAAGTGCGGCCAAGTGTGTTTACATGCTCTATCCTCAGTTCGGAGCTTTCTGAGCCCAGCTCGTCTCGTCCGCCGTAACTAGGAGTTGGATAATCATATCATGTGGAAATCCGGAGTAGGGGATGGTGGTAGTGAAAATTCGCGAAGATTCTACATCTTGGACATATTTGAACCATATGTGTTGGAATTCACGAAGGCTCCATATCCGGAGACAGTCGGAACACTGATGGGACATTCAGTGTTCTCAACGGTCTAGGGGTTCGACAGGGCCCCGAGGACGGACTGCCAAGAGCCCGGGACCGGACGGGACGGCAGAAAATATGCCGTCCTCGTCTGCAAAGTCTAAAGACGGCCGTCTTTAGCGAGGACGACGGGCCCGGCAATCTGAGACACTACTATGCAGGGTGTGCATGAAGACTGCGGGTTTGTTATGGGAATCGTAGTCAATGGTGGGGGACGACAGGGGATTGTAGGGGACTGCGGGGCACAGGGGGGACTACGGGGGACTACGGGGGACTGCGACTGACGACGGGTGACGGTCGGCAATCGCAGTCAGTATGAAGAAACGCCAGGGATGGCAGATGACGGCAGGGGATAGTGGGGGACTACAGGGAAATACAGGGGACAGCGGGGGACTGTTAGTGAATACTGGTGACTGGAATAAAAGATGAGATGCAGTTGGTATGGTGGGTTCGCTTGGAGGAGAATAATACCAGGAGTCCAATCAGCAATAGAGCCTTCATAGATTCAATGAGATTGTGAAGCGGCGTAATATGTTAGGATGGCATCAGATACCGCTAATAAAAAGGCTGCAAAGTCGCCAATTGTTGAAAATAAAAAATAGTATCTGATATGAATTGCACGATCGGGTTGATACAGAAATTGGCTACTAAGTTGGACTTCAACCATTTTGGATATCTTAATTCCACATTTCCTTCAATCTCTATCCAGTATGTTCGAGCCGATTCCCCTCGGGGATTCCACTTCCCAACAACTATTTGGGATTTTGATGTTAGCACCGTTCCAGGTATACTCAACCTGACTGAACTTGACCCAATTGAGGGTGGCGATAGACTTACTATTTTTAAGCAGCCTTCATTCATGGCGTTTGTTTTGTTTCATTCTTGCTTTTTCTAAAAACTCATATCCTGGCGCAAAGAATCAAAGGAGATAACTGAGACATTACAGGGGTACTATCATAGTGGGGGACTGCGGGGCCCCGACGTCCTCCACTCGGAATCGTCGGGCAATTTGGCTGGAGGACGGGACGGGACGGCAAAACGTCGTCTGTCTTCGTCCTGACTAAAGACGGACGGACTGCCCCGTTGAGAACACTGGGGACATTGCTGAGAGGAATTGTGTTTGATGACGGTTGCGCGATTGACTAGTATGGTATCAGAAGAGTGACGATATGTTCGGTTGAGACGTCAGCTAAAGCAGGAACGTTTGTGATGTTTTAGGAATTGGCACTAGGAAAGACTAGAGGTTAGAGGTTAAGGTTTACTAGGAGTTGGAACATATTAGTGTCACACTATGATGTTTAGGAGACAGACTGTTGTGTAAAGACTGTGAAGGATCGCAGAAGGTGGGAGAAATAGTGTAAGAGGATGAAACGAATCGAATAGAATTAGGGAAAAGATGTTTCGGGCAACTTCTCGGGAGTTGGATGGATTGATCGAAGATTAGAGAAAATGGTTGAGGGTGTTGCAGACCAAGAGTTCTTTCTATAAAGTCAAGCTTGTGTATATATAGGACACGTCTGGAGACGTGGAAATAACAAGAACCCCAATACACTCTCTTCCCATCATAGCCTATTTGGAAGAATATCGAGTATGACTGAGAGAGATTTCGTTGGGAGATGTTGCAGGATTGATGCCTGTGGTATCAGAAGGGCTGTAATATGTTTAGGTCAGGTGCTAGTCGAAACAGGAATATTTGAGATTGTTTCGGAATTGACGCCGGGGATGGCTGTGTTGAAAATCACGGCAGATCACTCGGCACAACGCGAGTTTCTTTTGTTGAAAATATTGGTTGCGGAGGTAATGATTTACGGTTGGGATTTTACGCAGTGGAATGAAACCGCTTAGGTGGAGATGAGAATTATGATTGATTGATGATAACTTGGTGGAAGGAAAGACTTGAGAAAAGTTGTGTACAGGAAGGAAAGTGTGTTGTGAGGAGATGGTGTGTGTGAAGGAAAAACAAGTGGGTTGAAAACATTTAGAGAGCTTGCGCGTCCTTTGACTAGTGCGTACGTATGCCTCCGCGGCCACAGAGAGCGGGCACATCCCGCACCAAGTGCGGCCATCAACGGCTATTTCCAACATCTTTTGTATTTTTTCCAATCTTATTGGTCTCTCGTTCCTAGTTTCATTTGTCAGTTAATATCAATCAAGAGAAGAAACGAACATACATGGGTTCGCACACATGGCCGGAAACCATCGGAGGGTGGATGGTTCGGGATGCAAAGGGAAGGGGGACGGAACTCCTTTGTTGTATGTCCATATCTGGAAGGATTTCCGCGAGCCGAGGAGGTTGGAAAGGATCATCGTATTGCCTATATAAACCCTCTGTCGCCCCGCAGATGGCACGGCTAGACAAGAAAGATAGGATTCCCAGAATTCAAAGTTTTTATCTTCCTTGTCTTCAACTAAGTTACTTCCCTCTTCCGCAGTCCTCGTTTTTCGGCAATCGGTACAGCATAAACCTGACCTGGGGATGAGTTTACCAGCGGTTGTGAGGCCCAGTACTAATATTTTGAAAATGACCGGCGCTCCCGTAAGGAAGAAACCTTTCCCCATACTTCTCCCACCGTGTCGCTGGTTGGTTTTTTCTGTTCTCTCCGTTGTTGTCAATCAAAGAAGAGGAATGGGGATACCTGGTTTGTATAGTCTATATGAGGATTATCATCCATGGCTAGAAGATAGTGGAGGAGTAATTGGAGTGCTGAGCGGAAAAGGGACCGGAGATCCTTTACTTATGCACATTCCCTGAATGGTTTCCCCAGGTTGGGAAGTTCAAGAACAGCTCTTTGTATTGTCTATATAAACTCCCTGTTGTGACAGAACTAGAAAGGATAAGCAAGCAAAATACTAATCCAGAAATATACCGGTCTTGCCTCCTTAGCTTCATATCCTTTCCTTCTTGTACTAGATATATCATTTTCCGTCGTTGCCCATACGGATCCCGTGCACTCAACTCCGGCTTTAGGATAAGCCGTGCCAATTGACAAGTCTTACCTATAAGACTAAGGAACATGATAAATAAATGTGAGTTCCAGACTTGTTAGGCCTTCCACAATCTGTTGGTATAGCTATATTTTAATTAAAAAGTGGGGTGCAATCCAGGATTTCCCCAGCTACAAATTTCGGCACCTCTGGGATGTCTCAACTGCACTTAAGCCCAGTTATCTCTTTTGTCTAAGAACTGCAAGTTCGCCTGGGGAATTTTCAAGGAGGGATTCTGAAGGACAATAAATGGAATAATCTTGTGTGGAGGGAGGACTCTTTGACATACAGCTGGAATAGCTTTTCGCAGCTTCTCAACGCTACCAATGACCTTACACTATGATAATGCCATAGCGAGATGGTAGATATAAATAATTGGTTTGATCCAGGGGATAGCTGTTGCTCTGTCGTACCTCAGCAGTTGTTGTCACGGGTAGCAGATTTCTAATGTTTCCCCCCAACTCTCAAATATAATGAAGGCTTGGAACAAGCCATTGCCAATTGGGCAAAGGACGCCCAACCCTCGGGTATTGGGCAACGGTGCTTCAGGGGTCTGCAGAATAACCTAGCGCCGGTTGCCGGGCCATTGTGGGGCCATAGCTCCAACGTGAGGGGTCTGTGGACTTCCACACCTTACAAGAGCGTTCATCCCCCCTAAACCTTCAAGGTCACCAAGTTTCCTGCTTCCTATCGCCCCCGTTCTTCATTTTTAGCCTTTATTCCTGTTACTATTGCCAGAGTGTCAGCAACACACCAATAAATCGAGACCCACCACAAGCTCTTCGAGCTGACCTTCTAGTCGTATCTCAAAAGATAATGCCACGCAGGAGAATGTCAACGCGTGGAGGCAGCACAACACCAGCACTAAGACCAACAAGGCGTGGAGGTATCCGGAAGAATACGCGAAACCGACAACCCCCTAACCGATATGGGCAGCCTTTGGACGAATTGTCTGGCATACCCGACAGTGAGGAACCAAACACACCATCCACTGCCAGTGAGGATATCGACCCCAGTGACCCCCTGTTTAGCCATTCTCCATCGACCAATACACTGCCCCATACCCTATATTCCGAAGCTCCGCCCTCGATATCCAGCATAGTGCCACCCACAATTCTCTCAACCCCAAGTGTACCCTCTACCTCAGCAGCAGCCACGCCTTCTACTGAAACCCCGATCAACCTTACCAGCATCCGTGCACTCCTGAGATCCCACGAGCAGGATATAGTTGAACAAGTTGTTCTTCAACTCCGGCCAGATAACGCCACCCCTCATGTACCAGCAGAAGTACCAGCAGAAGCCATCCCACAGGGACTGCACCACCGCCTGAGAGATGGGGTTGCCCCTCCATCGAACCTGCTACTCACACAGATTACGGAGTTAGAGAGCCAACTTGCCCAGCTTAGAGAGGAGAATGACCGCATTCAGCCCATACCCCGACAGCCAAGAGAACTTGGTATGTATCCACCCCTTGCCCCATCAATAGTCCTGGGAACTGAGAGCGCATCCAGAATCGCGGAGTCAGTTGAGATACTATTCCCGGGGGTGGAAAGAGCAACCCTGATTCAGATAATCGAGAACCGTTTTAAACCTACGAATATTTACCGTCTCCTTGCAACGGAGAAAGACCGAGCAGAGTCCCAAAGAATGATTAATATAGGCGGAGTTGAGTTTGAGCAAGCGGAGCGCGACGGGAAAGAGGGGGAATACCGAATGACAGCCTTTTTTAAGGCTTGGGCTGCCTATGGGGGAATATTAGTGAAGCTTGCCCCGCATGCCCTACAAGGGGAGTTAGCCACAGCCCTTACCATATACACGATGAATGTTTATGACTTATTGGAAAAATATACCTGGGAGGGAGTCAGATCATACCATTTTCAATTTCATCGGAAGTGTGTGGCAAGCGGCAAGAACATATACCAGCCAGAAGACTGGCGCCAGCTGGATAGTGAGCTGGTAGCCTCCAAGTGCTTTGCTCACCCTACTCCCCGGCCATCATGGCCTCCCACATTCCAGACGGTACCAGCGGCCAATAGGCGGATATTCGAGTTACCATATTGGGACACGGTACCTGGCACGGGTTATACCTACCCAAACGCAACACCAACCCCAAGCATTGGGGTGCCTGAGCAATGCGCTAGCTATAGCCATCATGCGCTAGTTCCACCTATTATTATGCCAGCCGGCAGCCCGTTATCGCAGCGGAATGGACAAGCATGTCGTAACTGGAATTACCGGGAATGTCGATCCTCCCATTGCCGCTACCAGCATTTATGCATATCCTGTGGTAGCAACCACCGCTTGTCCTACTGCCCTGTCGCCCGTAGTGGGTCTCAGCAGCTTACTCGCACGGGACCTGCTCGACATTAGACCCTCCCTCTTCTTTTTTGGTTTCCTCTCTCTCCCTTGTTTCTCGCTTTTCTCCTTGGCTTCCATTATCCCTCTCCTCTTCAGGATACCCCAACTGCTGATACCCTCTTATTCGCGAGCATTCTACTATCATGTAATAATTGCCCTCCTACCTACCCCTAAATAAATTATCACTTCTTCTCATCAATCCGCTCACTGCTCCAAAGTAATATCTGCTGCCAGCTGACAAGCCCAGCCAGTCTCAACCACTCCCGAACCCAACCCCCCAACTCAAGGCGTTAGCCAACAGCCTGTACGCCCAAATACCTATATACACTATCCTTTATTCACACCACATACTTTCCCAATGACTACAGGTCCATTAAAGGCGGGTGGATGGAAGTCCCTTGCAAGCGAATACCAAGACCGAGCGCTTATCTCAGCCGTTCTCGGGATCTGCAAGTTCGGTGCAAGGATAGGTTATGAGAGGGACGGCTATGCAGTTACAATCTATGCCAATCTTGCCACGGCATTGCATGACTCCGATCTGATGACAGCTGACATCGAGGCCGAATGGAAAAAAGACCGTCTGGAAAAGTTCGATAACTTGGATGCCCTCCCTGATCACTATACCACGTCCCCGCTAGGTTTGACAGACAAAGCCGATGGTAGTAAAAGACGAATTCACCACCTGTCATATCCTGCGGAAGACACTGCTTCAATAAATAGTGGAATACCGGACCACTACGGTACCATAACCTATAGTACGATCAACGATGCCATCAAGGCAATCCAGAAGTACGGGAGAAATTGCCAGCTTGTGAAGGGCGATTTCGAATCAGCATTTCGCCATATACCTGTATCCCCTTTGAATGTACCCCTCCTGGGATTCGAGTGGCAGAGCACCTATTATGCGGAACGATTTCTACCTTTTAGCCTTCGGACAGCACCATACCTCTTCAACATTTTCGCAGAGGTCTTCCATTGGATCCTAAATGAAGAACTTAGAAAGAATGCCCTCGCCGCAGATGTAATTCATTATCTCGACGATTTTCTAATCGTCCTGCGGGCCACACAGAGCCCAGCTCACGGTGGTGCAATATTTGCGACTACATGTCACGCACTAGGTCTCTCAATCAAACAGTCCAAGAACGAGGAGGGCAAAGTGGCGAGCTTTGCTGGTGTAGAGCTGGATACAGGGCGCATGGTAGTCAGGCTTCCAAGCAAGAAGCTGGAAAAGGCACGTACTATAGTCAGCAAGGCAATGGAAATGACCTCCTTCTCGCTACTTGACCTGCAAAAGATTACAGGCTATCTAAACTTTATTGCGATTGTGGTTCCCTTGGGTCGTACATTTCTCCGACGCCTATATAACATGGAGCTATATTTCCCCCGCAGTAGCCGAAATCAGAGACGACGGATATCACGAGAGGCAAGAAAGGATCTTGCTTGGTGGTCGGAAGTCTTATCACAGAACCCGGAGAGATCTATCCGTCGCCGGGAGTGAAATGAAATCTTGATCTGGTCGGACGCAGCAAGCACAAAAGGACTCCTCGCCTTTTATCTTCATCCGGGAGAGTTACATCCCCAACCGGGAGCAGCATTTTCAATTGCTCTGCCACGACAGTTAGCACAGCCTAGTAGAGTTCGTTACGGGGCGGACCGGGCCCCGAAAAACGCGGGCCCCTGGCGCTTTTCCCCGCCCCACCCGACTCAACGGCCTGGGGCGCGGTGTCTTTTTCGGCATTCCCTGCCCCTGTCGGCACTCAAGCCCCCGCCCCACCCATACCCCAGACGGGTCCCCGTTAAAAATAGGTGGTAACAAACCGGGCCCCATCCAGGGAATGAGTGCGGGTGGGCCCCGGACGGGGGCGGGGCGGGGATTACCCGAAAAATACCCTCCCCGGGCCCATGTCAGGGCGGGGTCTGGCGAGTGAAAACCCACCCCGCCCCGCCCCTGTAACGAACACTACAGCCTAGAGAGCACATTAACACCCAGGAAATGCGGGCGGTGGAACAAGTGCTACTACACTGGGGAAGCCGGTAGAAAGGAATGAAGGTTATAGCGCATGTAGACAACCAGGCAATCACACATGGGATAGCAAACCGCACAATCCGGGGAGCTTCCATGACCGTGTTACGCAGGTGTTTGTTAATAGCAGCTGAATATGACCTGGAACTAGAGGCACGATGGGTCTCTACAAAGGAGAACGCTTTGGCAGATGCGCTCTCACGATTTGATAATATAAAAATAACTGACCTAGCTCCGCAGTTAATACATCACAGATCCTTCCCCCTGAATCTTGGTTTTCGCACATTCACCAATCGGGGCTCTCCCGGGTAGCCGCATACTACCTCTGGCGAGGACTTGCCCCCTCTACGAGGAGGAATTACAACACGCCCAGGTCCCGGTTTTCGATTTTCTGCGCTCTCTCCGATTACCGCCACCAAAATGGGGGCTGCTTTCCCGCGAAAGCAACCTGACTGATAGAATGGCTGTGCTCATTGGCAGGAACAGTTAAAGTAAAAACGATGAAGCTATACTTGGCTAGAGTTCGTTACAGGGCAGACGGGGCCCCGGAAAACGCGGGCCCCCGGCCCTTTTCCCCGCCCTGCCCCGCTCAACGGCCTGGGGCGGGGTGTCTTTTTCGGCATTCCCTGCCCCTGTCCCCACTCAGGCCCCCGCCCCACCCATACCCCGGACGGGTCCCCGTTAAAAATGGGTGGTAACAAACGGGGCCCCGTCCAGGGAATGAGGGCGGGTGGGCCCCGGGCGGGGGCGGGGCGGGGATTACCCGAAAAATACCCCCCCCGGCCCCGTGTAAGGGCAGGGCCTTGTGAGTGAAAACCCGCCCCGCCCCGCCCCGTAACGAACACTATACTTGGCCGGAATTAAATCATACCAGCTGGACCTTGGTTTAGAATGCAGTGCATTCAGTGACCCCCGGCTCGAGCGAACCATCCAAGGTATCAAGCGCGACCACCGAGAGCCTGATCGGCGTGCCCGAATGCCACTTACACGACCACTTCTCCTCCAGCTTTTGACCTCTCTAAACACCACCGACTACAACCACCTTGTACTTAAGGCCGCCTTCACACTTGCGTTTGCTGCCTTCCTCCGGGTGGGGGAATTCACCTATAAAGCAGCTGATACTGCAAGCGGCCCCTCTTTTCCCAGCTGGTTTCTAACAAAGTCTAGTGTTCGCCTCATAGGAGCGACCCACATGGAGCTCACCCTTCCCTCATCGAAAACCGACCCCTTCAGGAACGGTATTAAGCTTCCCATTGCCGCAAGTCACGATAGCGGATGCCCCGTACGGGCAATGACCACTTTTCTGGCCGCCGACACCCACCACCACCAACTCTCCCCCCTGTTCTGCATTGGCCAGGTAGTCCAGCTCCCATTTACACGGGAATATGTTGTTGAAAGACTACAGCAACTGGCAATAGCCGCTGGCCTAGGTCTTGGGCCATGGAATGAGCATAGCTTCCGGAGGGGTGCTCCTACCTGGGCAGCAGAGGTTGGAATCTCAGAAAGAGAGATCCAAACCCTCGGACGATGGAGATATGATGCCTATAAGGCTTATATTCAGTACTCACAGGAGGAGCAGGTCTCTCTATCTCACCCATTTCAGGTTAACCATCCTCAACAACAGCAACGCCGCACAGCCTGTCTCAGAATGGGCACGAGAGGCTAGCCACCGAACGGCAGGCGGCTCCACCGAGAGCGGGAGCACCCACCTCGACCTGGAATATATCGGTGGCTACCATGTCCAGCGGTAAGGGCAGCGAAACCCCAACCAATGCCTCCGCCAGTGGAATACATCAGCCAGCATGAGGGATTTCTTTTCTGTTTGGATATTGCGCTTCTGGGTTACTTTCTGCTTCTTTGCTTTGTATCTTTCGTTTACTGATCTAGCTCATTGATATTGTAATTTATTTCCTTGGCTTTGGGAAATTGGCCGCTTTAGAAGCCAATGTTACTCTACCCATGGGTGTAGGTGAGGTTGGTGGGTGGGGAAAAATAAAGAACGCAAGCGGTAGGAAGCAGGAGGTTTGGTGATCTTGTGGTCTTCAGGAGAGGTGGACTGTAATATATATATCTGGGGTTCACGGGCCCCTCCTACTGAGCTATGACCTATTATAGCTAAGCGACAGGCTTTACCTTATTCCGCGAAAACCCCGGTGCCCGGCTCTCTCCCCCGACAGTGTTCCCGATGCTTTGACCAATTGGCAATGGGTTGTTCCAACCCGCCATTCATAAACCGGTGAGTGATCTCAGGTGACTTTTAACAAATAGGACTGTGGGGCGAGTGCAGGGGGGCTGCGGGGGACAGCAAGGACGGCTAGTATCAGACATTTCCCCGGGGAACGGAGGGCTATAGTACTTGGCGGGGAGTCACAGGGCAAGTTGGGGCAATGGCGGGACGGGACCGCACAACGCTGTCTACCTCCTTCTGCCACGAGGACGGAGGGCCTGCCACGTTGAGAGAACTGAGAGAACGCAATAGCATACCCTTCAATTATACTAGACACATGGTAAATGATTAACTTGCGGATAAATTTGGTACCACAGCACTTTGGTAACCGGAGTACCTGCAGGGCTGTAGCAAACTGAGGCCGTCGGCTACTTTACACCAGAAATATATATCCTCAAACACCTACATGTTGACATGACTGGGTAAGGCCTTTTTTCCAGCGCTGTATTAATCATGGGACTATTTTTCTCAGAAGAGAGGTCACCAGGTTTGATGTGAAACGGCAACTGGTTGTAGTTCTTTGTCAGGTGCGGTATTTAATGATGACAAACATGCACATACCACTAGAAACAATACTTTTTTCAAGGGTTTTCTATTTCTCTTCTACAATAATCACATACCAGAGTAAAGTACCGGGGCGGACATTAGTTCAACTTAGCTTCCGGTTTTGCTTCACTCTGATCCCTGGGCCAACGCATGAGTACCAGTTCACAGCAATAAAAACGGATCAAAAAACGGATCAAAAACTGGAGATATCGTGCAAAATTCCAATCAATTCAGGTTCGGGTAAGACTAATGTAACCCCATACTGCTTCGATATCATCAAAAACACCAAAAGAGAATCACAGAACCATCGCGCTAGGGTGATCTCCAAACAGGCATCAGTCATTCTCGGTAGCTCTGCGGATCGGCCGATTGCTACTCGGGGTGTGCACCAGCATGCCTGTTCTTCATATGAGCAACCAGATTGTCAAATCTCTTAATCCCTTTCTGGCCGACATTCTCGCATCCGGGAACCGGACAGTCGAACCGCTCGGCAAGGTGGACTGCCTCATGGTGCCGGTTGAGGGCCTGTCTAGTTGCGAACGGGGTTTCCCAGGTACACTCTGGAACGGTGCAAGTGTAGTGGCGACGGGAGCAAGTGTGTGGACCGCTTCTCCATGTTAGCCGATGCCAAGGACCGGAATAATGTGGAAGGGTGCGAACCTGTTTCCAAAACATCCGGATGATCCACAGAAGACTTTGGCCCTGGGAAGGGTTAGGGTAGCGGGGATATTGTAAGCGAGGATATCGTTGGTTGATGTGCTGGCTTCATTCTTTTGTGTTGTGCGACAGAGCAGTGGGCCAAGAACGGAGTGGTAACCATCATCATCTTGATAGAGAGGAAGCGGTCCCAGCTGTGCAGGAAGCTGCAGTGCAACCCCGGCTGCATCAGCACCCACGAGGAGGAGGGTAGGTGCATAGTCCCCACCACCACCGCTCGTCTCCCGGGTGTGCCAGCATGCTGATGACTGTCTGAAAAGTATAAAGAGGAGGTTAGCCCCTAAAAAAAAAACATACGCTAAATCCATTTCTGAAATATATTACGGATGATATGCCAAGAAAACCTGCAAAGTTAGAAGTAGAGGGGAGAGGGAAGCCTGCCTGTATTTAAAGAATTATTCTTTCCTGGAGGGCTCCTATGCGTAAGAGTCATGTTCATGTGCAGCGACCCTTTCAAAACCAATCATGGGTGACAAAAATGAGCCAGGAGCAGGGGTCGATCAGCCAGGAGCCTTGCACCGAGTTCAGTACTCGAGTACTCGAGTACTCGTACCAGTGGCGTCCCGCATATCGGAACTACTATTGATTCCGAGTTTTACTGGGAACAGTCTGGAACTGTGATTCGATGGCTATCTTCCTGTCCATGCACGAAGACTGCAGCTGCTCCTGCGGTGAGTTTTCTCTGCCAAGACTTTAGCCAGAATAGGTTTGGCCGGCCTCCGATTGCCCTCCACCTCCCAATTGGTTTGCCATTTGCGCTCCATGCTAGGCTCCGACTCCAATACCCAACACCAACCCTCGGGCTTCCCCGTCCCTTATGGTTTCCAGCTGCTCTGGGAGCCTAAGTTACCCAATGGATTCTTGGCCACTTTTGATAAGCTGAAAGGGGTTTCTAGGGGGCTTTTTCAGCCTTTACCACTGAGCTCATGGATCCTTCCCCAAGAGCTTTCCACCGTAACTTGTAACCCGAATGTTGGCATTTGCAACACTCACTACAATTGCATGTCACCGAAATTCTGAAGCTTTAGCCGGTTGTTGGCTGTGGGCAATCATAGCCCGCTTTATAAATGACCCATTCTACTGTAAGTACTCTATTGGGGGGGCGGAATATTTTTGGGCTCATTCTAATACTGCTCCTGCTTCTCACATCAAATTGATATCGGCGGGGTAAGCAGCATGTCCTTCTGTTTAGTTTGACCTAAAGTGGTGCCAGCGAGTTCTCTAAGAACAAAGAAATAGTCTGTAAAGAGGCCAGGGGTGTTAGATAAAATTGTCGTTGAGATTAAATTATTCGATTTCTTACCGTATTGAAATGTAAACTATTACAGTACAGTAATTTCAGCACTCAAACACAAGTAAAATATGCTAGATGGTTGTGCTCTTCCCTTTTTGGATACCCGATAGAGCAATCATCATAAACCCAAGTGTCAATTCGGACTAAAAAGGCAAACAAGAACGACGAAAAGGTTACCAGGAGACACAAGACCGCAGTACCTCATGTTGCAAGACTGAGGCTACCCAGAGCCATAGATAGTGACTGCATGAGGTTGGGGGGTTGGAAGTGTTGAATTCACGCTTTCTGCTTGATAGTATTCATTATGGGGCAAGGGATCAGCCGGGGATGGTGGATTTTAGGACCAGATGTCTCGTAAAAAACACTACTGATTGTAGATTTATCTGAAATGGTGCTTCTCTTCATACTCTCCTGATACCTCCTTCGTTGTTTAAATAGCCTCTGGGGGCATGCTTCTTTGTGTCTGCGGAAATGCGCTTAGGAATTAGGTGTTTGCAGACAGAATTTCCCATACAAGAATGCAGCCGTCCGATGGGAAGCGGAGAGGCTGTGAGGAAAGCCGGAAAGACAGCCAAAAGGTTGTATAGGGTTTTACACCCGAAGGGAAAATGTGCGGGTTTGTGAGTAGTGATGTTTGTTTCATTTTGTTGGCATGGGGGTTCGGAGGGGTTGGGGGAGTAACCAAGTGTGAAAGGGGCTTTCGTGGCAGTCTCTGGAATAATGGTAGTACATTGTCTTCAGATATATACTGTCTCTGCCCTAGATAGTGTTGCCAATCGCCCGTGATCACTCCTCTTTCACTCATATTTCTTTTGTACCTTTTCCTATCTTGCTGACCTATCGTCACTAGTTTTCTTTGTCACTTATTATCAAGAGAAGAGGGAAAATTACTATACCAGTTTGTATACTAAAGGGAAGGGTGCCCACGAATAGCGGACGGGAATCGTAAAGCAACCCGGAGAGGACACTGGAATGCCGGAAAGAGAGAAGCCGAATCCCGCTGGTGTGGTAGCATCCCCGGATGGATTCCTTGCCGTCTAAGGAAGTTGTTCGAACATTCTTCAGGTCCTGGGGACAAGAGTTGAATGTGCGGGAATGCCGTTGTACTTTTTATATAAACCCGCCACATGAAAGTAGTTAGGAAAGACAAACAAGCAAGATTCGATTCCCAGTATTGACAAAAGTTCCATCCGCCTTGACTTCATCTCAAGCGTTCTTCCTATCTGTTTAGTTTCTCCTCCACGATCGACACCTCATAACAATACACGCCCCCGAGCCGTCTCCCGATTTAGTATCTCCACTATCCCACTTCCCCACTTCCCCACTTCCCCCACCTGACCTACCAGCTCTCAAATGCCCTATCCCGCCACTGCTCGTACTGTTTAACCTTCGTTGTCCACTACTTGCGGAAATGGCGGTTTGACACAAAGCTATCACTTAGGGATCCACGGCCCAGAGTTTGCAAACCGAGTGACTTCCTATGAGACTCCTTGTTGTACTTGTATACCTTAGCATTTGAAACGATTAAACCGTGTGATAAGTAAGGAAAGATCTCCCTGCCCAGGAATGAGGCGGAAGACATAGAAAACTGAGAGCCGTTTAGCGCGCCCGAAAGACAAAAAAACCAAAAAAACCACCTAGCAGTACCTGAGGAGGAGGTAACTCGAATCAGGGCTCTCAAATGACCGGGACCCCTGCATGGCGCGATATGGGTCCGGTCCATCAAGAGCCCTAGGCTTGAGAACATAAAATACCGTCCTCTCTTGTCCCGGAAACCAAACAGGGCTGCCATCGCTAAGGACGGCGAGCCCTACAGTGTAAGACAAATTGGCCTGAGGGACTATAGGAGACTGCGGGGCACTCACGGGTTAAGAACTTTTTTGCCACGGAATAATTTCACGTCCCAAGCACAAGTAAAGATGTGTGAAGCGATAATTAAAGAAGTGCATTATTCTATTCCAACCATTGGAGGGGACGGGTCCTTATATAGGCAGTCCCACCCCAATATCCCATGATTGGCACGAGTTGAAAATACATGGGAAATATGGAAGACCCTGAGAAGTGCCGTCAAACACGAAATCCTCCCTATGATCCACGATCGCTTCTCGTGCACAAGAACCTGATGTAAAGAAAGTCTCTCACGTGATCAGCTCTTGTGATTCGACAAATAGGGCATCTGTGATAACCACGAAGCTGCATTTCCATCTGTGTCCCAGTCTCCATCTACCATAACCGAGATACGGTAGTGGGGAAAAATTTGGTTAGAAAGGAAGAATACCAAAGGAAAAGGAAACCTTACAGTAGTAGACATAATGCAGATGCATAAAAATAACGAATACAAAGAGTATAGGAAACAGGCGAGTGATCTCCGGTGACTTTCGACGAATAGGACTATGGGAGGAGTGAGGGGGGACTGAGGGGACGGCAAGGACAGTTAGTATGAGACATTCCCCCGGGGGACGGTGGGCCATGGCCCTTGGCGGCGAATTACAGGGCAGGTTGGGGTAAGGGCGGGACGGGACCGCACAATGTCGTCCACCTCCGTCCGCTTCCAGGACGGACGGACTGCCCTGTTGAGAGAAGTGACGTGAACGCAATAGAATACCCTTAAATTATTCCGGATCCTACCGTAAATGCTTAACGTAGGGATGAATTCAGTAACCCGCTGCCCTCCGATAACAGTAAAGGTACCAGGAGGGTGGCACAAAACCTAGGCCGTTGGGTACTTTACACCAGAAATAACTACCCTCAAAAACTCAGGCATCATGATATAGGTAAAAACTTTTAAGAGGCTGCAACTATTTCTTTCAAAAGAGGGTTCAGCTCCGGTGTGAAACGGCTACAGGCTCGAGTTTTTTGTCTGGTATGTTACTTGATGATGACGGCGGGCATGCCCATATCACCAGAAGCAACATTTTTTTCAAGGGTTTCCCACTTCTCTTCTACTCTACTCACATACCAGATTCAAATACCGGGGCAGACATCAGTTCAACTCAGCTTCCGGTTTGGCGTCACTTGAATTTCTTGAGAAGGACGGGAGTACCAGTTCACAGTAATAAGCGTGGGTAAAAAAAAAATCAAAATCAATTCAAGTTCGAAAAAGAAACTTAACCGCATACTACAGCGAAACCATCAAAACAAAAAAAAACATCGCAGAACAATTGCAGGAGGGGTGATCTCCAAACGAACGCACCCCAACCGCGCAGATCAACCGACTACTACTCGCGATATGCACCAGCAGGCGACACACCATGTTGGTTTTTCATATGAGCAACCAGATTGTCATATCTCTTGATCCCGTTGTCACCAACATTCTGGCATCCAGGGACTGGGCAGTCGAACCGTTCGGCAAGGTGGACTGACTCATAGTGCCGGTTGAGGGCCTGTCTAGTTGCGAACGGGGTTTCTCGGATACACTCTGGCACATTACAAGTGAAGGAGCGACGGGAGCAAGTGTGTGGACCGCTTCTCCGTGTTAGCCAATGCCAAGGATGTGAATAAAGCGGAAGGGTGCGTACCTGTTGCCAGAACATCTGGATGATCCACAGAAGACCCTGGCTCTCGGAAGGGTTAGGGTATTGTGGGCTAGGGTATCGTTGGTGAGTCTGCTGGCTTCATCCTGCTGTGTTGTGCGGAAGAGCGGTGGGCCAAGAACGGAGTGGTAACCATCATCATCTTGATAAAGAGGCAGTGGCCCCAACTGTGCAGGAAGCTGCAGTGCAACCCCAGCTGCATTAGCGCCAATAAGGAAAAAGGTAGGCGCACACCCCCCGCGATTAGTGTCTTGTGTATCCGAATCCGAGCGACTTGTATATAAAGCTCATGTCAGCCCCTAAAAAAAAAAAAAAACTTACGCAGAATCCATTTGAAATATAGTGCGGATGATATGCCAAGAAACCAGCAAAGTTAGAGGACGAGGGGAGACGGGAGCCTGCCTGTATTTAAGAACTCTCCTTTCACAGAGAGCTTCTATGCGTAGGCATCACATTCATATGCGGCGACTCATTCAAACCAATCATCTGACAAAAACGAGCCTGTAGCAGGGATCCACCAGGAGCTTTGCACCGAGCTCGTCATAGCACCGTCCTGTCATAACCGGCACGACCATCGATACCGAGTTTTGCTGGACACAATCTGGAACCGTGATTGGATGGCTATCTTCCTGTCCCTGCAAAAGCCTGCAGCTGCTCCTGCGGTGTGGTTTCTCTGCCAAGACTTTAGCCAGAATAGGTTTGGCGGTCCACTGATGGCCCTTGACTTCCCAATTTGTTTGCCATTTTGCACCATGTTAGGCTCCCACTCCAATACCGAACACCAACATTCCCGCTTCGCCGGCCTTGACATCCAACCCTCTAGTAATTCCAGTGTTTGCAGAATCACGACATTTGAGGTATGGGAGATCCCTCTGAAAATTCTAGGCCTCTTATCCCTTGGACGGTCAGAGGATAACGAACCCAAAAGACAACACGAGCATCCGAGGTCAACCTCAATGATTAAAATTTAAAAAGATAGTGAAAAAAAACACCGCAATAAAAGAGAAGACTCCTTTAGAATGAACAGTAATAAAATAATATCTCTCGCTGGAAAGATAGAAGGCTACCGCACTTCCACCTGGAGAAAATTAAGGCTCCCATACGGGCTCCTTGACCGTTTAGGGGATAATTTCCGATTCCAACATTCCGTGGACCTTAATTCCAGCAAACGCCTATCCGAGAAAAATTAGAAGGAGAATTTAGCTTGGAAAAAAGGACCAAAGGGAGAGGAGAAGCAAGCAAATAATCCCCATTTGCGCGAAAGCTTAAAGGGATTTCTAATTGTATTTTTAATTGTATTTTTGTGCAGAAAAACCATGGTAGTCAGAGTGAGGGTCGCCACCATCCGACTGCCCAGCGAACAAGTGAACTTAAAGACTCCGGGAATCCACCTTGCAAAGGAGTTTTTGACCATACTTCACGGTTGAAAATAGTCTTTAGTTTTGTCTGCCTTGGCCGCACTCTCTTGTTTGAATTTATACTTGCTACTCAGTTCTTTGTACATCAAATTATCTACGCAAATTTTCCTTTTCTCTTCTACATCATTAGATATCACTCGATTTCAGTCGTTATATCTAGCCGACCTCTTGTGCCAAGACCCCTCTCCTCTTTCCACCCCCCCACATTATCTCCAGCCTCGTGCTACTCCTCACCTTTTGGAATTATCGCAGGTTTCACTGTACTCGGTGAGGCCTAAGTTACCCAACGGATTCTTGGCCATTTTGTAAGCTGAAAGGGGGTATTATGGGGCTTTTCCGCCTTCGCGACGGCGCTCACAGATTCCCCTAGACCCCTCCACAGCACTCATCGCTTGAATAGTTAGCATTTGCAAAACACGCTGCTATTGCATACTGCCAAAATCTTAAGGTTTCAACCGGTTGTTGGATGTGGGCAATAGCAGCCCGCTTTACAAATGCCCCATTCTAAGTACTCTATCGGGGCGCAGAATACTTTGGGCTAATTCTAATACTGCACCTGTTTCTCACATTTAATTGATATCGGTGGGTATGCAGCATGTCTTTCGGTTTAGTTTGACCTAATGTGGCACCGGCGAGTAGTGTTCGTTACAGGGCCCCGTTTCTGACAAACGGGGCGCCAAGAGCAGGTTATTAACTGCAGATTAAAAAAAGAATCGTCCAAATCGGACCAAAACTGAGTGAGATAGAGCTCTTTGAAGTTAGACAACTTCCAAGAGCTCTATCTCTGTCAGTTCTGGTCCGATTTGGATGATTTTTTCAGCCAGTTAATCAGAATAACCTAGGTTATTTCTTCCCCGCTCCTCGGAAACGGGGTCCCGTAACGAAGCCTACCGGCGAGTTCTCTAAAAACCAGGAAATAGTCTGTAAACAGACCTGGGGTGTTATTTAAAATTGTCGTTGAGGTTTAATTATCCAAGTTCCTACCATATCGAAATATGCTAGACTCAGATGTTTGTTCTCTTCTCTTTTGGAACACCCTATAGGGAAATCATCCTAAGCCTATGCCTTAATTGAGACCAAAGAAACCAACATGAAAGATGGAAAAGAGACGAGCAGACACAAGACCGCAGTACACAATGCCGCAAGGCCTGAGGCTATAGAGAGTCATACATACAGTAGCCACTGCATGAGGTTGAGGGGTTGGAAGTGTTGACTTCAGGCTTCCTCGTTGTTAGTTTTCTTTATGGGTTATGTGATCGGGCTGGGGATGGCGGATTTCATGGCCTAGATGTCGAGTCAAAACATTCTCGATTGTGGATTTATTTGAACTGATGCTGCTTGCAATACTCTCCGACTATCTCCTTTTGTGTTTAGATATGTTCCTGGGGCACGGTTGTTTGTGTTAAAAGTTTTCACGTAGGTTCCATATCTACGACACAAACTACAACAAGGAACGTTTGACTTAGGAGAAGCTTGGTTTCGAGAGTGTGGGAGAAGATAGGAGTTGAAGTTGTAGTACGTGTGGGTAAACG
>Ga0307517_10000606_pt1 | contig 61153 bp, 87 predicted proteins | sample 23_EM_MG_FD_194515 | JGI IMG/M metagenome (GOLD analysis project Ga0307517, IMG submission 194515) | Populus trichocarpa ectomycorrhiza microbial communities from riparian zone in the Pacific Northwest, United States - 23_EM | ecosystem: Host-associated > Plants > Roots > Unclassified | place...
TCGCCGGGTTCCACCCACTTCGGTCTGAACTATTGTACGATTCCCTGAGGCAGCTCATTCTGAATGTGATTCGTACATACGTGTACGAATGTAGGATCCCGATTCCTCAGAGCTGCGAGGCTTTCATCGTGCCTGGTGCGTCTGCATTACATTTATTCGAGGGTGTATTATTGACGACGGAGTGTAGACCCCTTTGGAATACTCGAACCTGATGAGATTTATTTCCGGGCCAACCAGAACATAGTGGAAGGCCTGGGTGGTGTAAATTCCGACACCGTCACGGGTACTGTCCTGGTACGTTGTGGCCGCACACACCCTGCCGACCTCTGACCTAGTGGCCCACCAACAGATCAATCGGAACCCAACTATGCTTCCTTCCGATATGCAGCGTGTTACCGCGGTGGATAAATACCACGACATCTACTGGCAGTATAGGAACGTGATTGTGTGCTCCATCAAGGGCGAACAGTCCTTAGCGAGCAAACTTGCAGGAGGAGGTTCGTTCTCATGTTTCTCTTCGCGAGAGATGGATCCTGATGTACCCTTTTACAAAAGACTACGACGGAGGTTTGCGCCGTTCTTCCATCAATTCCGGCTTTTCTGACCCATAGAATCATAGACACGGCCATGTTAACATGGAAACCAGAAATCGTTTCCGCTTTCCGGCAACCAGAGTTGAACACTGTACCCCAGGGATTTCTCTTGGAAAACTTCGATAAGCAAATCGAATTCTTGGATTCATTTTCTGCGAAGATTTCTACAATGGGGGAGTTGGAAGCCGAGCGGGAGATGCACCGTGTTTTCGTCGACAGTTTGTTACACGAGACGCGAACGGGGATTTACTCAAATTTCCATAACGCATCGCTTTATGAAAGGGGTTATGCACACGAGGAAACAGTGAGGCTCGCCCACATGTAAGCTCACCGTCTCCTTTCGTATCCTACCTGTAACTAAACCGCCGATCACTCGGAAGGTCGAACACCTGTCTTGACTCGCCAAAGACCGGTCTGCGAGTGAGGGATGCAGTCTTCAAGGCCGACAAGAAGAAGTACAACAAAAAGCTCCCGGATTCCTTGTCGAAAGGCGACGACGACTCGAAAGATGGTCTCCGTCCCATTCGCCCCGCTCGACTCGGGAAGTTCGTGTTGGATGCTCTCCTGGAACACGGCAAGAAGATCTGGGAGGGTCATAACATCAAGTACGAGAAGCTGAGGTTGAAAACTCCGAGCGGACCCAACCATCACGATCTTCTTCTGCCCTATGAGGAGGCGAAAGCCTGCTTCACCAGCCCTCCGCATTCGGGACAGCTGGAAATCCTGAGGATGCACGTTCAGAAATGCAGGTCTGACTGGGCAGCGTTAGGTCGTTTCGCCCGGTCTCCTGCAAGCCCTAACGCGAAGACTCGAGCGGATACCCAGCAGAAGCAGGGTTCGGTCATTGCTGACATTCGAAAGCAATTCGCGACGGGTCCCCCTGCGGAACTGATACCAGACATTTATTCGCTTCCACGCGGCTCAAGGGTGGTGAAGGAGATCAAGGCATCACTCGCTTACTCGTTGGGAGAGAAGCTCGCCTTGGAGGTCGCTTTCCATGATATTTGTGCCCTGAAGGCTAGTGCCAACGAGGAGGAATACCCAGTTCACGGGAGGTTCAGAGATATCACAGTGGTGGCTCCTTCATTCGCACGTCGCTATAGAGCGCGGAATGCTAGTCGTGGGATGGATCTTGGATAAATAACATTGACACACATTCTCCTTACATTCCAATTGCTACTTGAACACATACAACACGCTGCCTGTACCTTAGAGCGTTCCCCTGACGACCTTGTCCAAACTTTCGGCGAAATATCTAATATTCTTGGTATTCAAGCCGGCCATTGATATTCTACCGTTCGTGGTGAGGTAGACGTGAGCCTTGTCGATCAAGGCTTGGCTTTGTTCGGCGTTAAGTCCAGTGAAGCTGTAAAATGCGCATAGATAAGCAGGGTGCTGTGGGTGTGGGACAGGAAGGTTTCTTGCCTGAACATGCCAATCTGATCAACGATGTGGTTCCAAGTTCCGGGAGTCTTGAACTCCTCGGTCAACAACCTGTGAAGTTCTTTCCTCATGTCGATGATACGACCGGCCATCGTCTTGATATCCTCCTTCCATTGCTCGAACAGCTCGGGGTTGTTCAAGATCAAAGTGACCAATCTCGCGCCATGAGCTGGGGGGTTACTGATCTCGCTTCGAGCGAGGACAGAGAGTTGACTGCGGACCTTATCCGCGATTTCGGTCGAAGGCGTGACGACGTGGAGGGCACCGACACGTTCGCCGTACAAACCGGCGTTCTTGGCAAAACTCTGACAGATCAACAAAGGGACACCGCGTTTGACGAATTCCCTGACGGCCCAGGCATCCCCGTCCAAATCACCGCTGGCAAAACCCTGATAAGCACAGTCAAAGAAGGCGTAGTGGCCCTTCTGTGACATCACGTCTGCGATCTGACCCCATTGCTCCCGGTTAGGGTCGACACCAGTCGGGTTGTGAGCGCAGGCATGAAGGAGGATGACGGAACGGTCGGGAGCGGAGGCAAGGGTGCCGAGGAACTCATTGCAGGCGAGGGTGATAGTCTTGGGGTCGTAGTACTTGTAGGTGATGGGTTCGATTCCAACGTTCCTGAAGATAGGGAAGTGGTTCACTGGAAAAAAAAAACGCATCAGGCACGTTTGACGCTCCGTGGGGTAAACTCTAACACACCCCACGTGGGGTCAGGGACATAAACTTGCTTGGCCCCGTTGAACGCGTAGAATCTGCTGAGGAACAAGGCCGCAAGGTGGTTGGCACCAGTGCCGGAAATGGTTTGAACGCTGGTAACGCGTTTCTCCGCGATCACGGCGGAGTCACCACCCAGGATAAGACGGGCAGCAGCGGAGGTGAATTCTGGAAGACCGGTGATAGGAAGGTATTCGTGGTCGAGGGTGGGATCGTTCAACAAAATCTCAGTGGCCTGGTATCGAATGGCATCGGAATCAGTAGTCGTAACACGAGAGTGGCTTGGGCACTCGCCTTCTTGACCACAGGCAACACCCACGGTTTGGAATCATCGTCTCTGTAAGCACCAGCACCCAGATTGACTTTCCGAGGGAAGGTATCGGTTTTATACGCTGCGGTGAGCTTAAAGATGCTGTCAGCGGGTGCGAGGGGGACATTTTCCCAGTTTTCTGGATACTTGCGCTCAGACGTCGGCCCGATACGACCGCGATAGTGGATCTGGAGACGGATGCTCACCGACAGACATCTTTGTAGTGTCAAGGGGGATTGTGTGATCTGCCACTTGTTGGACTCTCGACCTGGTAGACATTCAAGAATGGATTAAAAAGCGGGAAATCACGGATTTGGGAGAATCAGGTGCTTGTTAACTCACAGCCGGAAACCGGGGGGAGTGGAAGGAGAGAGACCGGGGTGCGGAAAATGGCGCACTCGCCCCTATAAAAGACCCCGTCGTTTGCGCGAGTTCTGCCTGGATCTACCTTGTCTGGGTCGTTCTCGGGCCTTCATATTACAAAATTGTACACAAATCCGTCCAGATAACTCATACAACGTGTATATATACGCGTAATAATCTCCACAGCAATCAACGCAGTCACCAATCATATCTTGGTTTCACTATGGCGGAAATCAGCATTTGGCAACCGACACATAAGAGACTACTTATTCTTACCTTTTGATCATCAGTTTCCGACAACGTCGAGGACCTTCTTCAGGACGGCCTCGTCGCGGCGCTCTCGGTCGTAATCGGTCCTCGCTTTCAGGATCAATCCAAAGAGATCCTGCAACAGCGGAGGAAGGACAGTAATTTCCCCCACAGGATGTTTGAGTTCGAACTCTCCTTGGTGGTTGTAGCCCTGTACACTCGTTTCTGCGAGTCCGGATTCGCTGGTGGAGGCGAGGAGGCGTTCGATTGGCTGGCAGGTGGTGGGTCGGTGGATGATCCATGTGTTCCTGAAGTTGCCGGTTGGCGGCAACTCGGGGGTTTGGCTGGCGAGAGACGACAAGGCGGAAAAGTCGTCTTCTTTGAGGACAAGAACGTTTCCGCTCGCATCTACCCCGATGTTGGGACCGAACAGGGCGAGGGTGAGAGCACGGTGTTCGATTTGGGCGTTACGGACGACCGCAAACACCAGGTCCTTCCTTTGGGGCTGCCAGGACTCTGGGTTTTGGTGTCGCTCTGCTCGATCTCTCCAGCTGTCTTCGGCGGATTGCATTTTGGCTTCTGACGGAAAGTAGTAGCGTGATCGTGTTTTCCAGAAGATCAAGAGGGCTACTGCGGTGAGAACGCAGAAGGCGAGAGGCTTGTTCGAGGACGCCAGGGTGGATGGTGGGCGGTGGGGATGGCTAGGGCTCTTATCAAGCTATTCCACATGTTCTCCTCAGCTGGGCAACACATGATCGAGAATTACGTGGTGCACACAGCCCACGCATCCACACCTGTGACATCTGTGACATCATCTCAGCAACCTCAGCGGAACGATATGCTCCCACTTCGAGCCGGTACAAACCTCGCCCCCATGTTTACACGCGGAGCAGCAGCCAGAAGTGTTGGCCGCCAGCTGGCTAGACGCAGTTACGTGACGACTGCACCTGTCGGACGATCAATTCTCCTCTATGCCGGACTCGCGGGAGCTGGAATCGGTCTGCACGCATATGGCTTGAACAACATCTATTGCGACAGTATGAGGAGCATTTCACTCTAGTTGAGCGTGTCTGATGACACATTCCCAGAGTCGGCTCCACAACAAGAAACGCCAGCGGTCGTGACCCCGCCACCAGCCCCGAAGGATTCAGACCTCCCACCACCCCCGGCATCTACCCTGAATCTGTACGAATTGACTTTCGGTAGCGTGTGCGGCATATGCGCGGGCGTCTTCATCAAGAAAGGTGCCAAATTTGTCGCCTTCATCCTCGGCGGAACATTCGTTCTCCTTCAGGTAATATCAATCTCACGAAAGCGCACACACTTCTTCCGAGGTCTGATCCTTCCGCTGCACAGTACCTTGGATCTCTCTCTATCGTTCGAGTTGACTGGCCCCGCGCCGCAAGCCGGTTTGAGAACTTGTTTTATCCGACGGAGAACGGCGTTATGCGCCCTCCTACGATCGGATCCCTTTGGAATTGGCTCATCAACTTTTTGGCCGCAGATTTCCAGCCACGGGCTACTTTCGCAGCTGGTTTAATCCTCGGCCTGCGGATCGGTTAATCTACGCGTGCTTGTCGTGTCTGTCGACCTGTCCTCGTATCTTACCGCGCGGAGCATTGGATGTACAACGTATAAAATGTAATTTCCAATCGGTATCCACCGAGAATCGATCGTGATGGATCATGTCCACTCGGATACCGAAACCGAGTCAAAACATCCTCTTTGCTCTCTCCCACTCCAGTCGCCCCCGTGTCGCCCGACTAAACCTTAGGGAGATATGTGTGGAATCGTAGCTGGACACGGGATCGAAAACCCTGCCTCTGAGCGGCTTAAATACATCGCATGCTCCAAGAAGGTCAGACACCGCGGACCTGACTGGTCAGGCTGCTATGTTGGTCAGAGGTCAATCCTCGTTCACGAGCGTTTGGCTATCGTTGGCGTGGGTGAGTGCACACTCCCCTATATTCGGTGTGCGATTGGACGATCACCGTGTTCGTACTTTTAGATTCCGGTGCTCAGCCACTTGTCAGCGACGATGGAAAGTGCATCCTCGCTGTCAATGGAGAGATATATAATCGCGCAAAGCTTCGCGCTGATGTTCCATCGTACAAGTTCAAGACTCACTCCGACTGTGAGGTCATCATCCCCTTGGTACGTTTGCCATCGTCCTCTTGATTTTCCACAATCCGCTCTGATGCGAGAAATCTCCAGTACAAGAAATATGGGAAGGAACTCTGCGGCATGTTAGACGGCATGTTCTCTTTCGCTCTCCTCGACGAATCCGTTACCCCTACCAGGGTCATCGCCTCGCGAGACCCAATCGGCATCACGACTCTCTACCAAGGTCGAGCTTCCTCAAAACCAGGCGTCGTTATGTTCGCCTCGGAACTCAAGGGCCTCCCCGCAGAGTGCGACGAGATTATCTCCTTTCCACCTGGTCATGTATACGACAGCCAAACCGACACAATCGAGAGATACTTCAAGCCTACCTGGTGGGACACCGACCACGACGACAAGATCCCTACCTCGCCTGCCAACTTGGAGAATTTGAGGATAACATTGGAGCTTGCCGTCAAGAAGCGGCTGATGAGTGAAGTTCCTTACGGTGTTTTGCTCAGCGGAGGTTTGGACAGCAGTTTGATCGCTGCTATTGCGGCAAGGGAGACCGAGAAGGTCGCTCAAGCACAAGCTGAGGCTAGGAGGAAGAAACTGGCCGAAGCTACGAGCGGCCCTGGAACCCCCACCTCTGGTGCGGTCTCAGAATATGGTACCACCAGAGCTCTGTTTAGAGTGGTTCGTTCGCTGATCGAGACCATATCTATGGTGTTTCAGAAACGATTGCGACTTGGCCACAACTCCACTCATTCTCAATCGGTCTCGAAAACTCACCCGATTTGCTCGCGGCCAGGAAAGCCGCGCATTACCTCCAGACCGTTCACCACGAATACGTCTTCACTGTCCAAGAGGGTTTAGATGCGATCCCTGATGTCATTTATCATCTCGAGACTTACGACGTCACGACGGTGCGAGCGAGCACACCCATGTACCTGTTGAGCAGGAAGATCAAGGCTATGGGTGTTAAGATGGTTTTGAGCGGAGAAGGGAGTGATGAAATCTTCGGAGGTGTGTTTACCTCTCCCAGCTTGGCCGTGTGAACAGACGACTGATAGAATGGCGGTTAGGTTATCTCTATTTCCACGCGGCACCAGACTCGAAATCCTTCCACCAGGAATGCGTTAAGCGTGTCAAGAACCTACACACCTCCGACTGTCTCCGGGCCAACAAGTACGAGCTCATCCCCATCCTCCCCTCCTCGTCTCACGTTAGATCATATGCATAAAGATCAACTATGGCTTGGGGTCTCGAAGCTCGAGTGCCGTTCCTCGACAAGGCCTTCCTTGAGGTAGCGATGGACATCAATCCAAAGGAGAAACAGTTCTCCAAAGGCGCTTCCCAAGAAACAGACGAAGACGGGCGTCCCAAAATGGAGAAATATCTCCTACGAAAAGCGTTCGATGTTTCTCGTGATGGAAAGGTAAACCTATCGAGATTCCGCCTTCTCCTCCAAACTTCAAATCAAGGAAAACTCACTGATTGGATGAATACTTTACTTTTTTCTCTGGTCGTAGCCGTACCTCCCTAGATCGATCCTATGGCGTCAGAAAGAGCAATTCTCCGACGGGGTCGGGTATTCGTGGATAGACGGCCTCAAGGAACAGGCGGAAACCGCGATTTCTGATGAGGATTTTGCACGTCGCTCTGAGAGGTGGCCAGAAGAGATTCCAGACACCAAGGAAGCCTACTACATCAGGGACATCTTTGACGGTGCGTCCCCATCCACTTCCTCGCTCTTGGTGTCGATACAAACGCTTTTGTGTAGGCTTGTTCCCTTCTAAAGCTGCGGCTAAAACCGCCGTGAGGTGGATACCTCGAGGAGATTGGGGCTGTTCGTCGGATCCTAGTGGCCGAAGCGTCAGCATTCACAACGCTGCCTACGGACTACCCACGGACGAGTAACGTCTCAGAGGTTTCGCGTTCGCCGAATCGTCCAATTCTTCCTCGCAATGCCAAAGTAGTCCGAAGTAGTTAAAATCTGTTGAATTGAAAAACTAGAGCGTGCGTCGGTGCTTCTGTCTAATACACAAAAAGAGAGCAAAGGGAGTTGTAGAGAGTGTGAGAGAGGAGACCCAGGAAGCTCCATACCCTCTCAGAGGTTATGACTGAGCTGGGGAAGGAAAACAGCTGAGATTTACTACGGAACGAGAGTTGTCGGACAGAGTGAAATGTAATTACATGGACATGGAAGTTGAAGAGGAGCGGAAAGCGTTCGACAGAAGGAACTTGCAACGGCTTGCAGAAAACCTACAGCCGGACACACACACATGACACATGAAATGCGGAGGAAAGGAAAAAATATTAAGGGCAGAGATGGGAAACATCGGACGAATACACGAAAGGAAAGGGGGAGATTGGACGCGTGGGGATCGATGCAGATGTATACGTGTACTGAACGTGACCGCACAAAGAACCTGCGAATAAAGAGAGGATATAAGGGTACCGAGAGTATTGAGGGAAGGAGGGTGATCTGATCTGGAGCGATTCGGAGGGAGAGGAGGAGGAGAGGGAGAAGGAATGAGCAGGATGCAGCAAGTAACGAGGGACGAAGGGTGATAAGATAAGCATGAAACGAGCATTCATTAGTAAACGGGGGAAACGGTGCATGAAGCGGTGAAGGAACGTGGCTACAGTGTCTTGGCGAGAGAAGGAAACTGGAGAAAGGAAGGTAGACGACATGGAGCAAGTGTGAAGGCGGGGGGTGTCCGTACCCGCAAACTGTTTTACCAGCTGCGACGTGGGAGTTAACGGTAAGGGGCTACGAGGCGGTGATGAAAGGTGAATAGGGTTGGAGTGCTTTTGCTAGAGCCCATAAGGCACACCAAAAGGTAAGGGAGAGAGGACTTGCTCAGTGAGGGCATTATGCCGCCAAAGAAGGATCATTCGCCAAAGCCTGACGGTACATCCCAACGCCAGAATCCTCCGAAGGGGAGGAGAGCCTCGTGGTGGAATTGTTATTGGGCGTCCTAGTCGCGACGACCGGGTTTGGCCTGGAGATATTCCTCTGGCGTTTTGGTACCGGGGTAGAGGTAGACCGTGGGTTCTCGTTCCAGGCAGGTCGTGTGACAGTGGCTTTGACTGAGGTAGTGTCGTCGAGAGCGGGTCGACGAGCAGGAGTGACCGCGCCGGTACGCCGACTTGATGGACGAGGCGGGGCGAGGATGGGTTCGGCTGACAGTAGACGGGTGCCGAATTTGGCGTTAGCGGATGACTCCCTGTTGTACGTCGTAATACCTGACGTAGGCCCCCTGCGCACGCCATTCTGAGTGGGAACAACCTGTCGTGGCTTCGAGGTGACCGGTTTCTGGAGAGTGATCTTATCGGCTCCCCAGTAGGAAAAGCTCATTTTGCTCTTCCGGTCGGAGTCGTCGGAATCACCAGCCTCCTCGTTTTCGTCGTCATCAGGAAGTGGCACGATCCGCGGTTGTACTGAAGCATGCAACGTTCGTGAACGTACAACCCTATCACAAGATCAATCTAAGCGCCATGAAATCGATCGAAAGTAAAACGACGTACTCATCCATCGAAACAACACCTTCACGTGGCTTGACAACGTTACCGATATCCCAAGTCTCGATCTATACAACTCATCAACAAAAACGGCAAGTGTGGCGTGAAAAAAGAAGCAGACCTTGAGGTATTTGTACAAGTTCCTCGGCTTTGCTTGGGTATTCCTTCGGCCTGTGGTAGCGTACTTCGCTTTGCCTTGCATCTCGGGCATCGAGTTGGTTCTCCCGTACGAAGCGCCCCCAATTGGCAACGATGTAGTACCAGTCCGTTGGCATCTCAGGACGACATCGTTGAACACCACGAGCCACAGATCCTTCTTCCCCCCAATCCCGCTGGACCCCGGCTGCAAGACGTCACTGAGCCGCTTAAATGAGGGCTTACCCTTCACCTTCACCCCGGGTGGCGGCGTCCCTGAACCAGAGGGCCCGGTTTGGGTAACCATGCGTTCCTCCACCAGGACTCTGGAAGGTTTCGGTACTGCAAGTTGCTTCACTTTATCGAGGCCATCGATCCTTCCAAGGATGTCTCTGGTCTTGTCACGTTCCTCTTTCTGGATCTTCTCGTCTTCGATACTCCGGACGATTGTTTCGACCTCTGCGACCATCTGTAGCGTGCTCTCGTACTCGAAGGTACTCGGGTCGGTGTGGAAGAGCAGGTTTTGGAACATGAGTGGGTATTTCAACAGCCGCTGGAAGGGCTTCGACAACGAGATAGCCAGCCCAGTCTCTCCCTTCTCCGCAGCATTCTCCTCCAGTCGTTGAAGATAGACGCCGATTTTCAACAGCTGGTCGTTCTCTTGCTTCTTCGACGGTTTGCGTCCCGCGCTGTTCGCGTACTTTACGGCGTTGTCGACCTGTTCCAGAGCCTTCTCTAGGTGAAGTACGTATCTGGCGTAGCCTGTAAGAATGTGGGACTGGTGGTAGGCGTAGTTGAGAAATGATCGACAAACAACAACAAAGAGACATACGCTGCTGACAAACACGTCTGCAAGGGACCGGACGAGAGGGTATTGCTCTTCATAACGCTTCTTGAGTGCCTCGCTTAACCGAATGTGACCGTCCAGAAGATCGTTCTCGATTACTTCTAGGCATATCCGTAGATCTTCTGGGAGTTGGCGTGGAGGGATGGCACCGGGAAAAGGTTCAGAGGTGGAATTCTTGTGAGCCTTGCGTAACACCCTCCCGCCCTGCGTTTGGATTGTTCCCTTCGTGGAGAACCCACTATCTGCGATGAAAGATTGGCGCCCGAGTGACTGGGTGGAGTCTGAGGGGTTAGTCATGCGGGGAGGGGGGGGTAAGGAATGATGAGAATTGGATGGGAATGGGACCTCGCCATTCCTACCAGATCGGTTGGCGGGGGTGTTATATGGAGAACGGGGGTGGTTGTGTTTAGCGTTTTGCTTGGAAGAGAAACCCTTAGCAAGGTCATCGTCAACGTCGTCGTCGGATATCTCTGGATGTGGAGCTTCTTCGCGCTTTGTCGATGGTGGCGCTGGGTTTGTGGATCGACCACCAACAGGCGAAGAAAGGAACCGAGAAGCAATGGGGAGGTGTTCTAAGGACTCGGAGGGTCTCATGCGTAAGTACTCATCGTAATCCTTGAAATCCCCTAACGCTGTGCCTGGATGGGGCGTGCTTGGTTGTGGGGACGCAGAACTCGTGGAGAATGGATGCAGAAGCGGGTCTATGAATGTCTCCCTCATCTTTGCCAGCTCGCCCACATATCTAAGGTTCGTCAGTAAAGTTTGGAATAGGGGGGATGGTGCAGATTGTCTGACCTTTCTTCACTGGACACGATTTCATACAAGACTTCTTGACGAGTACGTTCTCGGGAGCCGAGGTTCGCAACTAAGTCAACTTCTGTGTGTTCACTCCAGGAAGCGGGACTAATGATGCGACTACTGTTCGATTGGGAATACGGGGTATTCGATCGGAGAGTCTGCTGAATGGATGCACTATCCGCAAAGACCTTGTTGTGGTAAGGCGAAATCGTGGTTGCACGAATGGCAGGGAGTTTTCCAGATTTGACGGAAAGATCCGTCCTAGAACTGGCTGGACCCGTCGTAGAAGTTCTACCGGAGCGACTCGAGGGAATCTTCTTCATGGGTTGAGGCAGATCGCTGGGAGTTGGAGACCGTAATGGGCGTTCGGCAGTAGGCGTAGTCGACGGGGATATGAAGGCGACCTTTTTATGCACGTCAACGGTTATTGCGGTGGTAGTGGTAATCGTCGCAGTGGTATTCGTTGTTGCTTTCGAGACACTTCTGGACGACATGGACTCCGGTGGCTGAGAAACTGGGGTCCGTGTCGAAGGCACAGCATCAAATTCTGCAGGTTTGGGGAAAGGTAAAGTTGGATAGTTAGGTTGTGTCGGGGTGGTCGAGGAGCTGGCGGCGGTGGAGGACTCGGTAGATTCGAGAGATGGTGGTTGTTCAATTGGTGGGAGTTGCCTGGAAGATAACTCTGGCAACGGCTTGCAGTCCTTGACGGAGGTTGGGGTCACGTTGATCAACGGGGTAGGCGGCCAATCTGGGAGAGGACTGAGTTGGGGAACCTTCTCCTTGTTTGCGTCCTTTTCCTTGTCCTTTTGGGATCCCAGCTTGAACTTGTTGAAGAGGAATGCTTTCATGGTTTTTAAAGGCCCGAGCGGGCGTTGAGCGCGAGTCGGGGCCAGACCTTTATTGAGCGGGGTTCCGGGGATAAAAGCGCAAGGTCGTCGACGGGAAGGGCGACAACGGGGACGGGACAAAGAGAGGACACTGAGGAGAGGGGAGAGGGAGGAGGAGGAGGTGAAGGTGGGTTAGACGCTCATTTGCCTCGTTGCAACCGAACGATGGATGGGACAGGCCAGCACAGGCCAGCCCACCAGACGAAATCCGAAAAAACCTTGAAATATTCTGGTTATTCGCTTCGTCAGTCGGACGACGGGGTGACGAATGGGACTACGCTCTGGTTGGGTGGCCAAATCCTATCCGCATATCTTCCGACCCTCAAGACGCGACCCGGTAAAGCGGTTGAGCTGGGTTCTGGAATTGGTCTCTCGGCGTACGGTATCTCGTCGCCTCCTGCCCTCCCTGCCCCCCTGACGCGCTTTCAGACTCACTCTCGCTTCACTTGGCTGGGACGTCGTGGCAACCGACCTCCCGATCGTCATTGACTCGGTCCTCAGTCAGAACGTCACCGACAACGCCCACCTCGTGGCCGGAGACGTACACGTCAGAGAACTCGACTGGATGGTGGAACCTGAGCACTGGTCCTGGACCGACGCGAAATCAGTGTCTTCACCCTCTCTCCCCAAGGATCTGCTCACTGAGGATCCCCCCGGACCCCCATTCGACCTGATCGTGACCTCCGATACGGTCTACATCCCCCAACTCGCCCAGCCTCTTCTACGCACCATCCACGCACTGGCATCCCTTTCCTCCGCTGGGGGCAAATCTCCATTGATACTTCTCTGCTTCGAGAGGCGTGATCCGTTGGTGATTGATCGTACTCTGAATGATGCACGTCATATCTGGGGATTCAAACCGGAGCGCGTCCATTACAGAAAATTGACCCAAGCGGTGGAGAAAGCGGGCCTCAAATGGGACAAAGAAGACTGGGATGGTGTCGAATTGTGGAAATTCAAGCTTGCAAAGCCCTCGAGAGCGGCGACAGGTGAGACTGGGTCATAAACAGAACATGTAGTTCTTGGATTGTACAGACGCTACATCCGTAATAAATCGTAATCGTAAAACACGCAGAGAGGCGCATACACCTCCGAAAGTCAAGACGAAGTGGCGGTATCATCGGTTTTGACCGTGGTTTGGGTCTTCTTTGGTGAAGGCTCAGCGCCTCTGCAAAAACGATCGACAGCTGGTCTAAGAATCGAATAACAGCACTTACGTGGTGAATGGGTCAGCATCCGCATCTACATCCTCTCTCCTCGAAGAGACAAGCCTCAAATTCCTATCGAACCCATGCTTGGACTGCAAATTTAGTCAGGAAGCCATCCGACGATGATCATGGATATTACACTCTTACCAAATCCCTCCATGTCTCCTCCTCGTCATTCTCCGTCTGAAGCTGATAAACTTGGAGAAAACCCTTAAACCTGTACTCTCAGTGTTAACAAACAATGGTCAGTTCGTGAAACGGAAATAACTCGCGTTAGGCACCCGGTATCCGTAACGTCCAGAAACTCCATCAACTCCTCTTTCGTATCATCCGAAAACGGGGTCCCATTGGTGTCCGTCGCCCACGCATCCAGACCATCACTAGACAAGTACGCGCCTTCCGGTGGGGTCAGGAAAATACCACGCTTCCCGTTTGGCCCATCGGGTAGCGGAGGAGTGCAATACTTTGCAAAGATGTGTTTAAGGCACCGCTCAAACTAAGGCCATTGACAAGAGTAACATCAGCGTGAGGCTTCGAGGCCATGTGGATGCAGCATACAATCCCACCTCATTGGAGATCGTCCCGTCGCTTGTGAGCAACTGAGCAGCTCCCGCGTTTCTGTGACCTTGACGGGCTCCAAGCTCGGGAGTGTTTGGACGAGGTCCGGGAGATTGAACCCTTTCCAAGTCTTGACGCATAACCTTCCTGAGGGGGGCGTCCTCAGTGAGAAACGAAGGGAGAGGGGGGAGATGATCGTCGGAAAGAGAGATATCAAAGGGTGGAGATGATCGACCACTACTGGGATTAGATCAATCGCACCCTGTGTTATAGCAGTCTCTTTCGACCTCGACCACGATCAGCCAGGCCAGTGGAGCTTGAAGCTTGAACTCTGGAGCCATGAAGAAAAAAGTGAGGCACGTTTATGACACAGGTTGTCTCACAGTAATCACCCGCTTATCCCTAGGTCCTGCTCATGGGTGCCTCAGGCAGTGGCAAGACCTCCATGCGGTCCCTCATATTGTCTGTCCCTTCCCAATCATGAGATCACCCCGCAACCAACGAAACCAACATGCCCCACCCTCCCAGCTCAAATAATCCCGCATCTCTCACCACGAGGTTCGGTGCAACCATCGACGTAGAACAGAATCACGTCCGCTTCCTTGGTGACTTGGTTCTCAACCTCTGGGACTGTGGTGGCCAAGATTCCTTCATGGACAGCTATCTTTCCACCCAACGGTCGACGATATTCCAGCATGTTGCAGTGCTGATTTATGTCTTTGATATCGAGACACGAGAAGCTCTCAAGGACCTTGAATATTTCCGCGACTGTATCGATGGGCTGAAGAAGTACAGCGCGGAGGCAAAAGTCTTTTTGCTCGTGCATAAGATGGATCTCGTGCGAGAGAATGCGGGGGACGTGTTAGCCAAGAAGAAGGCACAGCTCGAACAGGAGAGCGCTGACCTCGCAGTTACCGTGTTTGGGACGAGTATCTACGACGAGAGTCTTTACAAGGTACGCTATCCCATCTCTCGCCCCAAGCTTTTGACACCAAGTCACTATGCTCTAGGCGTGGTCTCGTATTGTTCACAGCTTGATCCCTAACGCCAACATCCTCTCGAAACACCTCTCAACACTCGCACAAGCATGCAGCGCCACCGAAGTTGTCCTCTTCGAGCGCACAACCTTCCTTGTGGTCGCCACCTCCTCAGGAGCGGACAACGATGTCGAGGACCCTCACAAACTAGATGGAATTCGCTACGAACGAACCTCCGAGTTGATCAAAGCGTTTAAGCACTCGTGCGCAAGGGCCCGCGAGGAGTTCCATTCACTCGAGATGGAGCTCTCGGAGTTCACCGCGGTTTTGGATGAGCTCACGCGGAACACTTACGTTTTGATTATCGTGCACAATCCAACAATCGGTCGGTCCTTACCCGTTCTCTCCGTTTCTGTGATGACCGCCGTGGTCTGATTGGCGTACTGATCCCACACACGTTTCGTATCATTAGAAACCGCCGCGTTGAAAATGAATATATGCCTAGCCAGGAAGAAATTTGAAGAGCTTCAGACCGACTCGCTGTTTTCTTCATAGTTTCTCCGGGTTCTCAGTCCCTCGGCTATACCTCGAACGCTTGTATGAACTCACGATATTCGCAACCGGCATTTACGAGACGTTCGAGTGTGGCACGTTTCCACGACCCCCATCTACCGAGCCTTTCCTTCCCTGCACGTCGCCAATCGCCCACGTTCCATATGTATTGTCGGCGATACGGTCCAAATCACGCTTTCACGATTGTAATACCTGCACCTCGAGCCTCTCGGCCCATTAATGCAATCTCTAAAAACCGAGTCGGAGGAGTTTGCCCCGGGGCACGTTGCAAACGTGCTGCAATATCCCAAGACGAATAAATGATCTCCTGAAACCCTTGGTCCGCACTAACGCGTCAAAAATATGATTATGCCATTCAGCACAAGCAACACTGGAATGAGGCCGCCGGGACCGTCAAAACTTGACCGGGAACGCCGAGTTACAGGTCCATGGTGAAGTACAGTTCCTATCCTTGGTCCTCTGCGTCACGCTTCCTCTTCATATCCCTCGTGATCCTATGCTGCGCGGCTTCGTGCTTCGCCAACTCTTGCGGCACCTTTGAAGCCGGACTCTTCGATATTTCTTTCAATGGAGGTCAGCCAACAACACATGGGGGATATGACCATAACCCACCCTGTTTGAGATCGTACATAACCTCGTCGTCGTCGTTGGACAAGAAGGTGATCGCCGTTCCCTCCTTCCCGGCACGTCCAGTTCGTCCAATACGATGAATATAGGCTTCGATTGTGTTCGACATCTGGTAATTGACAACCAGACCGACGTCCGGTACGTCGATACCGCGGCCAGCGAGATCGGTAGCCACAAGGACGTCCGCATCTCCAGAACGGAGAGCTTGCAAAGCCGCCTCTCGCTGCTCTTGGTTCTTGCCGGAGTGCAGGGTAGACGCGTTCCACTTTATGATGACGGGATGAGAGGTACGAAGAGAGCGCGCAAATGGGGTCGACTTACGCCTGCACGGGAAAGGTCCTTGGCGACCATGTCCGCCGTCTTCTTCTGGTTGACGAAGACGATGATAGGCGAGGCATATTCGCCACTGTTGAGAATCTCCAACAACCGTTGTCTAGAAACGAATGGGGCGAGATTAGCTCTGCACGTGGGTAGGGGAAAATCTTTCACTTTTTCTTCTCGTCTCCCTGAACGAATTCGACGTTCTGCTCAACAGTGTCAACGGCCCTACCCGCTTCACCTATCGTAATGATCGCCGGTTTCTTGAGGTACTTCTTGGCCAAGCGTTCGACTGGAGGAGGCATAGTAGCCGAGAACAGAGTGGTCACTCTGTTTCGTCCCTTCTTCACCATGGTCTCACCGTCTACATCCATCTGTTCTCCCTGATCCTCGCCTTCCATAGCTTCACTCGGCAGCTTATCCAAAATGAAGGTAAGGTCTGCTTCGAAACCGAGGTTGACCATTCGGTCAGCCTCATCCATGACGATGTACCGGCATTGTGAAAGAACGATCACATGTCTTTCGATGACGTCCTTCAATCGACCGGGGGTCGCGATGATAATTTCTGCACCCGCGCGGAGGTTGAATTGTTGCTCCTCGACGGAACGCTACCGAAACGGTGTTAGCCTCGGTACAGAGCTTATCGTTATCTACGCCCCGACTTACCCCTCCGACAATAGAAACACTAGTGAACCCTAGCGGTCCGGCGAACTTCCTGGTTTCCGACTCAATTTGTTGGGCTAATTCACGTGTCGGAGCCAATATTAAAGAGTATGGACCAAGATGCCGGTTATCATCGGTGAAAAGCGGTAGGTTTGAGATGAAACTGAGCATAGGAATGACGAATGCGGCCGTTTTACCCGAACCTAGATCATTTTGTCATGGCGAGAAATAAAAAATCGACAAGATATCTCACCAGTCTCAGCGATACCAATAATATCACGGTTTTGCAAACCAATTGGTATGGCCTGTCTCTGAATGGGCGAAGGTTCCTTGTAGCCAACCTGATCGATGATCCCGAGAATTTGTGGAGGGATAGAAGACTCGTCCCAGGAGCGCAGGGGATGGGGGATTGAGCCACCTGGTGGAGCGTTAGAGAATGCAGGATGAGGCCATGTTTAAACCCGCATACCTCGGGCAGCGATGCTAAAGTCCTCTCTGAAAATACGCCAATCTCGGTCCTTCATCTCATGGAGGGGTTTCTCAGACCAATGCCTCTCGTCAAGACCATTCTTAGCAGCCCGCCTCCTCTCCATAGGATCTGTGAGCTGAGAGTCAACCCCCGTCCTCCGTGCGCCATGGTAATCGTCCATTCCGGCAATGTGTCCACGACCGAACATGACCTGAGCCACACCCTGACCCTGGACTACCGGAGGCGCAGGCATGTCTGCAGCGGTATCGTCCTGTGTATCCCAATCAAAGACGAACTTGCGGTCGTTCATCTTGCGGATCTTCCGCTTCTTCTTGTCCACTCCAAGGTAACGCGACCGGATCGCGCTGAGATCTGTGTCGGACATTGGCGGGACATAAGTGGATGTGTTGGGAGTGATCTCGGGATTGGATGGCGGAGGCGGGGGCGGCATCGTGTTGGATGTCGTCGGTTGTGAAGGCTGAGTGGCTGCTTTTTCACGTTGGGCTCTGGGGGCTGTAGGGATGCCGTTTTGATATCCCCCGTTGGCCAAGGGAAGAGGTTGTCGTCTATCGCGATCCTTGCCGCCACTTCGGCTGCTGTGTCGGTCGTCATCTGCAGAACAGAGGCAACATGAGACTGTGTTCGCAAAGTGTGAATTAACGGAGACACTGACGGCGTGTACCACTCGAGCCATACCTGGATTCCCTGTTGCGATCCCGGTCGCGAGACCGGAACTCTTCGGCGCCGCGTTCTAGGGTCACTCGGTCTTTACGTTCGCGCTCTTCCTTTTCCCTCCGTTCCTGTTCTTCATGGTTGCGTTGGGCAAGCGCTAGTTCCGCCCGTTGAGCCTTGGTGAGGAACTTGGGCTGTGGTGGGTGGTCGAGGTTAGCCAAACGAGGATAAATTGTGGGGTTTGCGGTGGACTTACCCTGGAAGCGGCCTCCTTTTCCTCCTTCTGTTTCTGAAGGAGTGTTTCGATGGATATAGGCTGAGCCCGGTCTACCATGATCGTCGTTTCGGTGGTTGTTGAGGATGACCACAGTTTAGGGTTCGGGCATGGTCAACGCCCCGGATGTTTTACCTGGGCGCTGAGCGACCGAACCTCATGCTACCTCCCGGACTTTCATCTACGCGGATGTCGACTTGGACCGCGCCGGTGTTCGCAGTGCCCAGGGGGGTACATATATGGGCCCCCTTCAGATCCGACAACCCCTCATCGACATCATTGACAGCCATCCCGGTTCTGCCTCCACAAACATCTACGATACATCCTAGACAATGCACCACTGCTTCGACGTCGCGTATGGTTTCGACCAACTCCATCGTTTCGACGCATTCGTTCCGGCAAATCACAAGCCAAAGTGTATCGTATTTGTACACGGAGGGGCATGGAGATCGTAAGTTTATATTTTCCCTTCTCCCTCCCTCTCTGTCCTACCCCGTTGCTGAAACACTGTTTTCCTGGCCGCAGAGGAGATAAAAGCGATCACACCGACCTGGCTCGAAGGATTGCAAAAAGTACTCAAAGCGTTGTTTTGGTGCCAAACTATCGCCTTACACCAAAAGAGCCTACGTCGGCGAATACTATTCACCACCCGTCGCATGCGAACGATATTCTTCTCTTCTTGACCAGGATGCTCGTCTGGGACGGCCCCCCTGGTACAGACATCCAGGAGGCCCTGAAGGAGATCTATCTCGTCGGACATAGTTGCAGCGCACACATGATCACCTCGATCATCCTCGACTCGACCTCCATTACTCCTTCCCTCAACACCCCTGCCAGACTGCTCGACGCCATCAAAGGTGTCATTATGTCTGAGGGGATCTTCGACCTCGACCAACTCGTCTCCTGCTTCCCTCAGTACCGCGAGTGGTTCGTGGCCGGTGCCTTCGGCGGCACTGCCAAGTTCTCCGACTTTTCCGTCTTCAACTACCCTTCTCGCAAACACATGGATTCCACCCGCTGGCTCATCATCCACTCCAAGGGCGACTCCCTGGTCGACGTTGGCCAAAGCCAGGCCATGCACGAGCACATCTCCAGATTATACCTCAAACAAAACCTCCCTGTAGACAAGCATGTTTACTTCGACACCGACGGGCTCCAGGTCGAGCACAATGACATATTCAAGGAGGACAAATACATCGAGATGGTCTCATCTTTCATCCTTAACGTTTAGGTCCCCCTCCTTTTTTCCCTTTTTCTTCGAACCTCTCGTTCTCACTCTGTACACTCTCTCTTGGATTTAATTCTTTGTACGCGCGCATCTATATATATTCTCATCACACATCCACGCCTGAATCCGGGGTTTTACAGTAGTCCGCACTTTTACGGACTATGACGCCGCTACCATCGTGGTAGGCTTGTGACCTGGTCTGGAAGTGCTTTGCATAGCATTATTGATGAGCGAATTATGCTCCGTCCGTCAGGAACATCATGCGGGTCTTAAAAGTGCAGACGGCCCTCCCGTATTCTCAACTCCATCCCCCATCTGCAAGAATGTCTTCGTCTGGGAAAACCTACAGGGATGAGTTTATCCTTCCTGATAACAGAAGCGTGGGTGCGATCAACATTGCAGCTGAGAAACAAGGCGGGCTACATCTTACCCACACTCTGTCGCCGTGACGTGGACTAAGGTCAAGTTACTTTAGATTCGTCTTGTGTTTATCTCTGCGGAAACTCCCTGGGTGCATGCCCAAAACAATCTCAGGTGCTGGTCCTGGAGGAACTGGACGTCTGGGGCAAACGGTGCGTCCGGCTCGCTGACTCGCCTGATCTCTCGAAACTGATGGTAATCTACAGTGCCGTCGAAGGTCACTTTCACCATCCCCATGGAAGATCCTGGGCAGGAATCGTGGACCACGTTCATCCCTTGATGGCCGAGATCGTAGGTAAGAACGTCCCCGATGAATCCCAGGGACACCCTCGGTAATCCGCAGAATGTCAGGTGCGAAACCGGAAGAAGTCTGTATAATGGGCACCTTGACCGCAAACCTCCACTTGATGATGTCTCAATTCTACAAACCCACACCCGAGCGGTACAAGCTCCTTTGTGAGGCCAGAGCCTTCCCTTCGGATCAGGTTGGTAGTCACGCTGGATACCGGGTAACAAGGCGTATGTGTGCGGGCGGACACTCACACATCCACCTTAGTACGCTTTCGCTTCCCAGGTTCAGAACCACGGTTTTGACCCCAAGGATGCCATCATTGAGATCGCACCCAGGGAAGGCGAGTTTTGGCTCAGGGAAGAAGATATATTGGACGTCATCGAGAAGGAAGGCTCAAAGATCGCCCTCGTCCTCTTCGGGGGCCTCTCGTACTATACAGGACAATGGTTCCCCATGAAGTCGGTCACCATGGCCGCAAAGTCCAAGGTACATTCACCACTCTCTGAAGATCGCGGTGTCCAAGCTTACGGTCTATCTTCAGGGATGCATTTGTGGATGGGACCTGGCCCACGCGGTTGGTAACGTACCGCTGTCCTTACACGATTGGGATGTGGACTTCGCCGTATGGTGCACGTACAAATACCTGAACTCTGGACCTGGAGGGATTGCAGGTTTATTCCTTCACGAGAAGTGGATCGGAATAGAGACACCCAAGTGAGTTAGCGTCAATCTGACGCTTCCATTCTCTCTGAGTCCGTTGAAACAGGTATGCCGGTTGGTGGGGACAACCCGTGGACATCCGATTCCAGATGGCCCCCAAGTTCTCTCCGATTCCTGGCGCCCAGGGGTTCCAGCAGTCTAACCCAGCCGTCCTGACCGTCGCATCGCTCCTAGGATCGCTACAAACTTTCAAGGGAGCAGGGATGATGAGCCCACTTCGCGAACGGTCTAAGATGCTCACGGGGAATCTCGAGAGCCTCCTCCGCCAGTCAAAATTCTTTGTGCCTCCCGAACAGGCATCGGAGAGGAACGATACAGGTTTCACGATTATCACTCCCACCGATCCCGAGTCTCGAGGTGCCCAGCTATCACTTCTATTTTTGCCACAGGGGGCTGGTGTAATGGACAAAACGTTTGTTGGCTTGAAGGAGTGGGGAGTCATTGGTGACGATCGGAAACCAGACGTTATCAGGTTGGCACCGACTCCCCTGTATAACACTGAGGAGGATGTGGAAGCTGCTGCGAAATATCTGGAAATTGTCCTCGCTCGCCTGTGAAACAGATGTATAGATAGTGTATCGATAGATCCCGAATACCCCGAAGTGCATTCTTGACCCCCTCGACCGTGTATGTACCTCAGAGTGGGTTGTCTTCGTGAAGGTGGGGCGCTTGGAGGGTTTACGGCCCCAATTCGTTGTCCAGCTTTTGATAGTATACGTATTAGAACTCAGCATATGCTGGGGGGCCAGGTCCCTTGGCCATAACTGGTTCCCACTGTCGTGCCGCTTACAAAAATCTACAATATATCCCTGACACGAACCATGGGTCGCTGACGACCCTATGGACCAAAAAGCGAGTGGGAAAACCAGGTTGCCGGAGTGCCGGGCCCCAATACCATCGAAACCCCTTTGTATCTGTACCACCTGGTACTCAACGCGATCAGAATGAAAATAAAATCGACCTTTCAAGTCGAAGGTCCGACACCACGCTGGACCTCTCAGCATAAACTGGTAACCAGTCCCTAACTAGTGACTCTTGATCGATGTCGATGACCACCAAGAGGGCTTGGCGGCAGCCTGACGGATATTTCCGATATATCCGGAATCCCTTGTCCACTACCACCATGTCCCTGAAAGCTGCTCGAAAGCTCTCCATTCCACAACTGCTCCGTGTGCTGGGTGAGAAGCTCGATATAGAATGCTCCAGAGTGCGGCAAACCCCAACTCCCCTCGCAGCCTCACTCGAGGTCGAGGTGCGTACACGTTATCTTGCAGGACGTAACTGTGGAATCTGACAGCGATCCCTTAGATCGAGAGTCTCGAAACCCGAGCCCGCGATATCCTGAGGTTTATACACTCTCTTCGGAACACGTCGCTGCCAGTCAACAGGTTGCCTCCGGAGATTATTTCCTACGTCGCTCGATGCGTCCTTAGGGAGGATTACGTTGACATAAGGCCGATGGTCCCGCTGACTCACGTATGCCAGTACTGGCGCAATTCCATCATCTCGACGCCCGACAATTGGACGCTGATACTCAGCGAACGGAAGGACTTGGCAGCGTTGAGCCTGGAACGCGCCAAGGCGGCCCCTCTGACCATCTACCTTAACATGATAAAGTTGAGAAACGACCCCGGATTCCTCGACCTCCTGTTACCCCACCACCAGAATATAATATCCCTGTCTGTCGTCAGACCCGCTACCGTCGAAGAGTTGACTTGGGCTCTTCCGAACCTTTCCAAATCGATGCCCAATCTCCGATCGCTGACAATCTGGGGGCCTGGGGAAGCCGACTGGAACCAACACATTGACCCCCTCGATTTTTCGGCGGCTCATGCGCTGAAGGATCTCACGCTGCACAACATCCCCCTGTACCCTTCGATCCTCAACCTCGGAACTCTCACGGAACTCTCCCTAGCCTATAATCGCTTTGATTTCCACCTGGACACTCTTTTGGATTTTTTGGAGCAGAATTACCTGCTCGAGAGTGCAAAGCTCTGTATTGGATTTGCGCAACCATCCCTCCGTCATTCACAACGCCAAACTCCGGTCGGGAACCGACTTCTGCACTTATCAATCATCTGTGCCGAGGCGGCGGACGGCCGGGCGCTGATCTCCAACATCGCACTCCAGAGAGGTGCAACTCTGGAAATCCATTATGACCATCCAAAAGAGACCCTGACCACCATGTTGTCCGGGGTTTCCATGACGCACCTTCGGAATCTATCGTCCCCCACCCTTATGGAATACCAAACCTACCGGAGGACCATTCGATTGGTCGGGCCGGATGGGAGTTTCTTATACGGCAACACCTATAGCCTGGAGGACACTTTTCCAGAGTTCCCTCTGCTCCCTCTCGATAATATCCGAGAAATTCGCCTCAAATGCGACAATCCATGGGTCCCCGAGGAACTCCATCGATTGACTTTTCCTTCCCTCGAGGTCCTTGTCATCAGCAGTACCGGCAGCAGACACCTGGATACCACCTTGTTTCCCGACTCTATATCTCTCTCGCTGAAAACCCTCGCATTTTTGAATTGCAATATCACCGAGAGTTTCATGGCCGCACTGACGTGGTTTGCTTCCCGTCGTGAGAAGCACACCTCGGCCTCGCTGCGTCGTGTTGTCATCGTCTGTTCGTTAAACTATCAACTTCCTAGTGAGGCTTCGATCGCGAAGCTTAGGAGACACGTGCCGGTCGTTGAGGTTATAGAGGGAAGAGAATTACCGAAGGATCTGTCGTGGGGAGGGTCCAGCAGTCTGCCAGGGTAGTACTTGCCAACTCGTACATATCAAAACTCCATTGTATCTGTACACTTTTGGTACTCAACGCGGTAGGAATGAAATCTACTATCGGTAGCACGTTACGCGGTTCGATAAGTACCTGCTACGGCCCATTCCTGGGCCTTTCAATTCCAACCCGGGCCTGGAATTTGCAGCGTTGGGCACTCAGCTCGTCACGGACTCAGTGCGGATAACCCGCGCAAGAAAGGCCCCCCTTTCGTGCCTTCAATTTCTATCCAAACAACGAATTGGGGCCGTATCCCATGGGAAACGGTCCATCGAAATGAAGCCCGCTGTGATCCAAGGTCACCTACGTAAACAGCGACGGGAAGACGAGCGATCGGATGAATCGCGGATCGGAACAGCGTCCGTGCGAGACCGCACCCCGACCCGTCCAAAGGGTGGTCTGTTCGGGGTCTCCCTGCGGAAGCGGAAGAACCGTGAGTGATAGCAACGGTGCCACGGGAACGGGAACCCGGACGGGCTAATCCGCCACCCACCCGCCGGTACAGAAGTCATCTTACAAATATCCCAGGGAGATGATTACGAACCCGTTTTCTCCCATTTGACTCGGACGACGTAGAAAAAAAAAGGGGGCTGTCTCAGCACTCGTGTTCCTTTTCCTTGTCGCATTCTTAACCACCTCCGATGATGGAGACTTTGATACAGAACGGGCATGCCGACAACTATTTTCCGGAAGCTGCCTGTCGGGAAAGGCAACGGAAGGCAGTCATTGTGGGTGCTGGGCCGGTGGGTTGCTTGACTGCGATCGCCTTAGCGAACGAGGGGTGGTCCGTGGAGGTGTATGAGGGCCGTGCAGGTACGGCTTATTTTTCATCTACCGTGACCTTACTCGCCAACGCTTTCATTTTTCTCAGACAAGCGCCTGAGGAATTCGGAAGAGGGGCAGCGTTCGATTAACTTGGTGCTGTCGTCGCGTGGATTGGCGGCACTGCACGCAATTGACCCGTACCTGGAGGAGAGGCTGATGAAGCACACCATCCCGATTCACTCCCGGATGATTCACATGAAAGACGGAAGCTCGAGCAGTCTGCAATATGACCCGTACAACCAGGCAAGTTCCATTGTTTTGTTTTTTTCCACTAAATAATCAAGATCAAGAAAAACAAAAAATAACGAAAACAAAAAAACAAAAAACAAAAAAACTGACCTATGCCCATCGCCCATTTGACATGTCCCGAACAGACGATCAATTCCATAAGCCGCTCATTGCTCAACGAGAAGCTCATGGAAGAGGCGCTCCTCGTCCCGAACATCCGGTTTTTCTTCGAGCACAAACCGCAGACGGTCGATTTCCACCATAGGATCCTAAACGTCCGCGATGTGCCAGCGGACACGACAAAACAGGTCGAATTCGACTTGTGCGTTGGAGCGGACGGAAGTCATTCGTTCGTCCGTCGTCAGATGATGAGGGTCACGAGGTATGTGTTGTGGAATCCATATGTTGCTTTGTCATCCACCCACCACCTACGTCTCGCCTTCATGGGCCGTCGGTATGATGAATCCTGGCGATTGGACCGTACCGTTGATCGATGGATCTGTTGCCCAGAATGGACTACCAGCAGGAGTACATTCCCCACGAATATATGGAGCTCAAAATGCCAGCGACTCATGATGAGGAGGGTAACCCTACATTCGCTCTTGATCCAAATCACCTCCACATATGGCCACGCCATTCATTTATGCTTATGGGGCTGCCCAATAAGGTGCGCCGTCTTTCGTATAGATTATTATCTCGCACCTCTTTTCCTCAACGGCAGCCTGCGGGATTTAATAGGATAAATCATTTACATGTACCCTGTTCGCGCCAACGACAGACTTTGCACGAATCACCAACCCGGCCCTGTTCGTGAGATGGATGGAGGAGTATTTCCCAGACGTTGTCCCGCTGATAGGCGAGCAAGAGTTGGCAGAGGTGTGGGTTAGCAACCCTCGCGGTGCTTTGATCACTATCAAGGTGAGCATCTTGCCCCCCTCTCGAACCTCTCGCCCCCCCCCCCTTTCCTCCCTTCGCACTTTGCACAGGGTTGGCAACTTGGACCCAAATATCCGTCCAACCCCCTCATTTATAAAATTGGAATTGTTCCCAGGCGGCACCGTATCATTACAAAGACTGTGGTCTCATCATCGGGGACGCGGCACACTCGCAGGTTCCATTTTATGGCCAAGGATTGAACTGTGGGCTGGAAGATGTCCGGGTTCTAGACTATCTCCTGCGGGAATACAAAGTCGGTCCTACGGTCAAACCGAACGAGTCAGAGAAAAGGCCAGAAGACGAGAAGTTGTCCGCAGCGCTCGCCAAATACACCGAAACGAGACACGAAGATCTCGTCGCCATTTGCGATATGGCCATGAGGCAATAGTGAGTCGATGGTGGTTTTATTCAAGCAATCAAAAACACGTACACTCATCGTGCACCGCCTACCCCCCCCCCGTCACCCCACCTGTTGGGATTCATTCGGCGATCTTATCGGTGGCGTGTTTACAGCATTGAGATGAGGCACGATGTCACGACCCCATCCTTCCGTCTTCGGAAGAAGGTCGACAATCTTCTTTACAAGTTGGGCGGGGGCCAGCCGGAAACGCTCACGTCCCTGTGGCCTCGGTTCCACAAGGCCGTTTACCCTTCCGCCCAGCCCAAGGGATGGATGCCGTTATACACAATGGTCACGTTCAGACCGGACATCGGGTACGCGGCGGCGAAATCAAAGGCAGAACGTCAAACGAGAATTCTGAACGCACTCGGGTTTGGTACGGGGTTTTTTGGGGTGATATCTGTGATTGCAGGGTGCGCTTTGGGATACCATCGATTCTGCAGCCAGCGGTAGAAAAGAGATGGCTGAGGTCGGGATTTTACGTGTTTACAGAATAGGTTACCTTTTCTCCTTGGGGTATAGCTCGGGATAGAATGTTGTATGAGTGGCCGGGAAAATTACGATTGATGGACCGGATCGTGCGGCGCTGGACACTTACGGCGGAAGGAAAGAGAGAGTAAAGTAAGGAGAAAAAGAAAATGCTGATGGAAGAAAACCGGATAAGATCAGAGATCATTCAACGCGAATGAATCGATCGGTCATATAATAATGGGAGGGTCCCGCTAGCGCAGTGAGAGTGGACAATGGGGTCGTGATGCAAGGGAGTAATTATTACGCTAATCGAGAACAGCTGCCAGTGCGTGTGTATTCTTCAATATACAAGTAAGCAAAGCAATCAAGAGAGGAGGCGGGCAGGAGGGGGGAGGGCAACCATGATCTTCCATCCATGTAACCGATCGTAGAATGGAGTGTGGAACGTGTGGGGGCGGGGGAAAGAGAAGGAGACCAAGATTCATCGTGAACAAGACAGGGCAGATAGGGGTAGGCATGACAACAACAAACAACATCGGGCGAGAGGGGGAGGGAGATGAATACAAGTGAGAAACGGGAGACAGTGCCCACATATGTGCCAGGAGGTGCTAGAGAGTGCGGGGCGCGATATTATGGACGGGGGAGTCCTGTACATGGGGGATTAAACGTTCTGGGCGATCGTAGTCGCCTCGGAAATAGGAAAGATAGTAGGTGGTATCAAGCGTCTGCGACCTTGCGCGGTCGACCTACCCTCTTCTTCTTCGTCGTAGTCGTCGTGGTCGCGGTGCTTGATTCAGCAGCGGGTTCAACATGATCGGCGTCTTCGTCAGTCTCCGGCTTGGGATTCTTGGGAGGGCGACCGCGTTTACGCTTGGGTGGGGGATCGACGCCCTCATCCTCAGCCTTTCTCTGTGTGTGTGTGGGAAAGTGAATAGGAGAATGATGAATGATGAGAAGACGGGACGCGACGGGTAGGCGAGATAAGAATGATGCGTACCTTGGGGGGCCGGCCTCGCTTCCTCTTGGGTGCCTCCTCGCCGGTCGCCTCTGTGGCAGAAGTGCCGGACTTCTTGTTCTTCGAGCCCTTGGGGCGACCTCTGCCACGCTTTGCAGGAGTTTCTGTAGCAGCAGCTATAAATTCGGATCCGGGGGGAGTGACAGAGGGAGAGGGGAGGACGATAAGGAGGGTGAGATTGGGCGCGGAAGCAAACCGGGATACTGAATGGGGCACTGACCGGTGTTGGAGGCAGGGTCAACCGCTGCGCCTTGCCCTTGAGCATCGTCTGCGGGTTCGCGCGGGGGAGAACCAGACATTGATAACGGATTGTAGGACTCGGTTGAGGACGGGGAGACGGGGAGGAGAAGGAGGGGGACGAAGAAGGATTGGAAAAGCGGGCCCTCTTTTTTTTGAAGAAGAGGGAGAGTTGGGAAATGATATATAAAAAAAGGCGGTTAACAGAATAGAATATTCTCGCGTGGAAAATGATATCAATAAACAACAAAGTCGCTATACTTATATTCATCTGTTCCCCGCCCCTCCAATCATAAAACTACCGATAACATTATTTTCCGGATTTTCTCTCTCGCTCTCTCTCTTTCGTCAGAGAGCAAATCGTCGGCGAGTAGGAGGGGGATGAGGAGCAGTGACCGGCGTCTCGGTCAATCGGCGGTGCTCACGGATATTACCGGCAACTAAACCGGCGATCTCCCCAGCACTACGGGCTCCCCCTCGAATTATTGTTTCCGCTCGCTGTCGAACCTGTCGGGGGCACTTGGAAATAAAAAATTACACATCGAAATTCCTGTCTTCGGGACGGTCAAAGCGTGTCTCTCGCATTGGTGGAAATTCCCGGTCACCTCTCGATTGGCCACGCGCACATCATCAATCTCGCACAACATCTCGCGCGACAGCTCGACCGGTCCCAGCACAAGGTCAGGCCCAATGCCCTCCTCCCTCCATCTCCTCTTCGCCCTCCTCGGTCTTTATTCTACGCACGTCGTATCTGGAAGAATACATGCCTCGCTGATTCCAGAGGACCCCCACGCCTTTCCAAAATACGACGTCACATTCCTCAATGGACTTCCGGTCCTGAACGAGACCGCGGAACGCTGGCTGAGTGATGGGCTGCAGGGTGGTCTCCTCGAGTTCCTTGAGGAGCCCTGGGTATCCAAGAACTCTCCATGGAGTAAACTCAAGGGGATAGATCCGACAGAGGTATAATCGTTCCTGCACGGGCCCATGCTGAGCTAAAACGCGCGAATAAAGAAACAGCCATCACAATCTCTATCGTCGCCCCCATCACACGACTCAGGGCCAGTGTATAAACTAGAACCAATGAAGATGGGACCAAACCATTCTTATCTCTGTCTCATTCCCCCCGAGCCACCAATATCAGATAATCCCTCTCATCTCGAGGACTCTTCGGAAGAGACCACCCTCATTCAGAGCTGGAATTTGCTCCAGGCCCTCTCCGGTAAATGCCTCTACGTCAGTTCCTTACGTTTCCTTCCCGTTCCCTTTGTTTGCCCTAAATGATGTCCTCTCCCCTTTCAGCACAGACAGGGCTGGTTTACATATTCCTATTGCCATAATTCCCACGTTCGCCAATTCAGAGAAGCGGTACACACACATCCTCACCACATCGGTGAGTCCCTCCTTCTTTCCACATTCCTCCTTCCCTCTTCTCAATTTGTATACCATCCTACGCTCTTAGGCTATAAGCCTGAGGAGGACGCCGAGGTTTGTCCGCTCCTTCCCCTCCCTCCTCTCCCGTGCCGTCATCTCTGACTGCCTTCCCTCGACACAGTGGGAGGCATATACTCTCGGACAGGCCCCAGCAACGACCCCCGAGTCGGGCGCCGATCTAACCGTCGCGGAGCAGAACGCTCTCGCCGTCAATCTTGAACTCGCCCGAGGTACCGGTAGTCGCTATCTCATCCAGCGCTGGGGAGATGGCACAATCTGCGACAAGACTGGAAAGGAACGAGAGATTGAGATCCAGGTACACCGATGCCCTCGCCGAGGGATTGGCGTTGACAAACTAACCAACCCTTTGTTCGCGTCTGATAGTTCCATTGCTCGATGACCGTCACGGACACGATTTTGTTTATCAAGGAGACGACCACCTGCCATTATGTCCTTGTCATCCAAACGCCGCGGTTGTGTGGTGATCCTGCATTTCGTTCCCGCCGCGATTCCCAGGAACAATCCACCATCCGATGCAGGGAGATCATCCAATCCGCTGAAGAACTCAAGGGTAACAATCTCCAGCCCGAGGTAGAGGCTCAGGTCCCTCTACACGTCTGGGCTTCCGAGAAGGAGTTCAGGGATCAGATGTCTCAGCCGCTCCCCAAGGAAAAGAGCGGGAAAAACGGCAAGGTGCCAACGATTGACGATGCGTTGTTGGCTAAAATTGTCAACCAGCTGCGCGGCAAAGGCATCGGTAATTTCAACAAAGAAAAAACCGTCGTCCTCGAAGACCCGGACAATCTGGACACCGTTTTCCTCGTCGAGTTTGAGAACGATGGCGCGCAGGGGCGGGGACAGGGGCAGCTGGAGCAGCTGGAGATTGAAGTTTCGGAGGAAACGATGCAGGCACTATTGGACCGGGCAAGGAACAAGCAGCCAACCGCAGACGGTGACGAGGATGAGCATTAATGACGAGGATCCGACGAACGTATGGCCCTTTGATCTCCTTCAGGGTGGGGGTCCGGACCGTTTGGCCTAACCCTGTCGCCTGGAATTTCACCTCCATGATGTAAGTCGTTATGGATTGCAACCGGGACGAACACCCTTCCCAGACCAGATGATTCTGCTGATTTATTTTCCATGTGTATAAACCGTCGTTCGTAATGATCTCTCCTGTTTTCTTACAAAACACACTGATGTTGCTACATAATTGCCGTCACGATTTTTTCATGATGCCTGCGCCTTACTCGCTCTCGTTATCGTCCTCACTTGTGTCTCATGTAGGGTCTTGACTCATAACAAATCACACCACACCGGCGCATGGAGTTCCAAATCTAATCGTGTTCGGTAACCAACAAACGGCTAGGGAAGACGAAACCCCGGGCCGAAGGCAACGGGGGGGGGGGCGTAGACGACAACGAGCTACTTGACGTTAACACTTAAATAAATAACAAATCGCTTCATTAAGGTCTCGACGTTTGGCGCCAAGGATCGTGAGAGGGTGGTGGGCGTGGGCGACTCTCTCTTTGAGATCAACCGGTATGGTGAGTTTACAGGTGAGTGTGGTCGTGAGCGTGGTGGTCGACGGCGCGTTTGACAGCTTCCTGAGGGGGAGCTTGGGAAGTAGGTCCGTGCGGGCCGAAAGAAATTCCGAGGTCGGTGACGTCTCCAGTGCTGATGTCGTAGACGAAACCTGTCGAAAAGGGAGAAAAAAAGCCAAAAAGTGTGAGTTAATCTTGTCCAGGTACGATAGATCGGCTCAGGGGGAGGACGAGAGGGACCCGAGAAAAAAAAAGTCAACTCACCGTGGACGTAAACCGGCTTGAGGGGAACACCAGACTCAGCGCGACGACGAGCGGAAGAGGAAGTGCCGTTCTGAGCTTGTTCCTGAGCGAGGTAGGCGTCCCAGTGTTGTCGCATTACGGGGCTGATGATGATGTTGGACATCGAGTCCTTGACGTTCTCCTCGACGAGAGCACGGAAAGCGGGGTCATCGAACGCCGGAGGGTCGACGGTTGTCTTGTCCTTGTTGGCTTCGCGGTGCGACGAGATCTCCGGGCTAGGTACACGTAAACACGAGTGTACGGAAAGAAAAGAAAAAACCGGGCCCGGACATCAGAAAATTGAAATTTCAAACGCAGTTCCAAGAGCCGCTCAAGGGTTACTCACCGGCTGGAGTTCAAGTAACTCTGACGAATCGGGTTAATCCAACTCTGAACCGAACTGGCCGAGAAATCGTCGGTCGTATTAGGTTCGGGCAACATGGCACCTTGGACACCGCCACATCCGTAGTGACCCATGATGATGATGTGTCCGACGGCCAAGGACTGAACACCGTACGACAAAACGCTGATCGCGTTGTTGTCGCCGGGTTGGAACTGGTTCCCGATGTTCCTTTCGGTGAAGAGGACGCCTGGTGGCGCAGAGAAGATGGTACCCTCTGACACTCGGGAATCACTAATGAGCAAAAGTGATCGTTACAACGAAAGTCAGTTACAGAAAATGACGTCTGACAGGAAAAAAAAAACGGGGGGGGAGATTCACGAACCTGCATCCCAGGAACAAGTACTCCGGGTGCTGTCCGTTCTTCGTCAGGTCCTCCAACAAGTTAGGGTTGGAAGAGTTCTTGACTGCCGATCGGAAGATCTCGTTTCCTTGCGCCAGATATCCGAAATCCGGGAACCTCGTAGCAGTGTCGTTCAAATGGAGAACCTTTTGAACGGTCCCATTGCCCTGGGTCGAGTTATTGTCTTCTCTGGCGAAGACGTTGGACGAAGACGATGGGGCAGGAAACGAGAAGACGGGAATGAACGCCGAAGAGACGGCCAGCAAAACGGGGACGAAGAGTTTCGTGAGCATAATGATAAAGTGAAAAAAGTCGTAAGGGGGGAGTGAGTCGGTCGTAGGGTCGTTAAAGTTACTGAAGCGTGCAAGTGTTCAACGCTGTTCGAAAGGAGAATGTAAGGGCTTGAAGGAATGAGAAAGCCAGTTCAGGCCGTCGCCTACGCTTTTTAAAACTTTTCGTGTGGCCGTTGATCTCGGGCGCAGCACACCGTACCTCCCTTTCATCATGAGATTATTGTGAAGAAGAGAATCCGATGCGTTTCATGACAAGCCGTGCTTCAGGAAGGCAGGGAGCTGCGACGAGGGGATACTGGGCGCGTGGTGAGTCAGGCATCGGTGGAGATGGAGGATGACGCCAGTGAACCACACACTTGGTCCCCGAAAGGCGATGCCTCGGGCATAACATGCAATACACAAGATATGAGATGAAGCGGCGGGTTATTGAAACGGCGGGACATCGCTTGTCATGCTGTAAGAACAAAATGATCACACATGATGACAGCTCGGGCATGGATAAGAACCGCACTCACAAAAAGAACATCCCCCCAACGCGCGCGCCGCCAATCTTACCTGTACCGTCAAACAACGATATCGGTTTATTCCATACCCCTACGTGTTGGTCGGCGACAGACGAACGAGCAATGTGATGAAAAACCGAAAGAAAAAGTGCCCTCGTCATCGGTTTTTGATCCAAGGGTTTGGCTGAAGCGCCCGGTGGCAGAACGTAGCCAGTGCCGCCGCTGAGCGTTCGTTTCTAGTCATCTACGCAGTGTACCACTTCGTTTGGTGTCGGGGAGGAAAACAAAGGGAAGCAAAAGGGGTAAAAGGGACGCCCACACTGCCCTAAACATCTACAACCGGAGTGAACAAGACGCCCCTTGACCCGAAACGCGAGATCCAGAGAGGAGCAAGTCTCAAAGTTCGGATCGAGAACACCGACGGCACCAAGCTCCAGCCTGCCAAAGAAGATCCAAGCTAAACCGGTGACGGAAGCGCTGATCCACGTTTGTGGTCTTCAAGAGAACATTTTGGATCCAAGGTTCGCACTTGACTCGATATCGCTGGTTTCATTAAATTGTCGCCCGTCGAAAAGGCCACCGGTCGGGCGCGGGGCTAAGAATGCACTGCGGAGTTCTGGAGCCCAACCTCTGGGCGATCGTGGTTTCTTTCTTGGGGGCCGCCGGTTCCCCCCGATCACCGAAGAGTTTTACTTCTTGGGTCGGCAGCATGAGCGGTACCATGTACACACACATATAGAAGAATATCTGAGGGCTTTTAAGGAGGGTGGGGTCGCGAACTTGGGCCACTTTCTAGTCTTACAGATGGTCACCCAGTAGGAACGAAACAAGGTCTAAACAACCTTATAAGTGCGAGTTCTGAGCCGACCCTATGTCTACGCCATACAGGTGATCGCATATATATCCGGGGCAGAGAGAGGAACGCATAAACGAATGAAAGCTCAAAGTCCACCTACACTAACATTGTCCTAAGCAGGGCAAAAGTAGATGGGAGCGGTGGAGCACAGGAGACGGGGGAGGGCAAGAACACTAAACCAGAAACCCCGGTGGACATATAACCTGCGGCCGTCACATGTGCTTTGAAATTACTGGTGAATCCATGTACTTTGAAAAGGAGAGCGAGGAGAAAAGGTTGTAAGAACGGACAAAGAAAGCGCAGAGCATCAATAGACGAACATAGAATGAACTTATAAAGACGCGCGATATGCCAGTGAGTGAATAATACATTCCTGATGGTTCAACTTTTCAGCATCAGCGACAACAAGACAGCTCAACTGTGGTCCACAACACTAGAAGAATCGCCTCTTATGTTGCTTCTCGTCAATGGCGACCTTCGTGTGTACGTGGCCCGCAGAGGCGTCTGGGATGGAACAGCAGCTAATCGATTTCAACCACTCATCACCGTCGTCCTCTTCCCCGAGCCTGTGGTCTTCACACTCGAACGAAGGAGGAGTGGCAACCCCCTTGATACCGCCCGCGTGGTTCCTGCACCCGCACAGAAGATCTGGATGTTTTCCGCGGCCCTTGAGTAGGTCTGTCAGCGTGCAGCGCTGGGCAGGATCCAAGTGCATCATCCTCCTTAAGGCGCTCCTCGTTTCCCTTGGGAGCAATCGGAAGACAGAATCGGCACTACCCCCGTGATGGAAGGTAGCAACCGAAGCACTACTATCTGCTCGTCGCCGCCTTACAGCGGACTTCTTTGGTTCTGGAAGTTCAAGTGCAGAAGTGTCAACGACGGGTTCCGGGCTCTTGCCGGTATCGAAGGTCGGGGTCAACGGACCGTTGAGGGTGGCCGATCGGTTGCGGTGAGTGATTGGGGAAGCGTGTAGTTTGGTGGCTTTGGTGGGTGTGGGTTCGCTGTCTTCAACGGAAAACATCGGGGCAGATGCCATCGAAATGGCTGGTGGCCGGTTGCGGACATGGTCTTCCAGAAGGGGGTTGGCCAACGCGGTGGTGGGAAGGGATTCTGTAGAAGTTCCAGGGCGGGCGAAATTTTGGACGGAACGATCCAAGTCATCTGGGCTGTCTACCTGCCGCAATTGCAGCGAAACTCCGTTGGTAGCGTGCCGAATGGTTACAGCAGCGTCGGGGAGACCGTTCGTGAAAGCCGGCAAGGTTACGGTGGATCTCGCCACGCCCTCTGTTTGCAACAGGTTCCTGCGAAATTCGTCCTCGCGGGTCTCCTTGGTCGATGCAGTATCACCTGGTAGGTTCGGCGGGGTGGTGGAGCCGGTGATGCTGGAGGACCGATCTACGTCATCGCTGGACGAGGAGCGGGAGAAAGAGCTCGACACGTCGGTGTTCATGCTGACCATGTCTGTGCCGTGCGAGAGTTCGCTTTCCATACTGCCATCGCTCTTCTTGGTCGCCGAAGAATCGACAGTTCCCACAGAAACCTGTCTGGTACGGTTCATCAGCTCGGGAACCTCAAGAGTTCCCACTGCTGGTGCGGGCATCTTCTTGGGTGATGGGGATCGTGCTCGTGGTTTCGCCGCAAGGTCCGGGTGCGCCACGACAAACGCCTTGAAGCTGGGGTCCGTCTTAGGGTCAGGGATGGTCCAAGGGAACCGACGCAAGATCATGCACATGAAAATGATGGCCACGCTCCACACATCGGTCTTCCTCGGGTCATAGGTCTCATCGACTAGCACCTCTGGGGCGAGGTAGGGATCCGAACCGACTATACCGCTGGCCTTGGTCAACTTCTTCCCGGGGTAATGGAAGACGGCAGCTGTGCCGAAGTCGATAAGCTTGACAACGTTGTGGGTTGTCATGACGCAGTTATCGAGTTTGAGATCACGATGGGCGAGGCCGATAGAGTGGAGGTAGTCTACACCTTCGCAAATCTGGCGAAAGACACAGTAGATCTCGGGACGACACATCTTCTGCGACATGACGACACTAAAGAGGTCGTAAGGTGCGTACTCCATGACCTACATCACTGGTCAAAGGATGCTCAGGACGCAAGCATGGGAAGTACCTCATAGTAATGGCCACGGTCGCAGACGATGTCGACGGTTTTGATGACGTTAGGATGCTTGAGAGTGGAACCGACACAAAACTCGGCAGTAACCTTCTTCTGGTACTCCTTCTCGGTCTCACCAGAACGTTTGGGTCTGAACTCTTTGACGGCGAAGATGTTGCTATCTTGTTTTCCCTTGATCAGCCTGACAGTACCGCCCGCACCCGAACCAAGGACTCGGCCCCATTTGCCGTACTTCTTGGCGAGATGTGCTTGTGTGGCCTCGGAAAGTGATGTGATCGGGTGGACAGCGGAGGCGGAAGGCTTGTTGCTCGTGGCGATAGACGAGGCATGCGAGGTACGAGAGTCTATGCTAGGCCGTGTCGACTTGGGTTCGCGCACAGACGCTGGGGGGCTGCCTTCGGTGGGGTTGCTCTTGAGTGAAACCCCGCTGGAGTTGGAGGGGGAAGGGGAACGGGTGGGAGATTGTTCCTTGGAAAGGCCACGAGACTTGGACCTGGTATCCTTATCGCGGTTGCGGCGCAAAAAACCGGTCAAACGACCGTCCCTGCGTGAATCGGCCAATGAATGCATGTCAACACTCTTGGACCTGGGGGAGTGAGAGGAATCCCTCGGAGGGTGGTCAACACCCGGTATGGAGAGATAGTCGTTGGCTGCAGGTTCTACAGGTGAGATTTCTAGGGTTGGAATTAGGTCTGAGAGGGAGGATGGGGAAGAGACCTGGATAGAAGGGGACGAGGGGTTGGCGTTGCGGTCGTAATTGACCGGGGGATGGTGGTGCAAGTGGTTGTTGAGGAAGCGTTTGAGATCGGGCATGTTGTGCCTATGCGCCTTGACCGCATGAGTCGGTGGCATGGGTGGCTGCTGGTATTCTTGGGCGGGAGAGCTAACTTCTGGAGACTTTGGAGGAGAGCCAGCGGTGGACTTTGTCGACTTTTTAAAGAACCTCGACGCGGATCTCTTAGGCGGGGGATGCTGTGGGGGAGGGGGTGAGGAACGGTTGGAGGTTGTGGAAGAGAAAAAGTGTAAGCGTGTGGAGGAGACGGAGGGAGACTGTGGGGAGAGCGTCAGTTCCTGGGGAATTGGATGCGAAAAATGAGGAATGAATAAGCAGGACCTGTGGGGAATCTGATTCCGGTTTAAGCGGGTTTTGCGGCCTGGGCGGTGAGAGGGAGAGTGAGGGGGGGCCACCGGCGGTCGTGGTGGGTATGGCAGCTGGTCGCTGGGGGATCTTGGATGTCGATAACATTGAAGGGGAGGGAGGGGGGGGGGGAAGTGGATTGGCAGGTGAGAAGGGGACAAAAGGAAAACGGGGAAATGATTAAATATTTGCTGCAAAATTCACCCGTCCTGCCTCGGCCCGGGTTCCCACCCCCTCCCGCACCTCTCCCCAACCTTGGCTTGTCCGCCTTCTCTCCCGCTAATTCCAACTCTCTGGCTTGGCGAACACCGAGGACAATTTGGAACCAGCCTTTGGTATTTTCACCCGCATTCGGCAGAATCCTCTTAAACTTCTCTCCCAACGCCCAGCATTTCTTGTCCCCCCCTTGTCCATTTTTGTTCCAGTAACGTCATTCCGAAAGAAGGCGATTCGCATCAGATTGGCTCGAGGACAACCACGCTGGTCCAAAAAAAAAAAGAAAACACCGACACCACTGCTTTTCTCACGCCCATCGACCTCCACACACGCCAGCCAGCCAGAGCCACCAGCAACAATCTCCGTACATACACTCTGTTATACACGTAAAGTAAAGAGGTTATTTTTGGAGAGCAGCGAGCGACAATCGATCACATTCCTCACTTGGTTAGAGCGCAACTATGTCGCGATGATGGGGGATGGTCGACAAATCGCTTTGTGTCTTGTGTCTTGTGAAGCTAATGCCGGTTTCTTCCCTCTTATCGTAAGTATCAATGATTCTCCATCTGCCCGCACCCGTGGGCAAGCATCAGGGGACCGTGCCGTGGCACACGTTCGGCGCCAGGGACAATCCGCTCAAGAACGTTTTCCAAGCCTGAGCCGAGCTAATCACCAACCGATCGACTCGACCCCGAACGAGGGCATATAGATAAGCCGGCCTCCACAGTTGAGAGACGGAGAGCCGATGACCGTCAGTAGATTTCCCAATCGGTGTCTCCCGAGTCCAATTCCTCGTGTAGATCCAGTCGTTTGGAATGCACGTGCAAATGCTACCCTTTGAGCTGTTGCGAGCGAGCGATTTCATTTCTGCCTGCATAATTAGAGACGACCGACCTCGACAGATTGCAAAGTTCATCAAATGGTCCGTGGTCAGATAAATACGCACCCCCGTTCTTTCGTTTCGGATATAGCACACGCCGACGGGGAGTTCTGACGTTACTCGGAATGCAAAGCGTTCTCTTGTGAAAACGAGACACGATCGTGTCCGCAACACACCTGCGGTAATCGTCCAAAACCCACACAGCCCAAATACCGCGGGAGGTTGATCATGGAATCAAAGAAGTCCAGGCAAGATCTTCCATCCAACAAGGAGACGATTCCTAGATAGGAATAGCCGTCGAAAGAGCCTAGCCTGTGATGCCGGGTGTCGTGAATGGCGCATGACGCCGCTTAGGCTACGGGATTGGATGACCAGCGATTCCTCCCGAATCGCGTACGTGATATTGGAACCCGAAGGGCACCGCGTCGTACACAGCCACTCAGTTTGTCCAGAGGTATGTGGGCAAACACGACCAGTCTCACGTAAGATCGTGAGTTCTAGGGTACACACAGAGCGCCGTATGAATGTCCCAGCGCGTAAGCGTGAATTCACCCACGCGTCCCGAAGGCGACCAGACTAGGGTAGAGGAAAAGTCAAGGTACCCCAAAGGACGGAGGTCGGACGGCTCTGCGTGGGGGTTCTGGATAGACCCGATCAGACGCTCGCCAGCCATGGCGTCCCTGGAGTATGTTTGCCGCACGCCTTCCGCGCTTTATCGAGCAAATTTTAGCGGAAAATTTCCGCCCGAACTTGACTTTTTTTGGTGTGGCGAGTAAAGGGCGCAGTCGCTGGAACCACGGTCGGAGGGGCGTGGTGGTAAGATTGATCGCGTGATACTCACCAGGGTTGTCAGTCGAGCGCCATGTCATACTACAACCCTGGTCAACCGGGCACCTATCCTTATGGATACACTCCAGCAACATACACCCAGACACCCGGATCTTACGCGTCCTACTCCTACCCTCCCACCGCTGTCACTGGATACGGCACAACGTGGCCTTACTACTCCTATGTGCCTCCACAGCATCGGCCAACAACCACCACGACCGTTCCTCGGACTACGGCAACCAGCAGCACGACTACGAGCACCGCCAATCGGGGAACCAGTTTTGCGACCACACACACGCCCGCGAGCTATGCAGACACGATAAACGCCGCCGGCGGAAGCGGGAACACGAGGACAGGGAGCCTCGCCACGGGTTCGAAGCGACAGGCGAATCTGAAGGGATTGTTTACGAAAGAACGTGAGTGTTTCAGAAATCATTCACAAACGCCACCGACCACAATTTTTCTTTCTTTCTTTTCAGTGAGAAACCTAATGTATGGATTTGGGGACGACCGGAACCCTGCAAACGACACTGTGAATGTAATGGAAGAAATATTAATCGAATACATCATGGATGTGGTGAGCGAGTGTGCTCAAGCTCTTCTCCCTCACCCAAGCTGAATATTTGAATGCTTGGCGCCGCAGTGTTCGACTGCGTTGGGACCATCGAGGAAGTCGCGCCTCTCCGTCGATGACATACGTCGGGTTCTCGCCAAAACAGCCGATGCCAAGAAACTGGCCAGAATGGAGGAACTTCTTTTCATGCAAGAAGAAATCAAGCGAGCAAGAGAACAATTCCCGGACAACGAACTCGGGGGAGGCCGCGAATTCTAATCCTCATCCATTGACTCTAATTTCCTCGCTCTCTCCATCATCTGTTTCATTTCTGTCCAGGCCATTGCGATAACCCCCCGCTGATCCAGCCAATCTGTAATTCCATCCCCATCGTCAAGGTCCTCCGGTGGTCGAATTCCTCTAGCGGATGCAACCTTGACGAACCCCGTCTTGCCCGTCGATCGTAGTTCCCGTACCTCTGTCGACAATAGGTCGAACAGTTTCCACTACACACCCGGTGATCTTGTTAGAATGAAATGTAGCTCCACAGCCTTGTGACTTGCCTCCCAATGGGTGAACTCATGAAATGACCGAGTCCGCTTGGCACAGAACCGTCCCAGGTGCATCTGTTTCTTGGGCCTTTCGTCCTCACTTTCATCTCCACTCTTCTCCGACCCACGGTGTTCCTCGGAATCCGAATCTTCTATGGGCTGCGGTCAATCGCATTAACCGAGTGATAGACACACAATCGTCTTATGACCCCCAGGGATCCACTCCGCACCTCAAATGTGGAACGATCATACGGCTGTCCACTCACCCGACCAAACCGTTTTGATACCCTTGCTCCGAGATTGCAAGCATCACAGCCCGGAACCGCGAAATCCATTGCCACCATGCTAAGCATGGGATATTTCTCCAGAACTCTCTTGAAGTTCGTTTGCCAAGTCGAAGAAGTGATCAGTGAATCTCGCACCCCTATTACCTTTCGTCGGACCGTTGACAATGCGGCATAGAAGTAAGTGTCCTCGGCTGAACGAATGAGCACCACGGGCGACAGATATCAGCTGTTACGTGAACGGAGAAAGGAGCCTTGGAGACCATTCATATGCTTACCAGCCTTTACTTCCTGCATGAATGACGCCCGTCGTGAAGGAGACCGGACCGCCAGGTGGACGAACAGCTGACAGATGATCTTGAAATGGTGCGAGAGGTCCTGGTGTGAAGACATGTTGAAAGCCACAGGGAGTTCTGGGACATCCTCCGCGCCGTCGTCCTCTACAATCCAGTTGCTCTCGCCTTCTTCTCCCTCTTCTTCTTCATCCTTACCTTCACCATCACCTTCATCCTCGACCTCCTCGTCAGATGTGACGCCTTTCGAGGGTTTGGCACCTGCGAATGGTTTGAAGAAATCCCATTTGCCGCGCGACGGTTCTGGGAGGGGTTCGTCCCCTTCATCCTCTGCTTCCGAAGATTCAGGAGAATCTATAGACAAACCACTCCTCTGACCTGCGTCATAGTCAAGATAATAAAACACCTCTCGGAATGTGGGGTAACGCACGTTTAAGTGTTTCGAGACTTTGCTGGAAGGCAGTTTTCTTGCCCCGCGTTCGCAGGCGTGTATTAATTATACCTACTACGATGTCAGCACGATCCCGAGAAAATAATCGCGACCCCCGTTCTGTGGATCACACTCACGATCCTCATCGACCTCGTCCATAAGGTCAATATCCTCTTCGCTCGTCGAAGGTTTCAAACCCTTTATAAGTCGGCGCCTCTTGGGGCTCGGTTCCCCTTCCTCTTCAGTTTCCGTCTCATCCTCTTCGTCGGAACTCATCAACTTCCTCTTCAACCTCCGCTTCGCCTTCCGCGGTGCACCAGCCGATCCTCCGATCGCCTCGACGTCAGAGTCCGATGAACCGCTCGAAGCGCATATTTTACGTTTCGCTTGGGTCGTTGTGCGTTTGGGCCGAGAAGGAGACACGATTTTGTCGTCTTCGTCCTCGCCGGATGAGGTGACTTCCATAGTAGACCCTCCGGTACGAGAAACCTCTTCCTGTGATTCGAACCGGATGGCCTGGAGAGCCCCAGGATCGCTAGCGTCATCGCTCACATCCGAAGGAGCCTCTTTGGGGGCTGCGGCTCTCTTCTTGGGGGCGTTCTTCCGTTTGCGTTTAGTGGTTGATCCCCGTTTGGTGGTCGGAGGTCCTATCTTTGGTTTGGTTGTAGACCTAGGCTTGGCCGGAGACTTAGACGCAGATGATGTAGACTTGGATGGCTTCGGCGGAGTCTTGCCTGTCGGTTGGGGTTTCGCTGTCGGGTTCGCCATTGAAGCGGATTTGGAGTTTATGAACCCCGCGAGTGTGGGCTGACGCGACGCTGATGATTGAGTATCCTTAGATACCTTCTTACGTGGCATTATATTGGTAGAAGTTGGTAATCCAAGAAAGAGATCAGATATTCAAGACGAGCGTTGTGGGATGAGGAGCGGCATCATGGGCTCCAGTGCGTGCTCCCCCTATGCTTTGGTAAGCGCGACACGATCACGTGATTAGCAGGCGGGGTTAACCGGGGGACGGGAACAATCGGGTTTTTTCCCAAGCGCATTTCGAATATGCCCTCCCCCAAAAGCCATATTTAGGTACTGAATGGCCACCCGCAAGGCTACACCGTGTCCACAAGAGTCCAGACGAACACTCAGGGACTTTTGGGGGAACCGTCTGGCAGGACCCCATCTGTTGCATTGAGCCATCGATATCGTCTCCAAACCCTGCATCTGGAACCACGATCCCACGACCATTTCGTTCGAAAATAGCCCAAGTTCTTATAACCGTATCAGGAGTTGGGAAGGACCGCAACCCCTACCTACCTCAAGCTCGTCGCCAGTGTCATCTCAATGTCTGACCATTGACATTCATCGGCGTACGCTACGTGGAAGGTCCTCACATCGAGGAATAAATCTCAGTCATTGGAGCCCTCCCGAAACGGATAGTCTCTCACTACTTTATTTCTTATCAATGGAAGACACGAAGATAGAAGTTTGGAATGTGATTGGTCTCAATCCACACTCTAAAAAAGGTCACACAGGTGACAACAAAGGCTAAAAGTACGAAGTGAAAACGCAGTGAGTAAGGTAAATATAAACCTGCACAAAGCACAGAGTGTGTTCTTTTTGTGATTGGATGAAGGCACGATGGTGCGGGGGGTTATATGTGCTGCAGTGGGCGTGGTGTAGACGCATGCGGTGTCGCCCGAACCAACGAGCAAAAAAAAAGGGATACGTGTAAATGCGGGTCGTAAAACGAAGAACGAAACAAGGGAAACAAAATCGTCGCCCTACCTGAGGTCTGGAATCCGGAATATCGGAAAGACCTTAAGGTTATGTGCATCATCATCGATCATCATCCGACTGCGTCCCAGGCGGTAGCGCGGGGTCATTAAGTGTCGAAAGAGCCTTCTTCCCCGTATCCGGAGTGTCTTCATTTGTCAACGTGCCCTCCGAGTCAGCCTCCTCGTACCTAGGTCTAGGTCTCGTTTCGCCGTGTCTCTCGGGAACGTCTGGTTCACCACCAGACGCCACACTAAACGCCAAATCCGCGGAAGTGACCGGCAACACCTGGGTGCTTGCCCTATCGCTTTCTGCACGGGTGGGGTGAGGCGGAGGACACATCTCAGTGTCAGATGGTCATTCGGGTTTCGGGACGCGGGGAATTTTCTCACCCCGCACGTGGATCAGAATCCGTTGGCTCATTATCCATGTGATCAGGTATCCGAAGGGAGCGCTGTGGCCATACGAAATTGCGTTAGTTGATATACGAGACGACTTGACATGTAGAGCGAGGGTTGATTACGCTGACGACTGGATCCATCTGTCTTTACTCCGATAGACAATGAGGTTCAGAATATTGACAGCTTTTTTCGGTAGCGTGTGAGCCTCGGCATGCGACCACCGGGACTGAGGTGGACCCACCTGTTAGCATGACAAAGTATTGCATCCCATCAACGATTAGTCTGACAGGTATGTGAGCCTGAGAAAATGCTCCAATCACATCAGAACCGTCTCACAGCCGGATAAATTTCGAAATTTTATAGAAGCTATCGTCGATCACAGTTAGTAAAGGTGATGAAGGGAAATTTTAGGGAAACCGGCTCACTCACTCCCATGGGAAACCGTACAGGAGGCAGTAGCAGGAGATGCAGAATGTTACAAGGTCGTAGACCATCGCTATAAGATAGAAACCCCATGTATAAAGCTTATCTGGGTCATTTGTCGCGATGCAGCTGCTATGGTGTCATTTCGAGCCCGTATATTCAAAAGGTTCAACGTACTTCATCTGACCAGGAAAGTCAGGCGGTTAACCAAGACACCCGGGAGGGGCAACGGAAGTGCATACATTTTGGCTCTGAAGAAACATCCTCCCATACAGACCCGTGAACCATTCACCAGCCGTGCAGACGATCCAAAATATGAGGAGGAAAATTCCCAACCGTTTATTCCCACCACCGATACCATGTGTTCTATAAACCCGTTTCAACGATGCCGTGCAAATGCGTGACGCGGTTACCCGTTACCTGAGTCCGAGGATGGTTTGCGATATCATGACCTGGACCACTGATCGAGAACATGGAATTGGTCAGTTCACGCGTATAGGAGGGGTGGTTCCCTGCCAACCTTTGAGCACTGGTGAGATGATATGGAACCGTTCAAATTCCTTCACAGTGAACCCTTCAACGAAGTATCCGGCTTGGTCAAAAGTGATGGCCATAATGGTGACATAGCTGCACACGAGGGCTAAGCTCTGGCGTAGGGTTGCGGAAAACGCGCCGACCCACCGAATGAGGCCGAAGAGGGTCGCACCGACACTGAACGCACGAGGTTTCAGTTAATCGCCCGATGGCTTTGTCGAGCGCGGCCTGCTCACTCCCATCTAAGGTTCCTACGTTTGTAACCAAAGTAGAAGTTCCATTCCGCAGGTAGAGTCAGGATGTACCTGCAACACATGTGAGATAAGGGGACACAGGAATATATCGGCGAATTCACTCGTAGATTCCGATGGATATAGACGAGATCCGCAGAACCAGCGACCAGCTGGTGCGATTCATAGAGGGTGGTGGGGGGGGGGAATGGAAAAGGCAAGGAGATCTCGCTCATGCGCGCTCTTATCGCCAAAGTTTTGTAATCCACAAGGCCGTATAACGTACTTGACCTGACGTCAAGATTTCGACCCTTCTGTATGACCGCCAACCCCCCTCCGCAGTGATATTACACTTTGACATGCGCCGGGGCGGAAATGGCACCAACACAGTGTGCTCCGTTGGCAGGCGTGTATATGCCCGAGGCCCGAGTCGCACAGCGAGATTGATAAAATTGCCGGAGGATATTGAACGCAGCTATCTGACGCCGTCTGTGGCGCCACCTGCATCTGGACCGGCGGCTACTCGGTATTGCAGGCCGAGAGGGGGCCAGAAGTCCCTCGGAAGCCACCGAAAGCTCGCAAGGAGAGGTCATAGAGCACGAAGACGTTTCGCGAGCTGTGTCGGTGTGGACGCTTGACAAAACAGAAAGTTTCTTGAGTGTGCTTGTTCAGGCATACGTCCTTCGGGAGCAGTACCGAGACAGGTCTATTGCGATGAAAATACTTTACATAGCAGCTTTTCCCAAAAAAATAACAGGAACTTTCGGATTGTGCAAGTGCGTGCGGATCTCGAAGTGCAAAGCTAGTCGCGGCCCGCCGTCACCGGGCCATCTCTGGAAAATGAATGAATGGGCAAAATTAGTTCGAGTAAGGTAAAAGCTCGTGAAATCAGACAGAGACTCCAAGTGCGGTATGGCTAACCAAGAGATTCAGCGATGGGGCGTATCCCGAGAGCGTAGGTGGATGAGGCGTTCCCTGTCGGTCAATTCGCGGAGTTCTTCAGAAAACCTCGCGACGACTTGTGGACGCAACGGTAGTTATTGACACGGAGGGATATCGAGGGACAAAAGTTCGTGAGGCTTGACTTTTATTCGCGTACACCCGGGCTTTCCGGACGGAAATGACGGGGATGATCCAGTGTCCAAATCCGGAAGGGAGGACCGCGACGCGTCAGCCTCAACTTGCATTCTTCATTCCTTCCGCTAAGGACTATCTTCGCGCCATGGACGAGATCGGTATCGAAATTCAGAAGGAGGTAGTGCCCGAGTCTCCATCCCTTGATTGTATATTCAGATTTTGCTTTAGGAACCCACGTTCGAATCGGTCGTCACCGAGAAGGCTGCATTATACCACGAACTCCCGGAGGATGATCTCTACCTCAAATACAAGAAACTTGCTCGTCATCTAGAGATGCTCGAAATCCAGGAGAGCTATGTCAAGGATGAGCAGGCTAACCTCAAGCGGGAGTTGATTCGGGCGCAAGAGGAAGTCAAGCGAATCCAATCAGTGCCACTGGTAATCGGTCAATTCTTAGAGCCCATCGACCAACACACGGGTATCGTCGGATCGACTACCGGTTCCAACTATGTCATCCGGATTCTCTCGACGCTGGACCGGGAACTTCTCAAACCCTCGTCGTCCGTCGCTCTCCACCGACACTCAAACGCTCTCGTAGACATCTTGCCACCAGAGGCTGACTCGTCAATTTCCATGCTTGGGAGCCAGGAAAAGCCAGATGTCACATATTCTGACGTCGGTGGCATGGATACGCAAAAACAGGAGATTCGGGAGGCTGTAGAGTTGCCATTGACTCACTTCGACCTCTACAAGAAGATCGGAATAGACCCTCCCCGCGGTGTGTTGCTTTATGGTCCACCAGGTCAATCCATGCCTTTCGTCTTGGGATACAGATTTTGACAGACTTCAGGTACCGGGAAGACGATGCTTGTTAAAGCGGTCGCACGCCATACAACCGCCTCCTTCATCCGTGTCGTTGGGAGCGAGTTCGTGCAAAAGTACCTCGGAGAAGGCCCCCGAATGGTTCGGGATGTCTTCCGACTAGCCCGGGAGAATGCACCCGCGATCATCTTCATTGACGAGATCGATGCTATCGCGACGAAGCGTTTCGATGCTCAGACGGGTGCTGATCGTGAGGTACAGCGTATCCTACTCGAGTTGTTGAACCAGATGGACGGCTTCGACCAAGGGAGCAACGTTAAGGTAACCCCTGCCGTATGCAAGCGGTCGTAGGCATTTTCTGATTCCGTGGTTCATAGGTCATTATGGCCACAAATCGTGCTGATACCCTTGATCCTGCTCTGTTGCGGCCGGGTCGGTTAGATAGGAAGATTGAGTTCCCACTCCCATCAAGGAGAGAACGCCGTCTGATCTTCCAAACATGTACGGCGAAAATGAATCTCGGGCCTGATGTCGATCTCGAAGATTGTGAGCCGGACCTGCATCATCCCACTGCTTTGGGTTGACTACATGTCATTTTACAGACGTCTCACGGCCAGACCGACTATCGTCAGCCGAAATTGCTTCCGTAGTTCAAGCTGCGGGGCTCCAAGGTACATATTGTGTGCCGTTTTCTTGAGCCCGTCGTTCAACACTGTCATAGCTGTCCGTAAAAACCGGTACATTATCCTACCGATCGACTTCGAGGACGCTTGGAAGGTGTGTTTGTCCCTGTTTGGTTACCTCACGTGGATAGAATTTTTGTCGACTCACGCTCCCTAACAGCAAACGGTCAAACGGTCGGACGAGACTCACGAGTTTTGTAAGATTTCATCCAGTCTTTTCGCCCTTTCCGTTCTAACAGATTGCTTTAGACCGATGAGGGAGTTTCCATGGTTGCATCGAGTAAGTGACGCGTCGAAACCTTTTCTTCGCGTCGATCTGACCCACCTCACGCTCACAGGTTTATTGTATTACCAACTACTTTTCGAGAATCCAGAAGATTCAAAACGATCCGTTATGACGCTAAGATGCTCTTATCACTTTACCATCTCGTCTGCGTGCTCAAGGACGTGAGGGCCATTCGAAAGAGCTAGATGAAATCGATTAACGTCGACAAGTCCTTACCTTTTGTCTTGTTCTCCACCCAACGGGGTGTTTCATGGAGTGCAAGTTTCACAGTTCGGAGACACCCCCTTCATCGGGGAGCTCGGTGGTAGGTTGGGTCCCGTGTCAACTAGAACCTGTCCGTCACTTTTTACAGGTATCCCATTGGTCGAAGAATATACACATTTGTGCCCACGATTCCTATCCCTCTCTTTTCTTTCGCGCGATCTCCGCTCTTCAACACTCTGGATGTTGCTCTGCATCTTTGCCTACGCATCATTCTCATTTTATGGGAGCTAGATTGGATCTGTTGGCTATTGCAACAAAATATGCGCTGCTGTTTTTTATACATCACAGCACCGTGTCGCGACAGTCATACATGCGTACGTAGATACACGAATTCTACACAATACATTCGCTTTTACCCTGACTGGAATTCTCAGTGTTTTGGGGGTTGACCAAGCTCACTGGCGCGTTCTGTCGCAATTTGAATTGCACGTGCGATGGTAGATCTTACCTTACCGTCTTCCAACACTAGCAGACCTGCGATCGTGCATCCTCCCGGTGCTGAAATCCTTTGATCAATCGTTGTTCTCATCAAACGCAACCGGATGATGCTCACTGGTGACTGCATCTTTGATATGTGCTGGGTGCGCCCCTGGCTGGAGGGCCATCCTTGCCGCACCTTGGATGGCTATTGAAATGGCAGTCAACACATCAGATGAATGATGAATCGAGGACCGCTAACTCTGGGCAGCGAGCTCCAAGGCTTCTGCTCGGGGAAGACCCATCATCACCCCACCATCTGCCATGGCCTCGAGGAATATGGCGGCAAATGCAGGACCAGAGCCCCCCAAGGCGGTACACGCGTCAAAGTGTTTCTCGTCGAGGAATCTGCAACGGCCGATTGAGGAGAAGATATTGAGGATGATGGATTGATCCAAGGGTTGATTCTCGTCCAGCGTTGACACGATGGTCATTCCTTCCCGTATCTTCAATACTCCCGATCAGACCGTCACGACAAGAGATGGGGTTGGGGGCTGACTTTGCATGGGGTGTTGGGCATGGCTCGCACGACCTTCGTGGTTGGCCCCACCATCTGGGAGAGTTGGCTGATGGTCACTCCGGCTAAGATACTGATAAGAAGCTTGTTCTCCAAAGCTTCCTGCATTCCGGGTTCACTCAGGATGGCGTGTGCAATCTGTGGTTTACAACTGGGGGGATGACATCAGCCTGTGCGATTTTGGGAGGATTCGAGTGAGGCCGACCAGAGAAGAACAACATCCGATTGTTTTACTGCCTGGACATTGGTCGCCACGCAGATCTCGACGGCCGCTCCAAGGCGGCCGATTTTGGTGAACGCGGGCTTCAGTTTTTTCGCGCTCACTTCACGACTGACACAAGCGAGGAACCGAGACGGAAGCGTAGGGTCTTCCTCGACGAATGCGACTGGAGTTACGGTGCCGGAAGTGTGAGCTTCCCACTTTGGAATAGGGCCGGACGAATTTGAATCCAAACTGGACAATACGCCAGAGAGGATGGCGATACCCATGGTTCCGCAGCCTGTGGGTTCATCGCCAAGGTGTCCCTTTGTGAGTTGTGGGTGAGGGACGGAACAATGTTACGTACGGACCTAGGACGCACAGAGTGTACCCCATTTCTGCTCGAATCTTGGGTGTAAGTTGGCGTGTTTTTTCGGCAGAGGGTCGCGGTGAAGCACCAAGTGTAAATCTTTGGGCGTCAGTTAGTCATCTTATCACAGAGTTGACTCGATCAGAGCAGCCTTCACTGGGACCCATTACACAGTTGTAACAGACAACGCCTACTCCGAATATTCGACGTGAGGTTCAAGTGTACAGCTACCCTGAAGCGAACGGCTATATTACCCCCCAGACGAAAGCTGGACGTGTGTATCCGCGCCACGTGGGTTTGTTGGCTGCTCTCCTGCTCTCCACCCGATGCAAGCCTTTGTCACGGTCGGGTCGACGAAATTTGACGATCTCATAGACACGGTTGTCTCAGAGGATTTCCTCGCTAGGCTCTCCGCGAGTGGCTACACTCGTCTCGTCGTTCAGTATGGAAACTCCCAACTCCGCCAGCCGTTCCGGAACGAAACCTCTCACGACATCGAGGTCATCGCCTGGCCTTTCAAGCCAAACCTGAGCGAAGAATACCTGGCTGCCGACCTCGTCATAAGTCACGCAGGTTTGAGTGAAGCTTCGCGCCCGGTTTCGTTCGCTGACAACCCGCGCAAGGTTCTGGGACCATCCTGGAAGTGTTAAGATTAAACAAACTATTGATCGTTGTGGCCAACGAGACTTTGCTGGACAACCACCAGAAAGAACTCGCGGACGCTCTTTCTGCCCAGGGATACCTCGTCTCGTCTACTGTCAGGTGAATCTATTCAAATCTTCTGTGGCGAAAGGTGACTCATTTTCTGTAGCAACCTGCCCCGAGCACTCGAATGCATAGCTACCAAGAAATTAACCTCATTCCCGCCCTTCGACGGAAGCAAATTCGCGCGGATATTAGATGAAGAGATGGGATTTCTCTAGCGTAGCGTACCTCACCCAGCGCCTTAAGTGTACCGCAGATCGGATCGAGAAGAACTTGCATTGTTTTACCCCCCTCCGCCATGCCCTCAAACAAAGTCACCGTCATCGATATCCCACCTGAAACCAACCCTCAAGCGCACGAAAACGAGCATGTTCATGCGATTTACGAACAAATCGCTTCACATTTCTCCTCTACAAGATACAAGGTATTTGCGTTCCCTCACGAGAAGTTGACAAACCTACCCAACAAAAGCCCTGGCCCATCATAGCAAAATTCTTGAGTTCGATACCTCCAGGACACATTGGATTGGACTCTGGCACAGGGAACGGAAAGTACCTGTCGCTACCAGGCCCTTTGTCGCCAATGATTGGGTTGGACAGAAGTCGGAATCTTCTGCAGATCGCTAGACATGCTGGGTCCCAGTCAGCTGTTGACCCCAGTTCAGTTCCGACCGTAATAAATGAGGTCATACAAGCGGACGTTCTCGACGGGTGTTGGAGAGCTGGAGTTTTTGTGAGTTTTACGGCGTTCTCCAGGTCCCCCAGTACTCATCGAGTCGAGACAGGATTATGCGATTTCCATTGCCACAATACACCACTTGGTGACCGGTGAACGCCGTAAAACGGCTGTGCAGGTACCCCACATTTCTCTCGGACCACATAGCCATTTAACAACACCTACAGAGACTAATTCAAACCGTTTCCCCGGTTCATGGACGAGCACTCATATACGTATGGGCAATCGAGCAGGATGAACTCTCAAAACGGGTGATTCCCGGTCAGGATCCGACTAGCGGGAACGCTGGTCAAGATGTCTTTGTGCCTTGGGTATTGGCGACACAGAAAACGAAACAACAAAGGGACGCGACGGCGAAGAAAGGTCAGAGTGCCGTCGAGGCAGTCGTGGGGGCTGGGGGTGCTGAGGGGGCTCGCAAGGTGTTCAACAGATATTACCACATGTTCTCCAAGGGCGAGCTCTGCGAGCTAACAACAAGTGCCGCAAAAGAACTGGGCTTCGCAATTGGGAATGAGTTGGATGTGACTGCTGATCGAGGCATTGAGATCGTGCAGTGTGGGTGGGAGAGGTCGAATTATTACATCGAAATCCGTCGGTGGCGACGGTAAATCGGATATTCTACATAACGATACAAGACTCTCACTCGCTGGCAGCCATAACTAAACATCACAATCAGTGAAATTCCAAGGAAAAGCTGGGGTTGGCACATACTCGCATTGATTAGGTCTCCACCACTCTCTTTTAATGCTCGGACAGCCTTTGCCCTTGAGCACTCCACCTGCTGCATTACCAGATCGATGTCCTTTGCGTCAACACCAGTCTCGTCAACCGGACCCTCATCTTCAACAGTAGCCTCAAGCTCTGGGATATCTTCGTCGTCTTCGTTGTCGCCGGCGGCGGGCTTTTCAGCCAAGGCAGAAACTCCTGCACCAGAGGACGCGAGGTGTTGAGCAGCGGACAGTTGAGCGGACGAGTTCATATCCTCGATCTGGTTGTGGGTTGGATTTTGTAGCAGATACTCAACCGAAGGTACCACGGACCTTAGCTTCACCGAAGACGATGTAGCAGTCACTGTTCGCGGATTTGAACACTTCCGGGGTGGCGATCACAAAGAGGATCTACCAGAAAATCAGAACCTTCCGTTTAAAATGCTGTTTATGATGTACGCACGTTCTTTGGTCGGCGAAGTGTGACTCTGGTGATGCCAGGAACCCTCTTCAAACCCAAGGTAAGTAGAGCCTTTCGAGCTTTCCTCTCAGCACGGGACTGGATCTTGTCCAAAGCGGCCTGGGAGGTGGGGTCCTCTTCCTTATCGGAATGGTCGTGGTCGTGGTCATGGTCATGATCATGGTCGTGGTGGTCGTGGTCGTGGATCTCTTCAATGGTTGCCGACATCTAAGCCCATCCACCGGAGTGTTGGTCAATCCATCGAAGAAATCACGTTGAACCCAGCCAGAACCTGGCTGTGCGTTCGAAAGACATACCTTACTGTGTCCTCTAGCCTTTGGAAAGGGAGATGGGATAGTTGAGCGGGTTGTTTGAGACGACGAGCGCGGATCTGCCCCGATGTCTGTATATGGAAGGTTGCGGCGATCGGCTCTGTTCCCGCTCGACGTCTCTGATCCCTTCCACAACAACTAGCACGACCACCTCCATGTTCTTATGTCCTCCGCAACGGATACTGCTCGACAGGTGAGACAGATTCTCGAAGAATCGCCCGACGCCCCATCGCTGCAACACATCATCGACACCATAGACAACGCCACATCAGAGTGGGCGACACCATCCTCCCCCCAGGCTAAGAGCCTTCTTGAATCGCTCGAGGATCTGTATCATCAGGTCCTAGACCATGCTGTGTTCCACCAGGTCGAAGTATTCCTGACGGTGCTCTACCATCTCCGCACCCTCATTCCCGTCGCGTCGATCGTTTCCACCTGGTTTGACTTGGTCCTGCGACCTGCCCTGCGAGAACCAAAGCTTTCAACATCCACTGTTAGGTTCGCGAAAGAGTTGGTCCTTGTTGGGTTGGTCACCTTCGATGAGGAAAATAGCAACAAGACCAAGGATTTCCGGCGGAGGCTTCTCGATCTCTACCTTCTTGACGCTCATAGCGAATCCTCAGGCGAAGACGCTCTGGAATGGGCGGAGCTTGATAAGGTCTCCAGGGACAAAAGAGAATGCTGGAAGTCAAATTTAGAGGATGTATTGATCACATTCGGCATGAAACGCCCTCAGGTGGGTACACGCCAGATTCCATACCCTCCATCCTAGTTTTCAAGCCTGTCCGGAAAGGACCTAATGTCAGAAGTTTTTCGATGTTTCTCTTCCACGTCCGCCCGACTACAACTCCTAATTTTCTTGAATAACTATACCTCCCACCCCGGCTTCCCCCCGCACTCTAAGGCGCTCGCGAACCACCCCCTCCTAGACAGCTTGGTCTTGTCACTGGAGCTCGACCGGTCCTCTACTGCTTGTGCGGTCGGTCTCACACTCGTCAGCAAACTATTACCTTTGCTCGCTGTCCATGCGCCCAGCGCGCTCATATCCCGTCTCCCGCAATTCATCTCCATCCTTGCGAGGGTTTCCTCCTGGCACACGGGCACACCTCAAGATGTCGTTGAGGACGACGCGCTTTCCGTGCCTGACGTGAATCCGGATCTGCATTGGCAACCCCTCACCTTCACATTCAGCCTGGTCGCCTTCGTACCAGAGACGGACCGATACTTTTCTCAGCTTTATTACCTTTTCCCATGGAACCTTGTGAAGTTTGCCCGCGATCCGGTTCAGTACGTTGAACAAAGTGGATTTGAGTGTCCCTACACAGCAGGATGGGCAACAGTATTGAACAAAGCTGCCATATGTACGAGGGTCAAGGCGAGTACCCGAACCCACGGTTTCTGGCTTCAGTGCTTGAATATTCTCTCTTTCCAGGCGCTTTTTGCGAACCACATTTTACATCCAACCTTCTTGACTGTCTGTGACCCTGACACCGAACTCTCTCAGCCGTTCTGGGCCGGTTACGGGTTGTCCCGGATCGTGGGGGGATGCACAATGTTAAACGCCCGGAACGTAAGAATCGGGTCACAGCAAGAGGAACCCGACGACGCATCTGGGGACACTCCACGATTGGCGACCAGCTCCTTGTCAAAAACCCCCACCGGCGTATCACCCCGTTCCACAGACGAACCACCACGCGGCAGGCTCCGTATCTCACTCCGGGATATAGTCGCCACTTCAGTCGCCCTGAAGTCAGGGGTGGACATTGAAATAGATGACGGAGAGTCCCAAGCGAAATGGCCAGACCTCTTACTCTTCGGCTCTCCAAGCTCTCCCGGCAAACGCAGTGTATCTTTCCCACCCGGTGTACCGTCGGGCGAGACATTCCCAGGGCAAGACAAGGAAATTCCCGACCACGTCGCTGAGGCTATTTCTGCCCTGCAGAGAAAGCTGATCCTCATGAACAACGAACTAAACTGCGAACTATGGTTAGCTCGAAGGAATGTGGAACACATTGGCCAACTAAAAAAGGAGTGCGAACTCGCCAAGAGTGCTGAGGGAGAAAGACAGGGACTGGTGAGTTCATCGTCTTGAACGCCAGGATCACGCTCTCAACGTCCGGTACGACAGCACAACAAACTGAGGGAGTACAAGAGCGAGGTCGCACGGGTGCAGAAAGAGCTCAAGGATCACAAGGAGCAGGCATTTTCCATGAAAACCAAGTATGCCCAGTGGAACGCGGAACTCCAGGCGAAACTGAGAGACTTCCGCGAACAAAAGAGGAACTGGACCATCGACCTCGCTGCCCTACAGGCGTCTGACGCTCAAAACAAGGTTCGTTCAGAAACTCACTGTTCAATGTGATTTAATGATATACCTGCAATTAGACAGCATTCGAGGCTCAAGGGAAACTGCTTGGAAGTGCCAACCGGAAGATGTTTGAACTCGAAACGAAGATCAAGGAGACTGCACATAAAGTTGACAGGCTCAGGGATTACGAGAGACAAATCGAACAGCTTTTACGGATGCAGAAGCTTTGGTGGGTTGCACGTTCGTTGGATGCAATCGCAGACTCACGTCATTGTAGGGAGATAGATACCCACAAGTTCAATGAACAGACGCAGCTTTTGGAGAAGATGCAGAGCGACTACCAAGGGATGAAGTTGTTACTGAAGAGCTATGAGGGATCCCTCAATGCAGTTCGGGCTGAAGCCAAGTGTGTTGCTAATTCGAGGAACTCTGACCTGTTGCTAACACTTTCGGAGGGAGCACAGCGATCGCGCGGGTCTCCTGGAAGCGGAACTTTCTATGACGCGCCAAGGCGAGGATAAAGGGACGGAAGAAAAGCTACAATCGATCATCAATGCTAGGGATGACTATGTGGCTCAAGTTCTAAAGGCAAACGAACGCCTCCGGGGGAACAACGATGCATTGCGAGAGGAGATAGAGGAATTGACGGAAATGGTTGAGATCTTGAAGGTACGAGGAAGATCTGGAGGCAGGGAGTCGGAGGCCGCAGAGCCGCAAGGCGCGGTTACTGATTAGCGATCACGTGATGTAATGTTGTTTCAAGAAATGCATCGAGTTTCCCCTTTGACCTTGGTCGAAGGTTCTCGAAGGGACCACAATGGGTCCCTATGTGCGACTCTGACAGGATAAATAGCGCCATCCTCCGCTAGGTTCCTTTCCCCAACTCTCTCCCTCTCTCTCGCTTCCATCTACCCCTCGCCACTCAAAACCAGAAATATGGCCGAATCATTTGGATTCCAAGCCGAGATCTCCCAGCTTTTGGACCTGATCATCAGTACGCGCCTCACCCCTGTTCCGCCGTGCACTCGGTTTACACTTCTCCCCCGTAGACACCTTCTACTCCAACAAGGAGATTTTCTTGCGTGAGCTTATCTCCAACGGCTCAGATGCCCTCGACAAGATCCGCTACGCCTCATTGACGGAACCTTCGGTCCTTGACACTGAGAAGGAGCTCTACATCCGTATCAGTGCTGACAAGGAGAATAAACTCCTCTGCATCCGTGACACTGGCATTGGTATGACCAAGGCCGACATGGTGAACAACCTCGGCACTATCGCCAAGTCCGGCACCAAGGTACGCTCGTCTGCCATCACATCTGTCGAAAATTGGCCGCTGACTCCACTCGCAGGGATTCATGGAGGCTATGAGTGCTGGTGCCGACATTTCTATGATCGGACAGTTCGGTGTTGGCTTTTATTCTGCATACCTCGTTGCCGAGCGCGTCCAAGTCGTGTCTAAGCACAACGACGACGAGCAGTACATCTGGGAATCGTCCGCTGGAGGAACTTTCACAATTGCCCCCGACACTGAAGGCCCTTCGCTCGGTCGCGGTACTGAGGTCCGAATCTTCCTGAAGGAGGATCAACTTGAGTACCTCGAGGAGAAAAAGATCAAAGATGTTGTCAAGAAGCACTCCGAGTTCATCTCATACCCCATCCAGCTGACCGTCACGAAGGAGGTTGAGAAGGTGAGAAAACTCAGGATATTTTGCACTGGCCGAGCCAACCACTTCTTTAGGAGGTCGAAGACGACGAAGAAGAGGCCAAAGAAGATGACGAGGAGCAGGCCAAGATTGAGGAGGTCGACGACGAGGACAAGCCGAAGAAGACGAAGAAGGTTAAGGAAGTCACCGTTGAAAACCAGGAGCTCAACAAGACCAAGCCCATCTGGACGAGGAACCCTCAGGACATCACCCCCGAAGAGTATGGGGCCTTTTACAAGAGCTTGACCAACGATTGGGAGGAGCATCTCGCAGTTAAGCATTTCTCTGTCGAAGGTCAGCTCGAGTTCAAGGCTATTCTCTTCATCCCCAAAAGGTAAGTACACTTGAGATCCCTCGTTCATCAAAACCGGCTGATGTTTCTCGTTTGTAGAGCGCCATTCGATCTCTTCGAAACCAAGAAGAAGCGCAACAACATCAAACTCTACGTCCGCCGTGTCTTCATCATGGACGACTGCGAGGACCTCGTCCCTGAGTACCTCAACTTCGTCAAGGGTATTGTTGATTCCGAGGACCTCCCTCTCAACATCTCTCGTGAGACCCTTCAACAGAACAAGATTTTGAAGGTCATCCGTAAGAACATCGTCAAGAAATGTTTGGATGTTTTCTCCGAAATCGCTGAGGATAAGGACAACTTCACCAAGTTCTACGAAGCTTTCGGCAAGAACATCAAACTTGGTATCCACGAGGACTCCCAGAACAGATCCAAGCTCGCCGAATTCCTGAGGTTCTACTCTACCAAGTCCACCGATGAGCAGATTTCCCTCAAAGACTACGTCACCCGCATGCCCGAGATCCAGAAGTCGATTTACTACTTGACCGGCGAATCTCTCTCCGCCATTAAGGACTCGCCTTTCCTCGAGGTTCTTAAAAAGAAGGGTTTCGAAGTTCTCCTTCTCATTGACCCGATCGACGAATACGCGATCACCCAGTTAAAGGAGTTCGACAACAAGAAGCTTGTCAGCGTCTCCAAAGAGGGTCTTGAACTCGAAGAGACTGAGGGAGAGAAGGAGGCTCGTGAGGCCGAGGCCGCTCAGTTCGACGATCTCTGCAAGACCGTCAAGGACGTTCTCGGTGACAAGGTTGAGAAGGTTGTGGTCTCCAACCGTATCACAGATTCACCATGCGTTCTTGTTACCGGTCAGTACGGCTGGTCTTCCAACATGGTACGGATCATCGATGGTCTCTGAGTTTGGACGTCATTAACTCTACCCGCAGGAGCGAATCATGAAGGCCCAAGCCCTTCGCGACTCATCCATGTCCTCGTACATGGCTTCCAAGAAGACTCTCGAATTGAACCCTTCCAATCCCATCATGAAAGAGCTCAAGAAGAAGGTCGCTGAGGACAAGGCTGACAAGTCCGTCCGTGACCTGACATACCTCCTCTTCGAAACCGCTCTCCTCACATCCGGCTTCACCCTCGACGACCCTGCCTCGTTCGCCAAGCGTATTCACCGCATGATCAGCCTTGGACTCGACGTCGACGATGCAGAGCCCTTGGACGCCATGGTCACCGACGCCACTCCTGCCACTGAGGATGTCACCACCTCTGCCATGGAGGAGATCGATTAGGTTAAGTGACACTGGGAGTCATTGAAGCAGACGCCACCGCTGTATTTTTGTGTTATATTTTGTATTTCGTTACGTTCTGGCCATTTGTACATGTTCAAAGTAATCTCATTCCGCGTTGAATCGATCTCTTGCGATCATCACTCCCTTCGTTGTGATCCTCCATCATGAAGTGGGCGGACAAGATCGAGAAGTGCGGATGCTCTCGGCCGTTCTATACATTCGAGTTCTTCCCGCCTAGAACCGACCAAGTCAGTACGCGTCTCACACCCCTCAGGAGCTGTTTCGACCGCCGCTCTTAGGGTTTCGCGAATCTGCTCCCCCGGATATCTCGATTGAACAGCCTGGGACCGTTGGGCATCAGCATCACTTGGGGAGCTGGCGGGTCTACGCAGGACAGAAGTTTAGATCTCGCAGGGCTGGCACAATCGGAATACGGGATTGACACGCTGTTGCATCTCACTTGCACCAACATCGTACAGGAGAGGTTGGACGATGCCCTGAAGGTACCTCCAGAAAAATCTCGGTGGCTCCAAAAAACGCAAACCCGTCGTTGACCCGTGCTCCGCCTCCATAGGAAGCAAAATCCCGCGGAATCCAGAATATATTGGCTTTAAGAGGAGGTATGGTGTCAAGTGGGTGAATCTGCACCTACTACTCTCACCGCTTGCGCCCATTAGACCCACCAAGGGGGCAGGATTGTTGGGTATCCGCGGATCCCAGGTTCCAACATGCCATCGATCTGGTCACCTACATCAGGCAGTCCGAAGAGTATTCGTCGAATTTCTGTATCGGCGTGGCGGGTGCGTGTCGTTAAAATTTTAAGCCTCTCAACGTTCCACCAAACCGAGCCTACCATAGCCTACCCCGACGGACACCCTGACGGCGAGACCGATCGCGAGACAGAGTTTCAACACTTGAAAGCAAAGGTTGACGCAGGGGCGAATTTCATCGTGACTCAGCTGTTTTACGATGTTGATGCGTTCCTTGAATGGGTCAAGGAAATTCGCGCAAGAGGTTCAGTTGATGTATCGTATGGAATCCGTTTGGCCTCTAATCGAACCCTCTATAGGGATCATGGTGCCGATTATCCCTGGGATTATGCCGTTGCAGACCTACGCGTCTTTCCTTCGGATAACGAAACTCTGTGGCACCTCTGTACCACCCCCGATTCTTGCGGACCTCGATAAAATCAAGGTGGATAACCCTGACAGGTCACGCGTTGTTATCACCTCATTCTTGCGTAGCATGACGACCGACTCGTGAAAGACTATGGCGTCAGGCTTGCAATTGATATGATCAAGAAATTGGCAGCGGGTGGCATTCATGGCGTCAATTTCTGCACTTTGAACCTCGAGAAGAGTGTACAACTCGTCCTCGAAGGGCTCCAGTGGACAGCTCACCATGATGACCATCGCTTGAACAAATTAATCAACGCAAGTGCTCCCCATTCCGCTGAGCAGACGCGTAGTTAAAGCTATTTTGCTCCCTTAGATGGCAGACTGCAAACCTTCATCGTCAGAAACGGACCTGACGATATCAGCCCACAAGGCCACCAATACGGCTACTCAAAACCTCACCGGCCAGCCTGTGAAGGTGAGCGGGATAGGGAAAGGGGAAGTCACATCCGCCTCCACTTGGGACGAATTTCCAAATGGTCGCTTTGGGGATTTTAAAAGTCCCGCTTTTGGTGTTCTGGATCCCTGGGGGGGTTCCGCCAGTCATCCGGTTCGCCAATGTCTCAGTTTTGTAACGTCTATTTTCCGTCGTTTTCTAAGGACGTGTTTTGTAGACGAACGAGGCCGCTACCAGATGGGGCAGGCCTACCACGCTTGGCCAACTTACCTCTGTGTTCCTGAGACACCTTCGTTCCGAAATTTCGGATACACCGTTCTCCGATGGCCCTCTCTCTGAAGAATCTCAGGTTATTCTACCTCAGCTCGAGAAACTCACGAAACGAGGGTGGTGGACTGTTGGCTCCCAGCCCGCAGTAGATGGCGCGAAGTCGACTGATCCGGTTTTCGGGTGGGGACCCAGCAGAGGTTACGTTTATCAGAAAGCCTTCGTGGAGTTCTTTGCCCCCGAGGAAGACGTAGAAAGGATAGTAAGTAAGGTGGAATCGCAGGGGATAGGATGGGTGGACTACTTTGCGGTGAACCTTGAGGTGCGTCGGTGGTTTTACGTAACCACTTCCTTGACTGAATGGATGAGTCTCATGCAGGGTGATTTGCGAACCAGCATGGATGATGACGGGAGGAATGCGGTCACATGGGGCATCTTCCCTGGTGAGGAGATCGCACAAACAACTATCATCGAGAGGGAGTCTTTCTTGGCCTGGAAGGTATACGCCTCAAGTTCCCATTCGACGTAACAAGAGCTTACACACTTCCAGGACGCTGCGTTCTCACTCTGGGCGGACTGGGCTTCAGTCTATCCGCCTCAGTCGCCGGAGCGCGAACTGCTCGAAGGCGTTCGAAAGGAGAGGTGGTTGGTTAGCATCGTCCACCACAATTACATCCACACCGACTCGCTGTGGGACTTTTTGGCCGATTTATAATCGGTAGAGGCTGAAGATCATGAATAACATATTGCGCTTCACGTAGGTAGTATACATTTAAAGAAACGGGGTGTAGGTGTAGTTCGTAGAGTGTCGTTTCGGATAAATCTGAGTGTTTCGTCACGACATAGAATCAAACATAAGGTCTGGGTCCAGCGCCCGACCATCACATGGAGAAGGAAAAGGGGTTGGGACGTAGTACTGCGAGGACTTCCAAGAAGCGTCGTCAACGAGATGGATTGCAAACGGAAGGGCTTCAAATCGGGTCCTCCGACTGCGTTCCCTGCGAGCCAGGGCGGAAGAGAGGGCGGAGAGCAACATTGGCCGAGCAGATTGGCGCGAAGAGGACAGAGACGAGCCGGTCACGACGATGGAATCGTCCGCTAAGGTGTCCAAGGCGCTGAGAGACTTGGAGTGGGAGAGGGACTTCTTCTGTAGCCGGGCGGGAGGGACCTTCCTCGGAGCAGGAATGGCATCACCCCTCAACAAGCACAATGCGGTCGGAAAGTCAGCTAGCAAAAAAGACGGCGATGACCTTGTAGGGACGCCAGGAGTAGATGACTCTGAGTCCGGGTCTTCTTGTATGCCGAGAGCAAATAACTCAGCCTCATCTTGAAGCTCCAACCAGTCCAAGTCCTCTCTCAGGGGATAGGGGGTCGGCAGCCTCTCGCGGGTGGAACGGTAAGTTACCGAGTGAACGCTTCCGAAGTTGAAGGAAGCAAATCCTGGTAACCCTTGCTGCAATGGGAGGCCCTCGATTACGATAGGAGGAAGGTCGAACCGCACTGGCTGGGGTGAAGTTTCCGCAGTTGGCGTGGTTTCATCCTAAAATGCTCCCGTTCGATCATCGGATGCACCAGGAGTCGTCGATAAGCAATCGTACCTTGGGGGTCCGTGAGGCATCAGGGGGCGCAGCCTCCGCAGGAGCAGAACTACCGGAAGGACTGGCATTTGTACCAGACTCCAGTCGCGATTTTGTGATGTTAGGGCTCTGGGGTCCAGTTGGATAAAAATCAAGAAAACGAGGGGAGTGTTGGGGCGAAGCCAGCGCCGACCCTTGGTGGTACAAGTTAAAAGGCGAAAAACCGCGAGGGAGACCAGGGGATTTAGGGGCAGATCCCATAGACTGTATGGTAGCCACTGCGACCTTGAGAGAAGGGGACGAGACCTGACGGCGCAACA
>Ga0307517_10000607_pt1 | contig 61116 bp, 79 predicted proteins | sample 23_EM_MG_FD_194515 | JGI IMG/M metagenome (GOLD analysis project Ga0307517, IMG submission 194515) | Populus trichocarpa ectomycorrhiza microbial communities from riparian zone in the Pacific Northwest, United States - 23_EM | ecosystem: Host-associated > Plants > Roots > Unclassified | place...
AATTCCCGGTACGTTAGTACAGGGTCTAATAGTGCAGAATTATAAGCGCGTCCGCAAAAAACCTGTTTTCTCGGTCCACTTGTCACAAGTCACATCAGTGACCCTCGGATTCCCACGATCTGGCGGCATCGCTGCTGCACCGGCCGGCAACCGTAAAAAAACCGGCGGTCACCCTGCCGGAAGTCTTTCAGCACAGCGGGAATTTGAGTTACTGGGGTGGAACACTGTATACTACACTGACGTTGAGGATATTGTGATCGACGATGCGCACACGAGCGGGTAAAGGTCGATACGATGAAGCCAGTGAACTTAAGGTGCATTTGACATCTAAGTATACCTTTGTGCACTGCTCGTCTCCTCGGGATAAGACGATTGATTTTCTCACTGAACTCGAGTTACCCCCATAACATGGAACACTCCTTTTCTGCAAAGGATATTGCCCGCAATGCGATTACACAGACTGTGAACTAGTACTTTCCGATGTATGTCGGATGGTCCGCTCTGCTTTCCGGGAATACTTGTGTTGCCCTGGGACCGTCGATTTATAGTTGCGCATTCCCGAAGGGGTCCTGAAGGCTGCGAATAAGAAAATCTGTTCGTACATCTTGCATACATCCTCCACTCCATAACTGATTCAATCAAGAAATTCCATTCTACGTTACAAGAGCACCGTTCCGCCCTTCGTGCCGCTGGCAGAATGACTCTTAGGTGCGCGCCAGGGTAAGATAATTGATTTCGACAGAAACCCGCATTCTGATCCTACCACCCCGCCTACCTACACAATATATAATTGTAATGTTACGGAGTGGACCCGTACCGGGCTCTGCCGCTGGTCGGCCCTGCACCTTATTTAGTTCGATATGAGGAAAGTACTAGCGATCAATCCAGTATGTTCATATCCGTTGCCCCAGTGCCTTCTGTGCAGTGGCTCCTCACCTCGAGTCGATCGCGGAGTTGATCGGAGTCTGAAAACCGCGACAACGCACCAAACACATTTGCGGTTGGACAGGTAGCACCCACCCAAACCGACCGCATATCCCTGAAAACCCAGCCCTTCTCCCTCTCAACCAACCGGCTATGGCTCAGACCTTCATTGGGTGAGCGTTCCCTTCAAATTCCTCCCTTTTTCTCCCGGAAAAACTCCCGCAAAATAATCAAATTCGCAACGATGCATGGAGATTGACACAGCTCTTCGTTCTTGACAGAAAACCAATCTCTTTGATCTCCCATTCTGATGTGCGATATCGCGGTATCCTTGCGGGCATTGACCCCCACGCGTCGACGATCCAGCTGTCCAATGGTGAGTCCTGCCGCCCTTAGCCAAATTCAATGGCGGCTCGCCCGCCTCAGTCGTTCCCAAGCTGAACCTTTCTCGTGTCAAGTGTACTCTATGGGAACCGAGACGCGACGGTATGCCTATGGCCCGATCCATCGACTGGGTTGACACCCCATTCACCATTTGAGCAATAGGCCGCCAGAACAATACATCCCGCCCATCCAAGAACCATACCAATATATCATTTTCCGAGCTTCCGAGGTCAAGGATCTCTCCGTAGACGATGCTGTCCAAGCTCCCCCTCGACGAACCCATGAGGATCCTGCAATCTTGGCTGTAAGTCTCGCCCGCTCAATCCAACTTGCTTGACGTTGTCGGAACCCTTTTTTTTCCTGATGAAAACTATGACGGATGTAAACGAGTAAACCTCGTGTTTTCCGAGAGCGCATAAAACCCATGTGGATTTCCCGTTGCCTTCCTACTGAACCCCTTCCCTGCTCTCTCGAACAAGAACGCCAATGCTGATTATGGTTCGTTCGTGCTCCCCAGGCCTCCGCCCCGATACAACCACAACAGTTTAATGGATACGGCGTTCCTGGCCCCCAAAACGGTCAAATCCCTTCTCAGCAACAACAATTCCCCCCTCGACAACAGCAACCCCTTACACAACAACAAGGCCAACAGCTTGCAAACAACATGAACCAACAGGGCGGCGCAAACAATCGCCGAAACGGCTCTGTCAACTCCGCGAGGCAGTCTATGGAGACTGTTGAGCGCGCTCTGGGAGATCTCAGGATCGACCAACAACAGGGAGGACGTGGGAATAGACGGAACAGGGATTTCAAAGCGGGAGATCTCAGAGTCCCTGCTACGGATTTCGACTTCCAATCTTCAAATGCGAGGTTTGATAAAAGCTCTGTGGGACCTGCCAAACAGAACAAGGAGAAGGAGAAGAACGGGGACGATGATGCTCAGGGCGAGGGTTCTGAAGATGGTGAGGTGAAGGAGAAGGAGGAAGAAGACGCGGCGTATAACCCCAAGAGATCCTTCTTTGATTCCCTCTCCTCCTCGGCCGCCGGACCGGTTCAGGGTGGCGGTCAGGGTGGAGGACGGGGACGTGGGAGAGGTGGAAGAAGCAGGAGAGAGGAAGAGAGGGAGAAGAATGTTGCTACGTTTGGCGAACCTGGTGGTATCGGTTTGATGGGTCCAGGTGCTTATGTCGGAGGATACGGGCGGCGAGGTGGAGGAGGTCGCGGAAGGCGAGGAGGAGCTAATGGTGGCTCTCGTTGATCCTCTCCCCGGTCTGAGGGTACATATGTGTATCATTCCATGAACATTTACTCGTGTAAAGTCGTTGTCGTCGTTCCCGTTTTCGATTGCTAACCAGCTCAACTCGTCATTCTTTGTGTTTTTTCGACCCGTTCGCTCTAAAGTGCACAAGTTCGGGGACCTCATCCCATGGTTTATCAAGCTGGAGGACACTGCGATAAGTACAGCCAGCCTGACGACAATCACGAAGAGGTAGGGGAACATAAACGTTTAGACCGTTGATACGGACTGTGTTGCATCTTCGTTACCTTGCCAATCCTCGACAAGATGCAAGATTCTGCAACAGTCATCAAGCTCGCTGAATAGCCTCGGCAAATCCAAGTGATCCTCGACTTCATCGATCATCTACCGGAAGCTGACGCCGTGAAGAACCAGGTTGATGAGTTTGGAGTGAGTCACGGTCAATCGTAGCAACGGGGTTACTGAGAATCAGGTCGCACAGTCGGTTGTAGGTTCCTCTCATCATGCATCATGCATCACCCTCTGAGCTGCCATCAGAGGCAACGGGCGGTGTGGATCGAATGAAATCTTCTTTGTTAACGCGCTTTTTTTGAAACTGCGTGCCAAGATGAAAAGCAATACGCACTGCGAGGCGCCGACTAATGCATAACGTATCGGTAGAACCTTTCCGGTGGAAAAATTTGAGTAAAGATGTGGTCTGTTTGTACCCGGCTGTGGGGGAGGCTCGAGGTAGTAGAGCCCCCGGGAATTTGAAGCGTTGTTGGTGGAAAAAGGTGAATCCAAGCAACGAACGATCCTGTTTGAGTGTGCATCCGCGAACCCGCCTACCGTGTGGACGGGGGCCCGGATGCAGGTGGAGAAGCGATGGGTTCACCTTCTTCATTGGGGTCACGCATCAGCATCCGATGGGTGTTTCGGGCCGAGATTCGAATATTCAGATCTCAGAGGTGGTTCAGGAGGCGATACCCCGCTTCTAGGATCTGATTAACCCTCACCCTCGAGAGTTGCATCGTCGGGATCAGATGTGGCACCATGGTTGGTGGTGCAGAGGGTGAGGGGATTTGCCCCTGGCGAATTGATCAAGCACGAATTAATTCACTCATTTACTTCTTGGGATTGCCTTGCAATATAGATGTGCCGAGTACGCGCAATGGTCGTCCCCGAGTCGCAATATCCACTCAAGTGAGAGAGAGGGTTGTTCATAGAAGTATATCTCATTTACTGTCCTTCTCAGACGGAATGCCTACTCCCTATGCGCCTTCCTGATCCTGTAACCCGAAAATCTGCCACAGCAGCATAATCTGCCCAAACGGTCTCTCGCTACCAAGCAAAGTTGCGGCAGCCTCATACCTATTCTTTGGCTTTTTAACCTCCTCACACAACCGTTGATACGAATTCGCCAGCCCCTCCAAAGCGGCGTGGTGTACCCGATTATTGAGCGACTGGGTCGTGAGCCGGGCGAGGCGTGGGGAGTGTACAACCCCGAGGTCCGAGAGCCAGACAGAGAATGAATGTAAAGCCGCTTGGAGGGCTGCAGGTTCTGTCTCTGGAATTCTGGACATGGGTTCCTGGCGAGAATTGCATCAGGGTGGTGGTGGACGGTGCGAGAAATGGGGGCGAACGAACTTCAGAGGTATGATCAAAACATATGACGAGGGCCTCGTGCAACCCTGCATCTCGCGTGAGATTTTGGTACTGAAGGCATAGCCTATCAGCTACGCAAACCTCTTGCAATAAACGAGGGAGAAACATACGTGGTCGTTGACGAGATCCTCCACCCTCTCATCGATCAACCTATCGATCACCTCTTGCTTCTCATTCGTGAACCCGTACGGCTCTATCACGCTCTATCAGAATGGTGAAATCACCCTTCAGTATTCTCAAGGGGGCCAACATCCTACCTTGACATATGACAAACAATTCAACACGAACACTCGATAATCCCACTTCTGCCTCAGCCTGTGTTTCTCCTCCGACGAGGTCAGACACATTTCGATGGCGGGATCGATCATGGAGTCTATGATCTGCTTCGCTCCCGAGGCTTGTTGCTCTGGGGTTTCGCCTTCAAGAAGGGAAGACTCGTAAACGACCATGATCTCTCGCAAGACTTGACCGTGGTCCTGGATCGCAAGTGGTGGTGTTACTTCAAGGTCATCGAGATCCTGGTAATCATCAATCAGCGTGCATTCCCGAGGGTAGCCAGGATCTGAGTCTCTCACGAGTGTAACTGTGAGTAACGCCTTCCCGTGCGCTGCGGTAGAGTCGAAGAATGTCTTATAAGCAATATCAGTGGTTCTTGGGGTGCATCGTTAGCGCAGCCCCGGCCGACATTCGACACGACAACACTGACTCGTGGAGCGTTTGCGACAGTAGTGCGTCCTCCCCAATCGTCCTATGCATCGTGAGCATATAAAACTGCAACAGGTTCGCAATCTTGAACGACAAGATACTGCTCTCCTGGGACCTGATCGTCTGCTGGACCCTAACTTTGAGGGGCACTGAAACTTTGCACATAGCGGCGTCCATCAACTCTTGGATCCATTCCTCTTCCTCGCTCTTCTCAAACTTCCTCACGCTCCCAACCATGCGCATGTCAGATTTCACATCGAAGAGACTTTCTAAAAACTCGCGCTCGGCGGCGATGGTTTGGTGAACCCACGCGAGCATGTCTCCGACGTATCGCATTGGATCGTGGGCGTGTAATTCGATTGGTCGGGGTAGCCCACCAGGGCCACCGCGGGTGAGGGCATTCGTGAATGCGCCGAGAAGAACCGTTTGTCGGCTTTGTGAAAGGAAGGCAAGGGCTTCACTGAACACAACCAATGAACACGGAGAGAGTTTCGCTTTGAGTCGAGAAGAGAATACCTGAGGAGTTCTTGACGTTGACGAAGCCGTGTGATAGCTTCGCGCATCGTGGGGCTGACATCTACTTGAACATCACGGCCCATCTGACGGAACTCAAACGAGCACCAACGGAAGATCTTTTCGTAGGCTTGCTCGAGGTTCGAAGAGGTCGAGGACATGATGTCTAATCCAACTTGGGTAGGTCCATCCTCGCCGGCCATTAGGACTTGACAGTCTTGTCGTATCTTTTCGGTTTTGTCCATTGTATCGTAGAAACTACGGCCCACTAGAACATCACGTGATGTCAAAATTTCGGTCTCCTCGTCTGTCAGAGTGAATCTTGACAAGAAGAGTGTGACGATTGACTGTTTCACAGCGATGCCCTGGCTAGATGGTAGACGATCAGAAACGATAGATGGTACCATGACGTTATCACGGACCGTTCTTGTCTCAGACTGCCTGCTCGTTCAAGCAAGGCTTTGCATGATTCGTTGGTCTCCTCGAGGTGACTTTCAGCATCATCGCAATGCATCCTCATCGTAGATACGTGTTCCTGTAACACATCTAGTTGCTATCTAAGTCATTAGGCATCAAAATCGAGCGCAAGCCGACAAAACGTACTTGATCCACTTCTCCGAAGGCCTTGAGAAACTTGTGACTGGCCTCTGCGAGTTTGTTCTCCACATCGCGACGTAGATGTTTCCGCGCGCGAGCGGCGGTATCCCCTGGTACGTTCGCAGAGCCAAGAAACGCGTCGGCAAATGTGTTTTGTGTGGCATTGGTATCTTGATCATCGTCTTCGTCGGAATCGGAGTCGGCGCTGGGCTTTGGAGGTTTTCGCGATGCCGGATGTGCCGTCGAGGATGGTCCATATAGCTCAGAAACGGTCTTCAAGGCCTGCCGTGTCCCCTCGTCGTCAAAGTTTGTGCCCAAGACTTTATACAGCCTGAGCGCGACTGGGTTACGTGACGATGGTACCGTTGGTTGTGGCGAGGGCGAGGCCGTCGCCATTGCACTTGGTCAAGTCGAGCCTGGTGATCGGACAGTGCAGGTTTCGGCAACCCATGTTATATAAACTCAAAGACGAGACCATTCAAAGATATCCCCAGCCACACTTTTTGCTTCTCTCTCTCTCTCCTCCTCGACCTCATGGAAATCCAGATCCGCCACATCCCAGACACAGCGGACAAGTGGGAAGTCGTCCGGGCTATCAGCTCTGTCGTACACCACCCCTCCTTCATCAAGGAACTGCGAGAGGCCGATATCAAACTCGTCAAAGGCAACATGCCACTTGATTGTATGAACTTTGATGTTGATCTCGACATGTGCGAGAACAGGGGTGTCAGGAACAAGACGACTGGGACCCTCTTGCTGTGTCTTTGGGAAATCGGTGATAGATTCCTCCAGCGTTCTACTGCTGATCTGCCTGTGAGAGTACAGGGGAAGAAGCTCAAGTTTCATAGGAAGGGACGGGGAATGACTAAGGACAGTGTCAATCGAGCGCTTGTGCTCGAGAAGACTCGGTTCATTGACCCAGAGGTGCAAGAGAAACGTAACACGACCACGGCCCACCTTCGCGACGGTTTCACTACTGTCCGCGCCTTGCATATTGGGTTTGTCTCCAAGGAGGGGAAAACCAAGATCTTTTCGAGCGAGTTCAAGCACCGACAGTATGGTCAGTTGTGGATCGAGTACGAACAGAAATTGTTCCGGATTGTAGTGAGTTCTCTCACCTTCGCCCATTATGCCTTGCGTGCTAAATACTCCCCTTAGTTCGGAGAGCCAGAGGTAGACAAAGACTTCTTGTGCATCCTCATCACTTTCGACAACATCAAAGGTCTCGGATTAGGCGATGACCATGGGAACCCGTGTATGTACATATCGCCACTCCTACGAACCCCTCCTTGACTTCGAGCTCCAGATGTGGCGTTCGGTTTATATACACCTCCTCACTTCAATACGGAATGCTACGACGAGCGTGGTAAGAGGTACCGCGAGCGTGTCAGCGCAATGAGTCCTGCCCATGCCCGTGTGGCGCCATACGCTCATCAGGTCATCTTCTACCTCCACGAACACGAAGCCGGTAACAAGATCAGGGATCTCTGTAATTGGGCTGGCCTCGCACGGCCCGCGAAGATGGACATCGAAATCCAATCTCGCAATCTCTTCGCACAATCCCAGCTCGATCGCCTGGCGAAGCTTCTCAGCAGGACCGATTGGAAGGTTGCGTTCCAGTTCGAGTCCCTGCTTCGGAACAACCTCCTGAACGTTGTCGACGTCGTTTACATTCACACGAATCGCTTGGCGCCCTTGCGCAAAAGGTTCGAGAATGACGAAGAGTGTAGCGATCCCGATCATTCCGTCGCCCAGGTCTTGAAGCACCTCGTCGAGCAACTGCAAACCCGGTCAGAGGATGAATCGGTTAGCCAGTGTATCGATAAGGTTATGATGGTCCCGAAAAAGACGACCTTTGATCCCGTCGCAGGGAAGATGGCTGCCAGGGGAACGTTCTTGTGTCACCATGTCACCTTCACGCCGACGAGGATGATGCTCGAAGGACCGTATATCACTCAGTCTAACCGTGTCATTCGTCAGTACCCCGGGTCCGAGCATTACTTCGTCCGGGTAGACTTCAGGGACGAGAACCGGACACGGTTTAGATGGTCTCGCGACGTCGAGGGGCATCCCATCCTGGTGGAACGGGTCGGTAACATCTTGAAGGTTCGTCATTCATTCGTGGTATTGGATGCGAGATTTTGGCTGAGGATTTCATAGGAAGGGTTCAATCTCGCCGGACGCCATCTTGAATTTTTGGCGTATTCTTCATCTGCATTGAGGCAACATGCCGTTTGGTTCATAATTCCCTTCAAGCAAGATGAGGGGCTGGTAACTGAGAGGCTGGTAACCGCACAGAGCATCAGAGAGTCTCTCGGAGATTTCAGCAAGGACGAGACGCGACCCGCTAAGATGGCCGCGCGTATGGCCCGTAAGCCTGCCTCTCCCGCAGGTGATTTATTTATCTCATTCCAATCCCCCCACCGCAGAGGCGTTCACTGCGACCAATCCAAGCGTTACCCTGGTACAAGGCCAATGGGAAGACATGGAAGATCTAGGAGAAGACCCATACCTTTTCACAGACGGCGTGGGCACCATATCCAAAGAACTTGGCTCGAAGATCTGGGAGGCTTTGTGCAAGGAACGCCAGAACAGCACACCCGCGCTTGAGCCTTCCGCATATCAAATTCGTTTTTTGGGGTCAGTGGATTTGTTTCTGTTTCCCAAAGTCCGGATATATCCCATTATAGGTACAAGGGGGTTGTCGCTATTGACCAGCAGCTTGAAGGCATCAAGATGCGTTTGCGACCATCCATGAAGAAGTTCAAGGTTGAAAATGTCGAGAGTGCGGAAATTGAGATCGTGCAGCCTTTTGGTTACCCCATCAATGCGTACCTTAACAGGTGTTCACTCTTGTCTAGTTTTCCCTACCTAAAGTGTCTGACATGTGCTTCTCAGACCATTGGTCGTAGTACTCGAGGACAGGAAGATATCCCCAGACGTATTCCTCAAAATTCAAGCAGAGGCTCTCGCAAATGTTTCCAGCGCACAGGGATCTATTACCACCGCCTGTCAGTTCTTGCGAGCCAATGGACTCGGGCGGGGCTTCACCCTGCGTTATGTTCTCGAACAACTTGGGAATCTGGGGCTCGACCTCAAGAAGCGACCTGAGATCGCTCGAATTGATGACGACCCAATTGATGACTATGATCCTGAGGCGGGGGTGCTGAACAACAAATTCATTTTAAATACTCTGAAATTCGCGGAGTTCCACGTTCTAAGGGACATCAAGCACCGAGCGAGGATACCGGTCAAGGATAGCTACGTTGTTGTGGGTGTTGCAGATGAAGGTCCAGCGTATAGGAAGAGTGGGATCACCAAGATAGGTGAGGACAAGGTTTTTTGTCTGGTCGGAGACAGTGTGTATGGTATGTTTCCAGAGTCTGCGTCGAAGTGGGCGTTGGAGCTGGAGCTATTCTTTAGTTTGCATCCAAGACCAGGATGACTCCGAACCGAGATATCTCGAAGGACCATGCTTGATCTCCAGGAGTCCCGTGGTACACCCTGGTGATGGTAGGTGCTGTTTGCCTTGATAGGAACCCCCATGCCATTCACTAAACTACGTCAAGTCCAACAGGTACATGCTATAGGACGGCCCCCTGCGGGGTCTTTATTCGGACATCTCAAGAACGTCGTTGTATTCCCCTCGATGGGTATGTCCACTGCCTCATGCTGCTGGTGGCGTATCTAAAAATACCACTACAGGCGAACGTTCATTGCCTTCCATGCTTGGTGGGGGAGATCTTGATGGGGACATTTACGCTGTGATGCAGTATGATCCCCTACTGGCTGTGATCAACTGGACTCCAGCTGAGTAAGTTTATTATACACCAGTCCTTAGTAGATGCTGGAGGTGATACCAACGCACGCACAGCTACCCGAATGTGGAAGTTTGGGATGTCGGGCGCAGGTGCATCATTGAGGATGTCTGCGATTTCGTCGTCAAGTATATCGAGTCGGACATCCTAGGCTTGTTATCCGATTGTCACCTTACAATTGCAGGTATGGAACCCTCTCCAAATTTTATCGACGACTTCTAACCGGTACGATATAGATCAATCGGCGGTTGGTATACCAATGATAATACATGGGACGGGGATCTGATATTTTAGAGGCAGTACGGTATCCTTGATCCAGCTTGTGAAACATTGGCGGAACTCTGCTCGAAGTCGGTTGACTTCAGCAAGAATGGGAGTATGTGTGGACCTCTTCTCCTTCTTGATATTCACTGACCTTTGGGCACACTTGTTTGCAGTCCCGGTGCCCAAGGATAAGTGCCCCAGGCTCCTGATGCCTTACAAACCGGACTGGCACGCAGCGGAAGTCTTGGCACCTCGAGAAGTAGACTACTACGAATCCCCCCGTGCACTCGGCCAACTCTATCGCGCCGTGTCTCTCAAGTCTCCCCCGCAGAGAGCAAAGGAGGAGTCCGTGGATCCTGACAGAGACAACATCACGCTTGCGTTGCGGCCGAAAGTACTGGAGGTGATTCCTAACCTCGACGAGGTTGAACAAACCAAGGAGGAAGAAGTCGGGGACATATTCGATTATTTCCAGGACGAGTTATCATACATCTGCTCGACCCATGTGGTCACGAACCAGCTTGGCGCGAGATTGACCGAGGAGGAAATCGTAACCGGGACGATAATCGCAAAGGTAGGTTCTTATGAACTCGACCATTTTCAGTATCCGATGATCGAGCCTTAACAGTCCACTGAAGTGAGGTGGAGGAACGAACGGATCTACCGGATGCAACTGAACTCGTCTGCCCTTTCCCACGAAACTCGACGTCGGTTGACGCCAGGGTGGAAACGTCCCGAAGATATAGGAAGGATTAATGCCATCGAGACGGCCTGGAGTGCATGGATTTTCAGTGTCAGGAATAGGATGCAGTTTGCTGCTAACACCTTTGGGTTGATTGCACTGGCTATTATCTTCGATGGATTGAACGATATTGCCTCGGCCGCCGAGTCCGTGGCTGAACCCGTGGTCGAACCCGTGGCCGAACCCGTGGAGTCATACTGAATTTGTACAATAGCCTGTGTTTTTCTGTACATCTAGCCTAGGATTTTCGGAAACTTGTGGATCTGTATATTTCATGAGGGTCACGAAGCCGTTGGAGCCGCCACACCGAGTGGACGGTGCGGGCTTCATCTAATGTTCCCGGGCTTCCCGGTCGATTTCTGTTCACAATCTCTCGATATTCCTCAATAATCGTAACAGTAAGTGGGGCCGCGACGGCTTGGTGAAAGTTTGGCTCCAAGGACGATGTGAATTCCTCGCGGCCCCTTGTACTTGCCTACGCTCAGGATCCTCGACATTGCATGCATCATGATGCTGATCTGGGCCATTGTGCCGCAGAACAGTATTGACCCTGTAGCCCCGAGTGTTACGACAACGGCCGTAGAGCCTCGAACTTAGCCGGTTCACCAAAGGGAATTAGCCTTTCGCCCTTCGCCGTGAGTGTTTGCGATGGTTTGTACGACCAGCAGTGTATCGAAAATTATTTAGCGACGGGAGATTCACGATGGTTCGACTGTTCCATAGATTCCCATGCTGCTTGCCCGTCACAAAACTTTTAAACTTGCTCCGTCGATCCTCCACCGATCGCTGCACGTGGCAACTCTCCGTTCTCCAGTTCCGTCCCACCTCGAACTACCTCGAACCAGAGATGCTCAACTCTGAGAGACTTACCACCCCTATGCTTCTTGCCCCTATGCTTGAGGTTATAAAACGTCGGAGGGTTATCCTTGACCTCCCCATACTCTTCTCCTTCTACCACTATCTTCGTGCGAGATGATACTCTTCCCCGTTTTCTCAGTCGCGGTCCTCTGCTTGTGGTCTTTGCTTTTAACCTCTGGCCCAATCTATGCCCCCGTATTATCCATCCCTGCCCTTGTTTCCCCAGTCCTCACTCCCCTCCTTTCCCCTATCGACGGTCCTACCATCCTCATCCTCATCGAGGTGTGCGATGTCACCGTCCCCATCACCTTCCCCATCTGTGACCCATCCGACGCCCCCCTTCCCCCTTCCAGCCCACCCAGTACGTTTGTTAACCCATCACTGTTGCGAACGTGATGGTCTGATCGATATTTTTCTAGTTGTGACTGGTTCTTACCGAGCCATACAGTTGGTAGCGGGCCTGCTGGTATTTGTGTATGTTGGCATCATGGTGAGTCTTCTTCGTTATTGGATACTATCTCTTTCTGACGACTTTCGTTTCATGTCAGCGGTTGTGCACCGAGAATGCAACTCGACTCATGGACGAGGGAGGGTCAGTCACCTCGTCCGATCGTCCAGCGCACTCTTCCTTTCCTTCCCTTCCACTACCCTCAAGAGAGGTCGGCCCTAATGTCAAGTTGACCCCTCTCTTGCGGCCTGGCGCCCCTGGATCCTTTCCCCGGCAGGTCCCCACCCAGAACACCGGTAAGTAGCCGCCAAACGCCGTCCTTTTCTATCATGTTTATATTTTTTAAAGGTGTGAACACGTCCGGCCGGAGTTTTCGTCCGTCACCTGCGGACTCCGGATACGAGAGCTCCCCATTGTTCTCGCGACGTGCCCCTTCCAAACAGCAGCAATCGCGGCTGCGAATCGTGACCAATGCTAGTGAGTGAAAATTTTGCTACTTCCACCGGTAGATATGTTCTCTTATACCGAAAAATCTTCACACCAGACGTCGACTCCCCTGTCCCCCCTGGCACATTTCCTGCCGTTGAACTCGGTTCGGGTGACTCGGGTGATGATACACCTCTCGAAGGTCCTTCATCGACACCCCTCTTCAGCCCCCCGACATACCAAGGTGATTCATATACTGCGTACAGATGTTTCTTTGCACCGTTACTGATCGGCTTGTCCCAGGTTCTGAAGGTGGTTGGACATCCTGCGTGGCCGCGGATGATCCGGTAAGTCTTGGACTTTCTATCCTGCTTAAGATCTAGACTTACATAGCCTCCAGTTCTACCCTACTGGCACCATTGACCATGATTCAGCTCCCCCCGTTCTACTGGGGAGAGGGATCGCGGCGACCCTCAGCGCCTCCTCAAAACCCACGGTAGAAAATCCCCCGTTTACACCCTACCCCCCTAAAAATCGTATCTCGGGTCTTGCAGGTAAGTTTACCCATCGTTTAGTCCTTTAAACCTCGGGTACAGCAGCTGACCTGTCAGCTCGTTTCATTGTCCTCTTGCGTGCATCCCAGGGTTCTCCCCCGTTCTGATCGAGGGAGCAGGAGTGCCTGACCGGAAAAGCGCTTGGGAAGCACGAGATGCCTTCTTGCGTCTCCAAGCTGAGCATGGTCCGTAGTTAATGCCGTTGACATCCCAAGTTTCTGATTTCGACAAACAATTTTAGGTCATGCCGCTCCTTCAAGGTTGTACTGCGACCCCGCCAGCGAGAGGAGCACTGCATCACCGGCAAGGACCCCAAATATACAGGCTCTGAGGGATATATTGGGTTAGTTACCGACTATTTTTCTTTTCTATTGGGCGTGGTTTAAGTGCACTCCGGCAGAATCCAAGAAGGCGGTGCTCAGAAGGCTTAGTGAAAACCGTTCGGCGTGGCTTTCCCCTCCAGAAATTCGTTCTCGCTCTCTCAGCAAGTCCTTGGTAGTCGAATGGCAGGCCCGTTGGACCACCCTCATCCCCTCCGCAGCTTCCCGAGCCTTCCCCAAGTCATTGCATTCACTAGAGCAAGGTCTCGTCGACTCGGAAGAGAGCAAGTCAACGTTTGATCTTCCTGCAGACATGACAATGCTAGTTGATGAGGAAATGCCCTTCTCCTCCACCTCCCCTTCTGAAGCCAACACCTGTACAGGGAGATCGGCACCGGTAGTGGAAACATTGGATGACCGGGCATCAACGTCGATTGATATTGGTCTTCGGTTGCTCCTACAGGCCATCAGTGAACGAGGGGAGGAGTCTTGGTACTTGGACTCTCAGACGTCTAATGAGACTACGGTATCCGTCGACTTGACTATGGGACAGGCCCCTAGTTTCCTCGACGACATCCGTAAGTATCTGCGTTCCACTTTCTCTAGCTTTTCACTGAATTTTTCTCAGCGGACCTGTCCATTTACCACTCTTCGCAGCCCGCGACGATAACCGGGGAGCAAGGTACTCAGCCTCCTCCACCTGTCCCTGTTCCCACCACCGACGCGCTTCTGGAGGACACGGCTATCGCGAACGACCCGTCTCTCTCCCCTCCCCTCGACAATCCAATCACCTGTCCACCGACCCCTCCATTCGAGACTTCCTTGTCTTCAGGCCGAATTGACAGCTCATTGAAGGGTATCTGTGAGTCTTGACTTGATACCTCGTCTTGGCTCGGCTTCAATTTGATTCTTCTTCCCGTCTGCAGTGAGATTCCCAGCCCACCGGTTCTCTCGTCCCGTCGCCGCCTTTGAGGCTCACGACGCCTGCGATTTATCATCCAGCTCTTCTTCAGACGGTCTTGGAACCGCAGAAGACACGTCTTTGTTGATGGATCAAAGCGCTCCCCCTTCACCAATCGGATCCCCCACTCGCCCCGGATCGCCAATCCCTCCATTCCAATACGTGATCTCTCGAATCCGTTCCCGAAGAGTGGCCCCAAGGGTCCAGAAGGATCAAGTGTCGTCACCAACGGAGAATTTAGAATTTCCTTCTGCTGGCCGGTCTGGGAGGTTGGAGACCTCTATGTCGCTTGAGAGAATCGCCGATCTCCTTAGTGATATCTGTGGGTGTTTCGGTTTACCTGCACCCTCACGTATTTCTGACCCGTTTCCACCCGTAGGGGCTCCAAGATCCTCGAATGTGGTGTGCTTCGAGGGAGACGAGGGCATTAGTCTGTTCACTACATCTTCCGCGGACGCCATCTGTGTTCCCGAGGATATGTCGTTCCTTGTGGATCAATCCATCCCTAGAGCTTTGTTTGAATCTTCTCCTGGTCCCGCAACTTCAGCCCCTTTGTTCGAGGATGCTGTTCAAACTCTCCCCCAAATAGTTCCTCCACCTAACCTGTGTTCAACGGTATCAGGATGTCATTCTCAGCTGGATCTCGGTTCTCCTTACGCCTCCCGTCCTTCTCGTGCTCCTCCGGTCTCCTCTTGTCCTCGTTCTGGTTCTACTGGCAACAGTTTCTTCATGGAAGTCCCAGATGACATGAGCCTTCTTCTCGAGGAATCTCTAGGCGATCTCGCCGGCAACAGCGGCTCTTTCTACTGAACAACGTGAAACCAAACAAGATCTCGGACCTGCTTTCCTGGATGAATACCTCTGACGAACAAAATTCTGATCCGTGTTGGCTGCCTGTCACTTTCATTTCTAGTCCTTTCTCCCCGTGCCTGCCCTCGTATCCACGTTCTTGTTCGATTTATCCTTGATATTTTGTGACGTGTACACTGTAAACAGTTGATATTAAATGGTGCATTCGAACGTTAGGGCGGAAGTACAACGGGAGTCGGTTTACGAAACCTTAATGCCCCCCTTCGCAGGGATTCCATCGTACTCGGCGGAGTGATCGGCTGTGGCCCGGCCGAAGGCGCTCCCGTTCCAGCTTACACTTTCCCGCCACGCAATGTCCAACTCAACAACCCCGGCCACGCCAGACTTCTCGTCACCGCCACTGAAGCGGAGCAAGATCGTGCTCCTTGGTGACCAGAGTGTTGGGAAGACTTCACTCATCACTCGGTCAGTCTTAACCTCCCGGTCGCGTCCTGTGGGTCATCCGACCTTCGGCGTCACGACTGCGTTCGCGGTTTCTCGCTCGTATGCTCATTCTCTCCGTACGGCGTACAGGTTTATGTATGACACCTTCGACAACACATACCAAGCTACGATAGGGATAGACTTCTTGAGCAAGGCTATGTATTTGGAGGATCGGACAGTGAGGTTGCAACTGTGGGATACTGCTGGACAGGTGCGCATACAGGGTGGGTAATTATTCCATATACTGACCCCCGGACCTGTGTGCCCTGCAGGAACGATACAGGTCGCTTATTCCTTCTTACATTCGGGATTGTTCCGTGGCAATTGTCGTATTCGACATTACCAGTAAGTAGCTACCAGTTTCTACAAGCTGAACAGTTTAGGGATGAACGCTTCTCAGACCGGGCTTCCTTCTTATCAACGTCTAAATGGATAGACGACGTGAGGTCGGAGCGGGGGAACGATGTGATTGTTGTGCTAGTGGGTAACAAGGCGGATTTGGCGGACAAACGGTGCGCACAGACAATATCTACCAATTACCGTCCACCAAAATTATCACCTTCCGCAGACAAGTGACCTTGGAGGAGGCTAACAGCAAAGCGACGGAATTAAACATCATGTTCATGGAAACATCCGCGAAGGCGGGACACAATGTTAAGAGTTTATTCAAGAAGATTGCTATGTCTCTGGTTGGGATGGAGAAGGACAACGAGGCGGTGGAACAACAGAATACAAGTGCGTTTGACATGTTCGGCGCAGTTAGATGGATGCTGATACCCCTCCTTCCCCCAGGAATCGATGTTACAACACCGGCCAACACCGACGTACCTGACGCCTCGCAATGTGCTTGCTGATGCACTGTTCTCTCACATGTAATCTAGATATTCATGGTGTATAATTTCCATTGGATTCGAGTGTGAAATTTTCTTGTTCCTGTTCTTCTACCCCCTATTCATCATATTACCAGCACCCTTGGGGTGAGTATCAGTATACCTGGCCCAGCTTTCATCCTTCTGTCGCTTCTCTTCCTGCTTTTCTTCACCGAAGATTGTGCCATCATTCTCCGCATCAAGAGCCAACCTCTCTGATGTGGTGAGTTCTTGCTCCGACTGAGGCCTATGGGACAGTTGTTAAGGGTGTCAATTAGAATTTCAGCCGCAGAACGTACCCCCCGCCTGTGATGATGTTTCCTCTTTGTTGTTCGATCTCCAAGTATTGGTCGATCGACATGGTGGGGAGGCGGTGATCAGGTCGGAACACCTCTCCTTGAAGGCGAGCCCTATCAGTTGCGCCTCCGGGGAGTATCGTGAACGGCCGCAAAGGCTGGAACACGTTAGGAAAGGTTAAGAGATATAACAGGCCTAATAGCTACCTTGCCACTTTGGTCGAGCAGTGGACCGCGTCCATCAAATACATCCGTCGGTGGGGGTAGGTCCAAACGCCATGCGTCCGTATCCTTCTCAGATGTTGTCTGCGGCCTGCTCTTAGGCGAGGGTGGCGCATTGCGCAGGAGTTCGATCTCTTGATCAAGGCTATCCAATTGGCTCCACGCCTGGATCCAGAACAGCCGGAGGAGGTGGATCGACAGTTCCCGCACATGTTCATCCCACTCGGATTCGTCATCCTCGTCTCCAGCGTCGGTTCGAGGTAAGAGGGACGCGATGTGGTCAAAATCTGTTGATTCTGATGATGTTGGTTTCTGTCCTTGTCGTTTTCTGATCTCCTGTAAGAATCAGAATGAGTGTTAGGTGGTCACGCGACGAAGGATCTCGACGGACGTTTATCTTACTCCGAAATTCTTTCTCTTGTTTGTACTGGTTAATCTTGAGCTCTCGCTGTTTCGTGGGGTCCGCGATTTTTCTTGACCGTTTGGAGTAGAGTGAACTAAGTGATCCTGGAATAATGCCGTAGGTGTGGAGAGCCTTTTGGAACACATGATACTGGTCCTGCATGCGAAATCGTTGAAAATCTATGGTATTATGGCGTAGACGACGTAACATACCTGGATAGATCTTATCCGGGCTAAGCGCTCCTGTCTTCCATGCGTGCGCACCCGGTTCTCGACCTCAGCCAGAGTATAGGGGACAAAGAGAAAAGGTAAGTTCTTCGTAGATATGTCTTCCGAAGTTTCGTTTGGGCTGAACAGAGAGAGCAGTTCAACCCTCTTCGCGATCTCCCTCAATGTTTCGAGGATTCGGCTTATTAAGTCCTGAAAGATCCGAAGCTACAGCTTAGTGTACACCGCACGGATATAAAAACCAACAAAAAAGGTGACCTGCGTATCTTCCTCAATGGTCGGCAAGTTCGAAGCCCTGCCCGCGTTGGTTAGGGCATTCCTGAAGAGATCGGTGAGAGAGGAGTCGGGGTCCATGATCAAAAGTTCAATCGGTCATGTGATCCGCGCCGCGCTTCTGTCCCTCCCCCACCCAGCGTCAACGCGCTTGGTGTTGTGATCGCTGCTTTCGTGTCTGCTCGTGCTCGCTCATCCTCATACGTGTTTTGAAGCGGTCGCTAGAGCTATGTCTAAGCGACAAATGCCCCCTTTGGATGGCAATAAGCCAAAGAAGCGACAGAACCCTGGGGCTTCGGTGAAGCAAATGCCAAACCAGGTCCTTGCGCAAGACATTCCTATGTACTTCAAGAAACAGCCGCCCCTTGATTCTGGAGCGTTTGTTTACGTTGAGGTTGTGATAATTTGGCCAGATCTCGGAAAGGTCTCCCTTGCAGACATACGGATGGCCGCTGCCGGACGCAAACCAACGAGGTTCTCTGCAGTCTTCACCGGGAATTGTACTGGCTTCCTCAGTAGCGTGAAAGTCGAGGATAAGCTTTGTTTGTATCTGTCGGATGCGACAATACATGGGGTGGAAGGGCAGTGCAAGCAAAACACGCTCAACCTCCCTTTCACCCTTACCTATCGCAAGAGGTGCCGACTGAAGTGTCTAGGAGGGGGTACGGCGGGCAGTTATGTCACTTTCCCCACACGTACGTGACCTTCGACTCCCCTTCAGTGTCTAGTGATGATTGACAGCTTGATGAAGCCAAAGGACAAGCCGCCTCAACGATGGCAAAACAGAAGACACCTGCACAGAAGGAGACCGCTTCTCCTCCTCCAGAAGAAAAGCTCCCAGAATCTGGCCCTGCCATCCCCGATGATCCCGTGGGAATCGGGTCCCCCCCCGGTCCCAAGGCCATGCGCCTCTCCAAATCACGCCGGAGCAAGAAGAGGAACCCTCAGCAAGAACACCAAGAGGTGGCGGAGTTACAGCAACCGTCATCTCCCCCGCCGGATAACGTGGACCCGGCAACGGAGCCCGGTGACGCGAAGGCCGCTTCCCCGAAAACCTCTGGCAATTCTCCAGATCCGCCCAAGAGGGAGGTCGTTGATCTTACGATCAAAGAGGAATCACGTTCTGCGACCCCTATCCCTCCTACAGGGACTCCAAGGTCAAACGAGGGCCCCGCCGGCCTGAAGGCTGGTTGGGTGCGTTTTCGGGCATTTTGGTTCTTGATTCACTCTGACAAGAAACTAGGGCTCGTTCCTACCTTTGAGCGACCTATCGCGTTCCACGGACATCAGGAAGCTGTATTCGACCATCGGCGTGGTGACTAATGCCCGTGCTGTGACAGAAACCAGGACTAAAGGTATTCCCACGTTTGCCAGTCCCAACCTTTGGTATATGAAACTGATATGTACGGGACACAGAGCTGTCGCAACGCGTCTATCTGTCTGATCCATCCTACCCTAGCGCGGAAAATCCAGCTGCAAACTCGATGGGCCACGGAATTACAATGTTCACAAAACGTTTTAAGGAATGGCTTCCATCTCCGAACGAAGGGGACATTCTTATCTTGAAAGGGATCAAACAAGTCAAGGTTTGTCAGTGTTTTCCACCCTATTGGGCCTTGCTGAGTCCCCCGCTGGTAGAATAACCAGTTCGGAGACTACGGTTCGGTAGTTTTTGGGGACAAGCTCAAGTGGGCGATATACAACCCGGTCACAGAGTCTGTCACGCATGGCGACCTTGGTGATGCACCACGCGAGTCTGGAGCTGACGATGGTAGGGGGGTGATGATAAAACCGTTCTACGAGCCTGAAGCGGGCGACCTCCTCTACAGCAAACAATTGTCGGAATGGTGGAAGACTATTGATGAAAACAAGACGGGAGGGGACGGCGTGGCGGCTCAGTGTATCAGCGTCACAACACGGAAGATGACCCTGCGGATACATCGATTGATTTCCGAAACGGACCACGAATCTGAGCCTGGGGGATACTTCGACTGTACAGTTCAGGTATTATTTTGCTCACATATTCTGGGACATCACATCTCAGAACAATTGGAACAGGTACTAAATGGTTTCAAGAACGATAATGGAGTATACAGCCTCTATGTCACAGACTTCACCAAGAATCAAGCTCTAGCTAACAACGATAAGTGGCCCAAGGGGCGGAACGGTACGGTTCTCAAGATCGAAATGTGGGACGCTGCCGCTTCCAGAGGTCCGAGCCTCAAAAATAAAGGGTACTACCGGCTCGAGAACTGCCGCATGTTGAACCAAGAGAGTTACCTGCAGGCAAAGCTGGTGGAACCGAAGATACGAGAATTGTCAAAGGAGGATGAAAAGGATATGGCGGATCCGCGGTTCACGGATCTCCTCAAGTATGCGATTCCTTGTTTCCTCCCAGTTGTCATATGCTAACCGGCTTGCAGGAGAGAGGCTGAATTCGAAAAAGGGAACAACGAACCATTGACACTGGAGAATGCTCCTGACGAATCGTTCTTCAATTGTGTTGTTGAGGTATGCGCGCAAGGTTCACATAGTCGATCATAACGGTGAACTTTTTCTTAGCTCCTGGGCAGGACCAGTGACGGAAGCGATGTATTTCTTCATGTGGCGGACTACACCCCGATACCAGAGATATTCAAATCAGTACTTTCCCGGGAACCGAAATTCGAACATCTCAATGGGTATGTTGTCAAAGTTCGGGTCAGAGGATCACTTGCGGAGAGAGCGTCGAACATGCCGATGGTCAATTCATTCTACCTCCTCGAGAAATTGCGTTTTTGGCAGACTGGAGGAACTTGGGCTTGTGATATTAAGGACAACCATGGGTATATCCAGAAACTCAACCCCGCAAACGCAGCACAAAACGGAATGGCGGTGGTTAAGAGGTACGTCCGCTCTAAACGGAAGCGGCCATCGTGTTAATTGGATAGTAGACGAAGAAAAGAGCTGGGATTATCGGTGACCGGGTCCGACACTGCCTCGAGGGCTCGCTCGCTCACAACAGATCTTGGGGGGGAGCCAACCGAGGCCACCACTGGGATACCCGTAGGTGGCCCGGCGGGGCCTTTACCAATGGTGTCCGCGTTGCCACCGAAGAAAGAATTGCCAACCTGCTTCGAGGTAAAGGCAAGGATCTTGGATTTCTATCCAATCACTTTGGACGAGGAGGGCTGTCTATTACGCGTGTGTGGTGATTGCAAGAACTTGTCGGTTCCCTGCCTTATCTTTCTTCGTCTATCCATCCTTAACTCGTTCTTGAAGGATCGCGAAAACTGCGGAGTCGTGCCTCGATTGTTCGAGTCTAACACACCAAGCTCCCGTGGTGTTCCGTTACTCACTTTTGTTCATGTTGGACACGGAAAACGGAGAACAGCTCGTTGCGGCAGCTGGAAATATTGATGTAGGCTTTATTTTGATGATCATCCCATAGATTGATTCGTGATCCTGATCTGGGTTCAAACAGAATGGACTGACCAGCGGTATAAACGGTCAAGATGAAGACGATGCTTTACACCAACTGAAGACGGTGTTGAAGCCGCTAGTGGGCAACTTATTTGAGATTCACGAACACTGGCTTCGCGAGGAAGAGACAGACCTCCGGCCCGATACGCCATTGGTGCACTTTAAGCTTAATGCTTGGGAAGAGGAACAGAACGAGAAGGAGACTGTTGTACGATACGCTGTTCAGGACATTACAGCATTATAATCTGGTTGAGCTCATAGATGTAGTATGCGTTGCTTCGCCGTCGGTGCTCGTAATTTGAAGCATATACTATGCACCACCTGCCTCGTGCTCGTGAGACACGCATAGCCGCCGGTTGGGCTCGGATCTGATCAGAACGCTCCAGAACGCAGCAAGCTGTGACTTGAATCAACACTTCCTCTTTTTCGCTCCCCATCCCAAATCTCTCCACGCTCCTTTCCTCGCCGACGAGGATGCGTCTCCCACTCGCTCTGGTTCTACTTCTCTCGCACTCGTTCGCTCTGGGGGCACGGCCAACAAAACGTTTCCACCACACTCACGACTACTACGTATTAGAACATGACCCCCATGCCGGGGCTTCCCTAGAAGATTGTGCGCGGGCGTTGGGAGTGGAGGTCGTCGAGCAGGCAGGGGAGTTGGTCAACCATTGGTTGGTACGGATACCAAAGCATATGCAGAAGCGGGATGGTGTGGATGTCGTTTTGTCATCTTTGGCGTCGTTGCGATCGCTGGCATCGGAAGACCCTTCGCTTTCAGCACGGTCGACGTCAAACCCACGCGCAAGAGAAGTGTCTCCTTCAATACGGTGGTTAGATCGACAGGAGCTTCGCCAGCGTGTGAAGAGAGCCCCCCCACCGATACAACCAGACACAGACTCAAACTCCGTCAAAGCCGTTTCCGAGCGTCTGGGTATCCATGACCCCTCATTCCCCGAGCAATGGCACCTGATAAACACACCATACCCTGAACATTCAATGAACGTCACTGGTCTCTGGGACATGGGTTTCACAGGAAAGGGCGTTATTTCCGCCCTCGTAGACGACGGAATTGCTTACGAACACCCTGATTTGGCTGCCAACTTTGTGCGTTTTATTAGAAATTTGCTTCTTTCCAGTCGCTAACGTGGATGGAACAACAGTGGGCCAAGGGTTCTCACGATTTCAACGACCACGAAGACCTTCCCACCCCCAAACTATTTGATGACCACCACGGAACTCGTTGTGCAGGCCAGATCGGGGCTGTTAAGAACGATGCATGCGGCGTAGGTATTGCCTGGGACTCCAAAATCGCTGGACTTCGGATATTGTCCGGACGCATCACGGACGTCGACGAGGCCGCCTCTCTTAACTTCGGCTTCCAGGAAACCTCGATCTACAGCTGCAGCTGGGGGCCTCCCGATGATGGAAAGTCAATGGAGGCACCAGGCTATCTTATTGAAAAGTCTGTCGTGAACGGCATAACCAACGGACGTGGCGGTAAAGGCTCAGTTTTCGTTTTTGCGAGTGGAAACGGAGCAGCCTATGACGACCAGTGTAACTTCGATGGGTATACGAATAGTATCTATTCCATCACCGTCGCCGCTATCGACCATCAGGGTCTTCATCCACACTATTCGGAAGCTTGCGCTGCAAACTTGATAGTCGCTTACAGTTCTGGAGGTGGCAAAAATATTGTCAGTCATTTATGCAATTCACATTCCGTGTACTCATCCCAGTGATAGGTCACGACCGATATCCACAACAAATGTTCATCTGGACACGGAGGAACATCCGCTGCGGCTCCGAACGCCGCTGGTGTTTTTGCAATTGCACTCGGTGCTCGGTAGGTACCAAAACCACGCACCGAAATAGAATTAACTAAAAGCAATTCAGGCCTGAGTTAACGTGGCGGGATATCCAACATATCGCAGTCAAGACCAGCAGGGTCATAAACCCCAACGACCCGGACTGGGAAAAAACCGCCGTCGGTCGACCCTTCAGTTACAAGTACGGTTACGGTGCCCTCGATGGATATACGTACGTAACTGCGGCCCAAAAGTGGGAGCTGGTCAAGCCTCAATCCTGGATACACCTTCCCGCTGTCCAGCTATCTGGAGGTGCCATGAATGCCGACTTTGAAATGAGCGGGGGAGAGCCGATTGGTCCTGGAGGTGTCTCCAGTAAGATCGTCATCACTGCGGACACCTTGAAAGAGCACAACTTCGAAACCCTGGAACACGTCACTATCAGAGTTTGGATCGAGCATTCGAGGAGGGGTGATGTCTCGGTAGAGTTGGTTAGTCCCAATGAAATCAGGAGCGTGCTTGCTGCACCGAGGTCAGGCGACGCCGCCAGCACAGGTTTCCAAGGCTGGAGGTTCATGACCGTCAAGCATTGGTGGGTGGTGTAGAATCCTTTTTCGTATGCCTTATGCTGATCTTGGACACAGGGAAGAAAACCCCGTCGGGGATTGGACGATCAGGGTCTTCGACAAGGAGGATCCCGAACACAATGGAAAGTTCTTGGGTTGGACTATGAGCCTCTGGGGCTCTGTCATCGACCCTGCCCAAACCAAGGAGTACATTCTCCCCCAGGTCGAGTACACCCTTCCACCCGACCACGAAGCCGAGAGTCCCGATTCGCCCACTACGACGAAGGTTCTACCCAAGCCCACTGATCATCTCCCTGGTGATCACGACCAGACAGAAGGAGAGGCGTCCAAACCTGCATTTCCACAATCCACCCAAATCTCCGAATCTGTAACCAGCACCTCTACATCTTCGACTTCCACTGGAACGATGGTGCCGACCGTTGATGAAGGTCTGACTTCCCAGCTGTCGAACCTATTTAGTGAACAGGGTTGGATTTTTGGCGCTGGTGCTGTTGTTCTTCTTTTCGGCGTTGGTGTTGGTATCTTTTTCTGGAGACGGGCAGCCAGGAGGAGGCAGAACTACACATCGCTCCCTGGCGATGAAGTGCCGATGAGTTCCATTCGTCATGGCCCTACTGGACGCACTCGCGAGCTGTATGATGCTTTTGGAGAAGTTTCAGATGACGAGGACGACGTTGATGAGCGAACCGGACTTAACAATGGTCGTGACCCCAGCGGTGGACCCGGGTTCCATGCTGGTTTCTTGGACGATGACGATCCCCAGCCTACGGGAACTCCACGCAGCGGCGTGACTCCATACAGGGACGACGAACCCGTTGACCAGTCCCGTCGCGGCGGGGCTTCACCAGGGACAGACGAGAGTTGGGAACGCGCTTCACAGACTCAGTAACATATTCCCATAATCTTGTTTTTTTATTCTATTTAATTTCCTGGAGGTTTTAAATGTGTTTATGATGTCCATATATTAACGGTCCCCCCTTTGCGGACACAGATCCATTGCGCGGACATTTTGGCGAGGGCATTTGGTATGAGGGGTTTGAACTTCGTGACAAAGCGTAACACCTGTGACAAGCGCGTCTTGCCTTAAACTCGACGCGTCCACACGCGATCTTAAAGTCCCCCCTCCATTCACCATGTCACTACCGGTAGTTAACCTCGGGATTAACTACGGAGATGATAAGGGCAAGTCTTGCAGCATTCAACTACGTGAACCCCCGTTCTGAACATCCCTACAGAGCAGATCACCAGCTTCTTGTCCACGTTCAAGGGAAAGACAGAGGAGGTGACGGCTGGACTGGCCGACATTCACTTGGATGATACCCTACCGTCGGAGACCGTCGGGTTGAAGTACATGAGGCAATTCGTTCGTCGTGATTGACTCTCCACGTCCCGTTCGTGCGGCTGATGGACATTTTAGCAACAAATCGCCAATCGAGAGCAGGAGATGCTCCTCATAGACCTACAAGATCTGGTAGAGGTTCGTACGGTACCTTCGTTCATTATTTTTTATCAAGGATCTCATTCCTTCAATTAGCAAGGCTTGGACGATCTTGTCAGCCGGGTAGAAAACAACGCGAAACGTTACACGGGTTTATTTTGTGACATCGTTGACGCTCTGATGCCTGTTCCAACGAAGGATATTAGTGAGCATGACGAAGTAATCGATGTCATCCTCCACCAGAGGCGAGAGAGGAACGAGAGAATGCAGGGGGAGAGGCTAGATGGAGTGCAGGAGGGATTCCCGAGTCACCTACTGCGAAGATAGTGAGTGGGATGTCTTGTCGTGCCATCGACTTCGATATAACATGATTCTAGCAATCTCTACTTCAAACCTCTGTCCGAGCGTGCCCCCATGGCCGTGCGGGAGGTTAAGGGAGCTCACCTTGGGAAATTGATCACAGTACGGGGAATCGTTACTCGAGTGTCTGAAGTCAAACCCCTTCTCCTTGTCAACGCGTACACCTGCGACGTCTGTGGTTCAGAAACCTTCCAAGAGGTATCCAACAAACAGTTCACACCGATTCAAGATTGCGAGAACGCGGACGAATGCAAAAAGAACAGTATACGTGGTACCCTGCATATGCAGACGAGGGCCTGTCGATTTTCTCCCTTCCAGGAAGTGAAAATCCAAGAAATGGTAACCTAATCCGATTTTGAGTGGTCATTCATCCTGACGAGACGCAACGTTGATACCAGACAGACCAAGTCCCCGTTGGCCACATCCCCCGGTCCATGACAATCCACCTGCAAGGTAGCCTGACGCGTAGGCTGAGTCCTGGTGACGTGGTACACCTCGGAGGTATATTCCTACCTGTTCCGTACACAGGCTTCCAAGCCGTTCGCGCTGGCCTCCTTACCGACACGTACCTCGACACGCACTATGTGCATCAGCTAAAGAAGCAGTATGATGACATGGAAGTCACGCCAGCGATTGAGCGGGCGCTTTGGCAACTCAAAAACGATCCTGCCCTGTACCAGAAACTGGCGCAAAGCATTGCACCGGAGATCTACGGCCACACGGACGTCAAGAAGGCTTTGTTATTGCTGTTGGTTGGAGGCGCTACCAAGGCTATGGGGGATGGTATGAAGATCAGGGGTGACATTAACGTCTGCCTGATGGGTGACCCTGGCGTTGCCAAGTCGCAGTTGTTGAAGTACATCTCGAAGGTGGCCCCGCGTGGTGTTTATACTACCGGAAAGGGTTCTTCAGGCGTTGGTCTGACTGCTGCAGTCATGAAAGACCCCGTAACCGACGAGATGGTGTTGGGTGAGTTCCCCATTTCCCGATGTTCTGCCTTTCGTCCCGCTCACTCGCTCAGAGGGTGGCGCTCTTGTGCTCGCCGATAATGGGATCTGCTGTATCGACGAATTCGACAAGATGGAGGAATCGGACCGGACTGCCATCCATGAAGTCATGGAACAGCAAACGATCTCGATTTCCAAAGCCGGGATCTCCACGACTTTGAATGCGCGTACTTCGATTCTCGCAGCGGCCAACCCCTTGTATGGACGGTACAACACCAAGATATCACCAGTGGAGAACATTAATTTACCTGCCGCCCTACTGTCTCGTTTCGACCTTTTGTTCTTGATCCTTGATCGACCATCAAGAGACGACGACGAGCGGCTTGCCCAGCATGTTACGCATGTGCACATGTATAATACACACCCTCAGCTCGAGCATGAGCCTGTGGACCCCGTATTGATTCGGTATGTAATTTTTTATGGTGATTGGAACCTGACTCAATCAGATGTACTGCAGTCATTACATTGCTCTCGCAAGACAACGGCGACCAACAGTACCACGACATGTTTCGAGCTATGTCGTCGAGTCCTACGTGAAACTTCGAAAGGCGTCCAAAGACGAGTCCGAGCAGCGAAAGGCCCACACGTACACCTCCGCCCGTACGCTGCTGGGGGTCCTCCGCCTTGCCCAGGCCCTAGCCCGGTTACGTTTTGCGAACGTTGTCGAACAGGCGGATGTCGACGAGGCTCTGCGACTGATGGAAGCTAGCAAAGAGAGCCTATTGGAAGATGAAAATAAGGAAGACGGCGCTGGTGGCGACAGATCTACCGCCAGTAGGGTCTATCGCCTCATCAGGGACATGTTTGATAAAGGCAAGAAGGGGAAGAAGCGGCGCTTCGTGCGGAAGAAGAGGTTCGGCAAGGGTCCAGACAGGGAACGGGATCAAGATATGGATGTCGACGCGGATAGTGACGATGAAGATGAGGGCACGTTATCCATGATTGACGTCCGTGCTCGAGTTTTGGCAGCTGGATTTACGGAAGTGGACCTGATGGGCACTATCGCCGAGGTAAGCGAAATGTCTCCCCTCTCAACAAGGTCATTTACTAATATATGCTGGATTCCACAGTATGAGGGATTGGAGATTCTCATGCGAGCTGCGAATGGTACGAAGCTGCAAATAATCAACAGGACTTAGTGGTTCCGTTGTCGACGCACTCCATTCTACATCCGTCCATCCACGACTTTCTTGTATTGCTGTACCTCATTTGTGCCCTGCTTTCTACGGTCATGTCCACGTTGTTGTCTATCCCTCAGGAATATCCTTTGTTCGCATCGTCCCCAGCAAGTAATCTAATGGGTTACGAAACGTGGCTGAATTGTGTGAAGGACCCGGTGGTGCCATGCAACAAGGTTGGCACGGCGGGTGACCCCGAGCCGGATTTGGTGTGTGGAGGAGAGAATGGAATGTAAGTATGCGAACACGAGGGCGTCCAACGCCGTGGGCTTGCTGTGTAACTGGTGAGGCGAAGCCGAGGCCAAAATATAAAGAGGCTTACCTAGACCCCAGGAACCACTTGTCATCCCCCAACCGATCAGAGAGGGCCATTACTGCGCTCTTGTACTCGGCGTAAACCCCTGAGACATCCACCTGAGTTCCGGATGGGGGTAAGACCGAGCTCAAACCGGTTAAAGGAGCGGGGGGTTGAGCAAAAATAATGCTTAGGGAATGAGTGTGTGGGTGTAAGGAAGGAGAGATGAGTTTGCTGAGCAGGGACTTCGGAGGTTGTGCAAAAATCTGTGAAGGGGTTAGGGTGCATTGGGAAATATGGTATGCCCTACGGACCACTGCAGCATGAACGGTGCCCTCAAGTAAGGATATCCAAGCCTCGCTTTCGAGCTTGGCTTTCTCGTCGTTGAAACCGTCCAGTCCGTCTTCCGGGACTTGGGTATCAACCCACCCAGGTATCATCTTGCGGTCCAGGAGCTCGTAGTCTGCCGCAGACTCAGAGTAGGTGCACAGGTTCGGCAGGTGACCGTCAATTCCAGCATCCGGAGGGAGGTCCCATCTCACCAAGATGTTGGGCAGACCGCGTAGGGCGATGTACGCCTGCCATTTGAGACACTCAATATCGGAACTGAGGAAATTGGAGGACGGATCAAAAGGCGGATGAATCCAGAGCGTCGGCAATTTGGAGCAGTCCTGGCGTTCCCTTGTTCGGATGGGTGGGTGTGTGTAGAGAGGGAAGAGGGCGAAGAAAGCCTTGAGCAGGGGCGGGATTGGGATCACGCTCGTCATGGAAAGAGTGAACTTGGATTGTCAACGGACGCGGTGCGCGTATCGATCACCCGACCTACATGTCTCCTTGAGCTGAACACTCTTCCCTCTCCATGTCTGATAATAGCTCTGTCTCTTCTCTCCCAACCTCGCCCGTCACCGTAGTCCCGGATTCTCCCACCAAACGCTCCCGCAAACTCGCGTGGGACAACCCGCAGCGGAGAGGCCCCGCTAGCGTGGTGTCGGAAACCACAGAAGGGAACGGGGACTATTTCGGCTCAGCGAACCTCCCTTTCAGCTTCTCCTCGGCTTCGCTTGCGCTTTCAGCTGTCCCGCAGGAATGGAGCAGCAGCAGACACGGCTTTCACGGTGCGTGCCCCACCAGTTTCCCGACATTTTGGTCTTTACACCATCTGTAGCGATATCTACCGTCGTGAATAATCCCCACAAGCGACCCGCTCCCCCGAAAGCTCATGCGCCAGTACCTCCCGTCATTCCGGTTATTCTGCCCCGACCGAACCGCAAAATCCTCGATCAGTACGCTCAGAACGTAGCTTCTGACTGGAACTACCTCCTTCAGAGCAGGCTAAACGTTACCGAACAATTGGAAGGTTCATCGAACGACCTGCTGGAAACGTTCCAACAGGATGGGAGAGAGCTTCCCCCTCTCGACTCGGTTCCCTCAGTCTTCTTTGACCCCCAGTTCAGCCTGGGGAACCCCCGGATGTTCCGCGAAGTAACAGGTCAAGAAGAAGATCAGTATGCTCTAGATCCAGCCTCCCTTGCTTACTCCCTCCCTCTGATAGAGAAGTTGTCCCACCACGCCGATACTGTCGAACAACACCTCGTTCTCGAAGTCTCGCTCCGGTCTTCGTCATTCTTCGCTGCCCTGTCCAACTTACAGGACCTTCAGACCGAGTCTGAGCGATGTACTCAGCGGATCGCCCAGTTGAAGTCGATGTTAAAGGAGGTTGACGACAAACATGCCAAACGCGGACTGGAAATCGTTCACGCCGAACACAAGCTTCGAAACCTCGAAACCGTCAAATCCGGTGTGCGAATGGTAGCAGGTGTGGTGGAGATGACTGGCGTTGTCAAGGGCCTGGTCGGCGCAGGGCAGTGGGGGGAGGCCTTGGCTGTACTCGAAGAGATTCATAATCTCTGGGACGAGAATCCGACGTCCCACCCCCCTGTATCCTCGCAAGCTAAGCCAGCGACTACTCGGCAGACAAACCCAGAATGGGTTCTTTCTCCTGTACAAGAATCGCCACGCCCAGAAAACGACATACCCCTCCCTCCGAGCTCTTTTCCAAAAACAACCCACATGTCAGATATCGGGATCCCGCTTTCATCACTACGGGCGTTTTCTTCCCTACCAGAACATTTACAGACATTGACTCTCGAAATCGCCTCTTCGCTGACCACTGAATTGGTGGAGGTCCTACGACTTGATCTTGTTGAACGCATACCTGAATCACCCTCTCGTGAAGCATTGGAACAGTCTTTGAGAGACCGACTACGACCACTTTTACAAGGCCTTCTTCGCACGAAGACTCTGAGGGGAGCAACACTGTCGTGGAGGGAAGTGGCTCTGGCAGAGGTACGAAATTGCGCCAAGCCGGTGAGTCATATCCTACCTCTTCTGTGATTTATGTCACGATCCACGTCTGTAGTTCGTGGGTTCTCAAGAACAAATGGAGGAAACCCCTGATGCGCCTCCCCATCCTGAGTGAGTACAGTTTCAATGCAACTTACCCTCTGATTAATCTGGAGGCCAGCAACGAAGAAATCCAAGCAATACGTTCCAAACCCCACGATGATTTCATGCGGCTGTTACGCTCGATGTTCTCCACCCTTCTGAATTGCATCGAAGGGTCACAACGGCAGAATGCAATATTTATGGAAGTTCTAGAAGCCGTACAGTCCGTTCGTATGGTCTCCCAGATTCCTACCGCTGACTAACCTGCTGAATAGATCACCCAAGTATCCCATCGACGTCGAGCCCATACGAGAAGAGTTGGCTGATGTCCTTTCGTCCATGACGGAACTCGCCAACGTCCGAGCATCTACTGCTATCGGCGCTCGCTCCGAACAACACACCTCGCTACCTTTGCCCGACTTCCTCGACCTATTTAATCATTCGTGGAACTTCGTACTTAAGTGCGAGGTCATTTGTCGCAGGATGATTGTCGGTCTCCGTGGCGTCGTCGTTAGCCAGGTATGTTGGGTCCCGTGACCACCATTTCCATTCTAATTGTTGACACAAAACAGGCGAAATCGTTCCTTCAAGCGTTCCACCAAGACCGAATATCACGTTCGGCGAGGCTAGTGGAGGACGAACAGTGGAATCCATCAGAAGTTTCACAAACGGTACAACACTTGGTTAAAGCGATCGTCGAATCCGCAGTCCGCGACCCACCGGAACTCGTTGTTGGAATAGACCCTCCACCCGTTTCCGTTCCAAATTCGCCTACTGTGGCCAGTGCTCCATCATTGCCCACCCCTACCAAAGTCAGCAAACATCTTCGTGTTGAAGGGATCAGCTACTTCGCCGTATCTGCTACGCTTGAAACCCTTGTTCTTCTGCTGGATTACTTTAAGATCATCATGAATTTGTCGATGTTGACGACAGATACTATGGGTAGGATCATCGAGTTCTTGAAGGCGTTCAACTCGAGGACTTGTCAGGTAGTCCTCGGTGCTGGTGCCATGCGGTCTGCGGGTCTGAGGGTCATCACAGCTAAACACCTTGGTACATTTGATTCCTCTGTAAAATGGTATGACCACTAATACCCTCCCCAGCATTGGCATCACAATCGTTGTCTATTATCGTTGCGCTTGTGCCGTATGTTCGAGAGACGTTTAGGAGACACTTAAGCCCTCAGCAGGCGGTCATGCTGACTGAGTTCGACCGACTCAAGAGGGTACATACCTCCTGCTCAACGTCTTCACCCGCTCAAACATCTATTCGTCTAGGACTACCAAGAGCACCAGAACGAGATCCACGCAAAACTCATCGCAATCATGGGTGACCGACTGGCGGCACACATCAACTCATTACAGTTAATAGACTGGGACAACCCTCCCGCGAACCCTGGGATCAATGACTATATGGAAGTGCTGGTCAAGGAAACCGTTACACTCCACAAACTGTTGTCCCGTTATTTGTCAGTCCCGATCATGGAGGTTAGTACTGCTCCTCTGATGAGCTGAGGTGAGACTGACAAACGTCCACACAGTACGTCATGTCACAGGTTCTTGCCGCGATAAACCACAACCTTCAAGAAGAGTACAGCGCTATCAGGCTTCCGAACCAAGAAGCGAAGGATAGACTTCTGGCGGACGCGAGGTTCCTACACGAGAAGGTCTCCGCACTCAAAAACATCCCAGGCGCATCAACCGCAATGCTAGTCACGGTGGTTTCAGACAAGGTTCCAGCTAATGCTCCCAAGAGGGTTCCAGCGAATCAGCGCATCAAGGGTATGCTGTCTAGATCAAACAGTAGCACGCCAGAGGATGCAACTTCCCATCCCCAGCCACCTGTGACAAGCATCTCTCCTTCACCAGCTCCAACATCACGGCCAAACTCTCCTGTCCCTCCTCGTACGGCCTCGCCTCACCCAATGTTATCACCCCAGCCGGTGCGCTCTCCGACAAACGGTACCAGCACCACCAGTCGACCAACGACTCCGGTCCCGTCCCCACCCTTACCCCCGCTGCCGTCGCAAACCGCAGAGTCGGCCCCCACCACCCAACTCAACGGGGTGAACGGACACTAAGGTAGCTCGCGGGAGATTTATACTGTTTATTGCGCCACGATTTGTACATAGTAGTGTGCTCCGCCCGGTAAAATCGTCGTGCCAACTGCTTCTAAGAATCCTATGTGGGAACCTAATAGCGCGTTCGCTTGGAAACCGGTCACCGGCCCGTAGTGACGCCGACTCCGAACCGCAGGTTTTCGCGACGCAAGTCGCGTCGAGCGTTTGGTTGGGGTTGAGGTTCACATTTCTCACGCTCGATTATCGTTCGCTCTGTTCGTGCACTTGACCTTCATCACTCGTAGAAAGGAATGGTCGAGTCGTCTCCTGGTCAGTTGGTCATTGTCACCTAGATTATTACCATTGTACTCACGCTGTCCACTAGTCAAGTATGTCCCTAATGACGACGAGCTCCTAGAATCTGAAAGTCTGGAGATCGTCGGGGAAGACCCTGGAAATGAGTCCTTGAGGACCGGGACCGTCCCTGTCAGGATACTCACTGAATTTTCAGTGTTTGACGCGGAAACCGGAGAGATGGCTGCCCTTCATTCATTCTTGGCACCGAGGGACTCACCGCAACTCTCTTCTACTCATGTTACTGGCTACGTCCTTCCTGCCATGGAGAACGCGGTTGATGCTGTTGAGGAGATACTGGATCCTGACCTTGAGGATTACTCGCACCTTAGGCTTTCCACTATCCGGTCAATGAACCTCTTCCATTTTGATGAGGACCACAAGGTTTTGGACAGGTATATTCTCTGACATTATGAGGGTTGGTTGTGTCCTGATGCCACGAAACTTTAGGAGGATCTGGTTGGAGACCAAGCATGCTTGGTATATTCTCAGCACACCATCTCCTGCCTATTCCCAAATATTCAAGGAGTTTGAGCTCACCCATGAGCTTACATACCTGCTCCTCAGTTCTTGCCTCCAGGATCACCAAGTTACTTCATCTGCTTTCAAGAAGAGGATCCAGAGGGAGTATCCCCCTCATGTGGTACAGAGTTTTGAGGACATCCTGGGAAACAAAGACAAGGTAAGTTCAATGTTTATGATTGATGAGTATGGTATTGATGGTTTACAGGAGCAATTCATTGTGCAATTCCTAATGGACTTCTCCTATCAGAGAATACTCAACACTCCTCTGGTACAAGAGCTATTCCCTCAGCTAGACTCTGAGGAAGATCCACTTGAAGAGACTCCAGTCCTTGATCAACCACCTATGACAATCATTACCCCTAGGATTGATCAAGTTTGTGGGAGGCTCTTCAAATATTACCAGAATTTTAGGGTAGAAGGCAATTCACTTGTTGGAGTAGGTTCTTCTGTGGTGAAGAAGGCAGTGGAGGTTCATGGGGCATTTCCAGAAATTAGGTGGGTTTCAGGTGGAGCAGTTCCTGGATACCATGAGTCAGTCAGGGTGGATAATGGGCTCTATCAAGTAAGTACACTTTCTGGGGGGTTTTATTTTTTATTCATGCAATTACAGATCAGAGACATTGTCCTTGTTGAGCCTGAAGAAGATTATGACAGAAGTGGGGCTACTTCTGTTGGCAAGGGTATAAATCCACTTGCAAATCAATATTGGTACTTCCAATGTTTTGTTTCTATGTTATTTGCTTCTTACTCTACATAGGTTTGCACAGATCTGGTATTTCTATCAAGATCCTCAAACTGGAGAGAAGATGTTCCATGGTCAGTGGCTAGAGCCTGGGTCTCGCACAATCCAGGGGGAGGCTGCCCACCCCAACTCCCTCTATCTCATTATGGAGTGTGCCAACATTCCTATTGGTGCTATTGTCAGCAAGTGCAATATCCAACCCTACCATTATGCCTCTCCCCTCCCTGCCTTTAATATTAACCAACCAAATGACTTTTTCACAAGGTATTTTAACCACCTTCCATTCTAAACTCTGGATTAATCTATTATTAGTTTTATCTGGGACAAAGACCACTGCAGATTTATCAACCCCACTGAACAAGCAATTGAAGATGCTCTTGGAGCCTCTGCTTCTCCAATGCCCTGCTATAACTGTGGTGCATCCCAGCTGGAAACTATAGCCCAAACCCCATCTCTCCATCTTCTGTCCTCTTCTCCCTATCTAAATTTCCTTGGACACACCTTTTATCCCCTGGATTTTGTTTACCTCATTCCAGGTGACAACTCTCACCTCTATGACATTGGCCAAATCCTTTCCATTCCCAATTCAGAACAAATCCAAGTCTTGGAATATAAGAGACTTGATCAACTTCAAGAACCCTTCAGTGAGGTATGTGTGTTGCATATTAAAGCCTAATAAAATTTCTCATTACATTATCATAGGTTATTCTCATCCAAACTGCTAAGGTTTCAACCTTATCAACCCAGAAGCTAGAGGGGATCTGCTGGGCAAAGAGTTACCACTCTATGTCAGAGGATGAGCATGTTGCCTGGTGCTCTCTTCCAGATCACTATGTTGTTCATGGTGTGGATGTTAAATGTGGGCTGGGTTTCCAACTACATCATGACTTCCTGAGGAGTGAGAAGAAATTCCTCCAATTTCATGAACCCCTCAGGGGTTTAGAGCTCTTTGCAGGTGAGTATAATTTACTTATATAGCATAAAGTAGTGCTTATCTGAGACAAACCCAGGTGCAGGTGGATTTGGAACTGGCCTAGGTCAGTCTGGACATATCAAGACTCTATGGGCTATAGAGTGGGATGAACCAGCTGCCACCACATATAGGTTGGCACAAAATACAGATTATTTTAAACTGAAAATTAAACAGCACACAGCCTAAATCATCCAGATACTCAAGTTTTTAATCAAGATTGCAACCTCTTCCTGTCCCATGCAATCAATTGCTCTCTACTTGAGGCCTTAGATGGCACACTGCATCAACTACCAGGCCCAGGAGATGTAGACATCATCTTTGGAGGTGTGTTTCTTATTCATCATTTTACACTCAATTGTAATATCTTCTTATAGGACCACCTTGCCAAGCATTTAGTGGAAAAGCAGTGAGAAAGGTAAATAATCTCACAATACATTCTGTTCATATACTGACTTCCATATAGAGACAGGATGACCCAAGGTATGTCTATTGCAATTCTGGTTGGCCCATCCTTCACCTGGCTCTAGGGTCACTCTTGTCTGCAACATGCTCAGCTATGTGGAGTACTACCGACCAAAGTACTTCATGTTAGAGAATGTTGAGAGGATGATAAACCACCCTCTAGCTGCTGATCTCATAAATCAGAGATTTGTTGGTGGTGTACCCCAAGGCATGCTTAAGCTTATCACAGCATCTTTGGCCTCCCTGGGGTTTGTTTGTGCTTGATGTTCCCACCTCATACTAACAATATTACATAGGTACCAACACCAGATTGCTCTAATGCAAGCTGGCCGTTATGGTGTACCCCAGAATAGGGAGAGAGTCATCATTCTTGCATCTAGAGGAGATATTCCACTCCCAGAATTTCCACTCCCTACCCATATATTCAACAGGCATGCTACCAGAAAGAAGCTTGAAAATGGAGAACAACTTCAACCCATCCAACGATCTGGAGGTAACCATCCCTTATCACATGACTGTTTATGTGCACCCCTGCCTGCAGTTACTGTGGATAATTACCTGGATGACTTGGTCAGTACCCCATCTGTCTGCATTATAACATTATTGACCTCACTCTGATGCAGCCTGCCTTCAACTGGTTTGTTCCTAACATAACTTGATTCTAATCTCTGACCTTTATAAAGGGATGAATTAACAGCTGCAGATAGAACTGGCTATGTAAAGCCTGTAGCATACTCCTCTCCTCCAAGAAATACCTTCCAGTACCATCTGAGGGGTGGAAGATCAAGAGTAGCCCAGCACTATACAAAGAAGTGTGGACTGAAGACCATGGAGAGGTGCATGCAGTGATTATAGATTTCACCCCAGTCACTTACCCATGAATGACCAGGGTTATCAATATTCCACTTGAGCCAGGTGCTAACCACAGTGACCTGCCAGAGGTTCTGCAATTTCTCCCAGAGTTTAAGGATGGGAAGCCATACAGGCGCTACACCCGTTTGTGACAAAACCATACTGCCTATGAAAATACTGAAATTCTCTGTTGCAGAGACCTTTGGTAGGCTTGATGGCAACAGTCACATTTCAACTCTTCTCACAGATGGGCCAAACCCTTCATCTGTTGTGAAATCAGTCCACCCACATGTGGGTATATTTCTATGCCAAAATTACTCTGCTGACCTGTTCCTCTAGCAAAACCGGGTCCTGACTGTGAGGGAGTATGCCAGGTTACAAGGATTTCCAGACAGTTATCTGTTCGGTGATGCATCTGACCATTCAACATCAGCCACAACTGAGGTAATCATGTACAATTCCCTTGCCTGTTCATGACACTGACTAATGCTCCACCTTGAAAAAACAGCAATTCAGACAGATCGGAAATGCTGTCCCGGTCCCTCTCGCGGCGGCCCTGGGGAGGGCAATCGGAAAGGCAGTTGTTCAGATGTGGAACAGTGAGGATGAGGAACAGATGCGTGTAGATAGTCCGGAGCTATAACCCAGACAACCAATGTAATTCATAAGTGTAAGCGAGCTCATTTGGTTCTCCAATTCGAGGGGGTTCGAAGGACTTTAGCTCGTAACGAGGGCCGCAACTCCAGTGCAAATGCAGGTTCCTATTTAATGACTTGGCACTCAGAACTTACTTACGTCGCACACCACTGCCCCACGCCTCAGCCTGAGTCCTGTCACTTGTGATTCATTCTGATCAGCCTCGGAACCGCGCAATAGCGCCACCGGGTTATAATGGTTATCTCGGCGAGCGCCACTTTTTCCTCCAGCTCACTCGCAACCTCTACTTCCCACCCTGCACTATGTCCGCTTCTGTTTCCACCGCCACTACGAACACAACTAAGTCTAAGCCACGCCGAGGTGGTGGGGGAGGGAGCCGAAGCTCCAGAGGACGCAGAGGAAGCGGACCGACTCGACGGAAGTCACAAGATGATCCCGCACCTACGGAAAGTACGGACGTTGCTGACACGCCTGCCACACCGACTACGATTACTCCAACCGTTACAGAATCGGCCGTTGTGGCAGAGAACGCGAATGCTACACCACAGGACGACGACAGCGGAACGTGCTTTATCTGCCGAGAGCCCGTGAAGTACTATTCGATCTCGGAGTGTAACCATCGAACTTGCCACGTCTGTGCACTCCGATTGCGAGCACTGTGGAAAAGGCAAGACTGCACTTTCTGCAAAGTATGTCTTCACCTACGGAAACAGACCCGAATTAACAAGTGAATTTCTTTCCCATTAGGAACCCCAGCCCTCCCTAATCTTCACAACATCCCCCACTGCGACGTTCACATCGTTCAGTCCAAATGATATCCCCTATAAGGACGCCAAACTATCCATCTTCTTTGAGACACAAGACATGATGGAGGACACCCTCATCCTGTTGCGGTTCAATTGTCCGGACGGGAGCTGTGATTATATCGCTAGTGGGTGGAGCGACCTCAAGTTACACGTTAGGGGGCTACATGGAAACCTAATGTGGTACGAACGTTTCCCTACGCAAGTCTGCGTGCCGTCTAAACCACGTCCAAACAGTGATCTCTGTATTCGAAAGAAGAAAATGTTCGCCCACGAGCATGCAACATATCCTCCAAACTTGCTGTCGGTCCATATTCCAGCCATTCTGCCCCCCGGACAACTACCACAAAAACCAAAAGGCGCCGACTTCGAAGTCCATCCTATGTGCGAGTTTTGTCGGGAATGCACTATTGATGACGACGAATTGTATGCGCACATGCGAGAAAACCACGAAGAATGTTTCGTCTGCAAACGAAACGGGATCCTCCATAAATAGTGGGTCCACCTCCCATTACGTGTGAGGCAGCTATTGACAACTCCTCAGCTTCAAGAACTATGAGGCGTTGGTCAGTCCCCTCCACCGAGCTGCTTGGCCTATCGACTAATCTGTCTCGCAGGATACTCATTTCATAAAGGAACACCATCCATGCAAACAGCGTACTTGCCTTGAGCAGAAATTCGTTGTGTTTGGCACAGAGATGGATCTGAGGGGCCACATGGTCGAGGCGCACGGAGCAGAGATGTCGTCGAGGGACAGACGTGACGTACGGAGGTTGGAGACGGGCTTTGAATACGAGGACCATGGGGGACACCGACGAAGAGGCGGGGGCGGGAATCGTGGAAGAGGTAGAGACCCCCCGCCTCAACGGCAACCGCCAAACGTGCGCCGAAGGGAACTTGGCACTGGACTGACAGCAGATGCCCCGCCGCCTAGTAATACTCCGCCACCTCCGCCCTTTACTATCCCCGCTCCCCCTCCGGACGCAGATCCCCTCACCGTCGAGTAAGTAAACGTGATGCCACCACTCAGTTTAATCTAATAAAGCCACAGGAGGTATAATGCCTTGTATGCGAAGGTGGCTTCGACCGCGATGAATCCTCCACGAGCCGTGGGCGCTGTCGAACTCTCATTACGATCCTATCGTAACTCGGAATCGACTGCCCGAGACTTGATATCATCGGTTTGGAACGTCTTGGACCAGAACTTGGACACTTCCGCCACCTTCGTCAACATGATCGTAGAGCTCCTGGACGAAGAAGACAAAAAGAAGGACTTGCTCAACGCGTGGAACGGCTTCAAGATCGAGGTGTGTCTCTCTCCCCATCAATCATCTGTATTAGAGGCTGGCGGTTGAGATTCGGTATCAGCAACGTGGCCAATTCCCAGAACTTGTCCCGACTTCCACCGGTACAGAGTACGCGGGCATCGCTGGTGGAAGAGTTCTCAACGCTAAGCACCAGACGTCTCGGACTTCTCGTCCACGGCGACAAGTCTTGGATCGTGTCGCAGCCGCAGCATCGAGCTCGTCCTGGTCACAACGCCAACCCACCAACGATTTCCCTGCCCTCGCATCCACCTCCCATTTGCCACCAAAGTCAACCCAGGCACATCCTCGCCCTCAACAGAAGTCAACAACACCGTGGACTGGCAATGGACAGGGCTCCAATAGCGGTTTCCGCCCACAGGTCCAGCAACCTGTGTCGATAAACAAACCCCAACCAAAGAAAACGACAGGCCCACCTTCCTTATCCAAGTCTGCTTTTCCACAGTTGCCGATCGTCGCACCTTCCAGGCCACCAAATGAGTTCATCTCCGGCAACAAATCACTGAAGAACATTCTGGGAGATGCGCTTCCCGCGCAGCCGGCTTGGGGACAAGGACCCTCGACACAGTCATCCTCGCCGCCACCCGACCCTGAGCCCGAAGCTACAAACACCAGAGGAAGGAAGGGGAAGGGGAAACAAAAACAGACTCTGTTTACCCTGGGAAGCTTCCCGGCGTGATTTTGTGACGAGTATGTAGCAGACAATATGACCTGATAATGTCTTATGCTTTGGGAATTCGCTGGGCTGAACTGGCAGAAAGTCTTAGGGGTCAGCCGCTAACGTTCTTGTTCCGACTATGGCTATCTGAGAGGATCATCGTGACTCGTACAAGCCCGTAAGAGGGATACTGCAGTGATTGTTCCCAGGGTACCAGGTATAATCCGGAGGATGGGGGTAATTAAAGAGCAAAGCGAAAATAATTTAATGCAGGGGGACATCCAAGCAGCTCGAGAAATAATAAGGAGTGCCTAAGTTATGGACCCATAAACCACGATGTTCGGTGATGAAACATGCACGAGAAGCCAACAGCCGCCCCAGCACAGTTGGAATGTCCAGGTGAATGTCGTCCACGTAGCAGAGCTTGGGGTGATCATCTCAATATTGAGCCAATTCGTCTGGGCTGCCTCCTAGAGAGGGATCCGTACCCCGAGTTTGGACCGAAAGAAGATGGGTTCAGTCTCGCCTTCCGGAGCTCCTCATCAATCCGCCACATTGCCTTGACAAAGGCGTCAACATCGAGCGAGCCGGTGTCAGAACCTTCACAATCGTTCCTATACATAGCACGAAACAGGGCGTATTAGAACCCAGAGGGGCGATGGGGCGAAACAGGAGAGGAAGAGAAGGTAACATGAGTCGTACCAGATCGCCCGTAGCTTCTCTCGATCCAATTTCGAGCACATCCAGATCCTTCTGACGATCATGCCTTCCAGTCGGTCATCCCTCCCTCGTTCTGCCATCCCTCCACTCTCCGCGCTCTCCATACTACCTCTCCTGGACCCTGGCTGAGAAGGGGGGAGAGAAGGCAAATTCTCGTCAGGATTGGTGATGAGATCAACCGAAAGGCCTCTCCACCCGGCTGCCTTCCGAGCTTTCTTGATTGACGGTGGAGACGAAATTCCCACCCCAGGCACACCAAGTAATCCAGGATTCTGTTTCTGCGACTTGTCGAGCTTTGCTTTCTTCCGCGCATCGACATTCACGTAGAAAAGCTTCTCATATCTGTGCCTCGCGTGGGAAGGTATCGGAGGTTGTCGAGCAAACTTGTTCAAAGACGGGTTCAGGAGGCCAGTCGTAAAATTGTTAAGTGTTGGCGTGTGCGAGCTACCACTGGTGTAAGATGTTCCCGTAGTTGCCGTGCTCAAGATTGACGACCTGTCAGACGCGGAAGTTGATGGGGGAGAGGCCCTGGATGACGCAGTAATTCGAGAGGTGGTAAAAGAGTTTCTGTTGGGTGGGGGAGGCGGGGGAGGCATCCGACGGCTCGATGTCGTCGATGATGAGCTTGATATCCTGGTGAGTGGAAGGACGGGACTTCGTGGTGGCGAAGTGACTGGGGTCTGTGTCATAGATGTTATATTTGCAGAACCATTGGTTCGTGGCTTGTTCGGGCGTTCGGGGAGTCGAGGGGGAATCTGGGGTTTGTTGGGAGGGAAACTTCCATATGCGAAATCGTAGCTGTGAGAATCTGAGATCGTCGAGACGTTTTCGAACGATTCGTCCAGACTACCGCTGTCGTCACCTCCTCCATGAATGCTTCCATTGTTGCCGCTCCCGTTTGTGTTACCGGTGATATTTCGGTCCATGGGGTAGGTAAACACGAAGTTGGTGACAGAGCCCGGTGTCCCAGTATCCCCTCCGTCTGAAAGCGAGACGGAATGGAACGAGGAAACGGAAGATGCAGGTGCATGCCTCCCTCGTCCGTTCGGCGCGGTGTCTAGCTTGAAGAAAGGGGGATAGACGTGCTGTGGTTCCACGGTCAACGAATCATTTCTCTTCGGAAGTGGCAACGTCGGGGGCGTCGGGGAAACGGAAGTCGACGAGGATGGATCCCGTCCAGCCAAATGACCAGACACGGTGATTTTACCATTTATGAGCTTGTTGGCAGGGAACTTCTTTGGCGGGATCGGCGGGGCTGATTTGGATTTCGGGGAGAGGTCTTCTAGTTGGATCAAAGGGGCGATGATAGTTGCTGCCGCGCGTGTGCTGATGGGCCGCTCTGGCATATCTTTCTTCCGAGGAGGCAGGGGACGCGTATGGACGGAAGCTGTGGGGGAAGGAGGGGGCTGCCACCGGTGGGGAGCAGAACCAATCGGTCCAGCTCCCGTCCCTGTCACAGAATTCGGGCTCTCGACATCGACGACCCAATCGTTCAGGTCCAGCAAACTCGTCTTCCGCCCAAGGTTAGGTGGCGACGGTGAGGGCGAATGTACGTCACTCCCGCTCAACGACTGCACCCTGTTCAGCGGACTCGGATTTGGGGATGGTGCGATGGTCGAAAAAGTATTGGCAGTGGGTGAGATCGGTTCTTCGAGGATGTTGGTGGCGTCGCTTGGGGTGTCTATGTCGACGACGTCTCCAAAGCCATCTATGATTTTTGGTTTCGACTTGAGCGGCTTCTGGTCCTTGAGGGCCTCGAAAGCAATTATCCTCGACTGGATGGACGTTGAGGGAGACATGATCAATTACATAAGCGTGCGATCATGTCCTCCTCATCTTCTCGACTAGAGTTGTACGCTGTCGCAGGTAATCTACAGACAAGCTCTCCTTATACTGCTGCTTATTCGGGTCGCAGACTTCTGCCTTGTCCCAATCGGAACCGGTCCCGACCCTTCTGTGCGTTGTCGTGGGGAATTTCACGAGTAAATCTGACCCGCGGGTGCAACAGGTCGCGGAGTACATCGCGGAGTGTCAGCGTGTGCTTGAAAAATCCGGATTGAAGTACAAGGTTTGTATATAACCCCCACACCGCCCTTTTTGTCTTTCGTTACTCAACCTCGAGTTCAGTTGCAGTAAGTTTGATGCGTTCTGTTCGCCTCCCAGGGGTTAACGATCCATCAAGCGGCTACGGAACAAATCTTGGTGAATCCGTCCCATTCCTAATCCACTCCCATCCGGTCATTCAATCGTGACTCAGAGGGACCGTGGCATGAAGTTACAAAGGCCATCCACGACTGTCATGCTGCTGTGCATGCTAAAGGGGCTCCCCGAATCGCCACCGATATACGCATCGGCACGAGGGTCGACAAGGAGATAACCCCAGGAGAAGGAAACGACCATAAGGTTGCGCGTGTCTTGGATATCTTGGCCAGAGACAACGCTTCATAAGTATTCCGGTCACCCCAGGAGGAGAGTTCGACAATATCATGAGAATTTATATGAGCGAGTGCAATGTACAGATATAGCCGGGCTACCAAATACTTGCGTCGACGTGCCGATATGCAAACGAAAGCTGAGAAGACAAGGACAACGAGCCCCAGAAACGAGGTCAAGATACAATAGTGTGATAATCATATCCGTGCAGATGGTTGGGGAGAGAACAGTGCAACATTCAAGGCGTCGGTGCCATGATACTAGCCCAAGCGATGGATGCTTCACCTCGCCGCAGGCCGAGAAGGTAGTTGTGATAACGCCCTGTGTCTCGGCATAAACAACACTGTGTCAGGTTTTCTCGGTGGTGGCGGCTTCTGATTTGGATCGCTAGAGGCAACTGTTTGTGTCACAGTGGAAGTTGAAGAGGGTTTGTCCGCATCACGCTCACGCACGACCGCTTCCCGTCTGGCATATTTCCTTGCGAGCTGCGGCAGTACTGGATCCATATATCCTTGTGTCTTAGGCGTAGTGTCCAGAGTGGGGTTAGTGCGAGGGGCGGGCTTGGGGACCATGATCCTTGTAACAGTGATAATACCAGACCGGGAGATGGGTGAGGGTGTCGTGGCCGGTGTAGAGGATGGAGGTGATGTTGATGGTGTAGAAGATGGTGTGGATGTTGTTGATGAGGTTGATGAGATTAGTCTACTTGACGAGCTCGCAGGTGAAGGTGCAGATGTTGTCGAAGATGTTTGAGAACGGGAAGTTGACGCTGTAATCTTTGACAGCGTTGAGGTCGCCGGATTGGTTACAGTGGGACGCGAAGCAGGCGGGGGAGGCTTAGCCGAGACCGTCCGTGGGGGCAAGATCGTCGAGTAGTTTTTGTACTGTGGCATGGGGGGCAAGATCCTTGTGGCAGCGTACACTTCTTTCTGTATCTGAGCCGTTTTAGAGCGGGCTTTCCCAAACAGTGTCTTAGGTGCAGACGTTTGACCCCCTAGTTTCGAACGAGCGGACAAGGTTCGGATCTGGCAGAGGGTTCGGTCGATGGGCGAAGACTCACAGGTCGACGTGCGTTGTCGTTTTGGTGGGGGCAAAAACCCAGAATACTTTATCTCCTTCTCTCTTCTACGCTCTTCGTGTTCGACTCTTTGGCTTCGCAGTTTAGCACCCAATTGTCTGAATTTCTCGGCCTCCTGGACCCGTAGTTCCTATTATGGGACAACGGATACGAGTCAGCCACGGATATGCCCAGATGGCGGTGTGGTGGACGCACAAAAAATGTAGCCTTCCATGACTTGGGTTCCTCGAATCTACCCATTTCGTAGTCTGACCAGAATTGCTTATAAGTGTTCTCGCATAGTTTTCTCCAGACCTCTGAATAGCATGAGGGAGCGAGTGATGAGCCGTCCTCACCCGATCAGCCGAAAATTTGGTTTTTGGCTTACCAGTCGTTTCAGAATGGACGCTCTGGGCTTTTGTCAGAAGTTACAACCGTAAGATGTGGAAAGAAACGCACGGGACTTGCTTGTTCCAATCGGAGGAGTGTGTCAGCCGAGCAAGCCTCGAGGATGCATTTGATCAGGGGGAATGGGAGTCCTTCAACACTGGAGATTGCTATGGGCGACAACTTAGCGAGGTAGGCAGGCCTGAGCAGGAGCAAAATTACAATCTAGGTGGTGTATGGCGACTGCAGTTGGGCTCAGGGTCGGTGGGTGTCTTGTCAGAAGTGTCTCAGAGTTGCTCACCACGTTGGCAATACCAGGTCAGCGAACGTAGCCCACTGTTCCCCACTTTGGTGTCGATGACCATGGTGGACGACGGAAGGGAGAGAGAGACGTGGAAAGGGCAGACCCGGGTGGTCGGACGGTCTTTGTTTCTGGGCCAGCTGGCGCTAGCGGGTGGCTGTGGGGCGATGCGATCAAGGTCGAGTGCGACGATGGAGAGATGGGGGAGAAATAGACTGTGGCTTGTTTCCAAGAGGTATTCAAACTATGTACGGGTACGAGACAAAGATAAACAAAAGGGAGTGCATCTAGGCAAAGGGACAGGGGCGAAGGGATATATTACAGCGGTATCCTTGTTCATGCTCTATTCGAAATCGATGGTGCTCTGGAACGTCGGTCAGCTCAGCACGAACGGAAGAAGGTAAACAGCGAGTTGACCCTCTCTTTGAAGTCATGGCCTGCTCCGCGGCCTTGAGACGTTCGTTCATGATCCTCAGCTCCTCCTCTAGTTTCTGATGCTCAAGGGAGAGCTTCAGGACGTTTGATGCCCTCTTCTGCACCTTGGCAGACCTGTGGTGTTCAATCATTTCAGCTACCCTTGCGCTTTCGAGATTTAAAATCGAGCTCGGCCCACTGCTCAGGGTTTGGAGAGTCGAGTTCGGACGGCGTGATGATGGAGCCGAGGTCGAGATTGGAGGAGGGAATGTCTAGAGCGGAGAGAGAAGTCGCGTTCAGCGTCGCTCCCGGTTGCTGCTCCCTCTGAGACTGGGAGGGCTGCGGGAGGACACGACGCCCGTCGCTGTTGTAGTCGCTCATCGTCGTGGTTGTAGTCAGGAGTAATTTAGGAGTAATCTGACACTCAGTCGCTTAAGGCTGCACACGGACGCAGTTCCCGCCTCGCGTCCTCGGCTTTGTCCATCCCCCCCTCTTGCAAGCGGTTTCTTTTTGCGGACTTGTGAACCCAAAGGCCCTCGTTGAACCCCCGGAGGTCGCCCACCGACATACTGTCAGACAACCCACGTCGGGCGTTTGCAATCTATGGCCACCACCGCCGCATCTGTAGCCCCCGCGGTAATTGCCCCCGACCCGTTATCGTGAACGAAACTACCGTGCTAATAGCGTGTATTAGTGGAAACAGTTCGCGTTTTTTGACCTGGTACCCGTAAGAGATGCCAACGACCTTGCCAGTTCTCCCGCGATATTCAAGGTACGCACCCCACTGCTTCTGTATCCGCGACACATACCAAGCATTCGTCTGCGGCTCTTTCATTGTCCAGAACCCGTTCGAAATCGCAACGATTGCTACCTCGTCCGTCGGTGTCCTTGTTGCAGATGTAAACGGCCAGATATACATCCTTGATAAGTCCTTCGAAGCAATCCGAACATGGGTTGTCCATGTTACCGGGCGGGTCACGCATATGGTGGAGAAGAAGGGTATTCTGATTACTCTTGGGGTGCGTCCAGATTATGTCAACCCCGTACCCGGTGCTGATTTGGTCAAGTTGTAGGAAGAAGACTCCGTCCGACATCCCATTTTGAAGATATGGGACCTTGAGACCATCGACAAAAAGACTGACTCCCCTATCCTTTTACGATCCACAAAAGTCCCACACCCCGCAGGCCCACATCCCGTATCGACCGTTGCGCTCTCTGATGCCTTGACACATCTCGCAGTCGGTCTCGCTAACGGCACCGTACTCCTATATCGCCAACTGGACCAATCCATCTTCTCAGGTTCCACCTCCCTCACGGCTCTACCCAAACCGAAGGTGATTAAGGAAAGTCCGACCGAACCAGTGACTGGGCTGGGGTTCAAGGAACCTACCGAAGAGCACCCGAACGTCTATCTCTTCATCGTCACTACCAACAACGTCCTCTCGTATCAAGCATCCGGCAAAGGCAGTGGCGGTACACCTGCTGTCGTGGACCAGGTTGGTGCTGGGTTGGGGTGCGCAACCCTGAACTGGCATTCAAAGGAGATGATCGTTGCGAGAGATGAAGCGATATACGTCGTCGGGACGGACGGACGGGGGACATGTTACGCTTACGAAGGTCAGATGCACAGACCACAGACCGCTGGTTCGCCACTGACAGCCAGTATCCAGGAACAAAGTCGTCGGTATACACGCACACCAACTATTTGGTTATCATCTCCCCTCCGTTCACACCGACAGCTACATCGGCTTCCGCAACCGTGAGGAACTTTGTGGCAAGGGGCCAACCACAGCCAAACACGGATATCACGAAGGTCACAGTCTTTGATCCCGAAAATAAACTAGTGGCATTCTCAGGAACGTTCGTGCAAGGTGTGCGCGAAGTGGTTTCACAGTGGGGGGACATCTATATTCTCTCCAACGACGGCAAGGTAAGGTCGCGGTACCTTATCTTCTTTCATTGGGCTGATTTGTTGGCATCTAGCTCTCGCGCCTCCAGGAGAGGCCCACGGCCGCGAAGCTAGACATGCTCTACAGGAAATCACTATACACTATCGCACTCAACATCGGCAAGACACAGAATTTGGATGAGGCGAGCGTGGCCGATATTCACCGACAGTATGGGGACCACCTGTATTCAAAAGGAGACTACGATGGTGCAATGAAGCAATTTGTCCAGACAATTGGGAACATTCAACCAAGCTATGTGGTCCGAAAGGTGAGGGCATGAGCAGGGAAACGTACACTGAGTTGACGGTACCCTCTTTAGTTCCTCGACGCTCAAAGAATCCACAACCTCGTCACCTACCTGCAAGAACTCCATGCTATGGGGTTGGCTAACTCCGATCACACAACTCTCCTCCTGAACACCTACACTAAACTCAAGGACGTTGCCCGTCTGGACAGTTTCATTAAAACCGAATCTAAACGTTCCGACCTTGCCGCTGCTGGAGATGGGGATTACTCAGAGAAGCAACAAGAACTGCCATTTGATTTGGACACGGCGATCAGGGTGTGCAGACAGGCGGGTTACTTCGACCACGCGTCGTACCTGGCCAAGAAGTACGAAAGACATCAGGATTATCTGAGGATCCAGATTGAAGATGCAGGGAATCACAGATTGGCATTGGCTTATTTGAGGAGGCTGGGCCCTGAGACGGTTGGTTGTTTTGCCCAACTTCTGATGCAAAATGTTAACGGTTTGATATCTCAAGGCGGAGACGAACCTTGCCAGATATGGGCGAGCGATGCTTGAGAATCTCCCTCGAGAAACCACCGAGCTCCTTATTGACATCTGTACCAGCAACAGCCTCCTCACTCTCGACGACTCCACCACCGAGACTGCGGAAGACACCGGTCTTCCATCTGCGGGACGACAGTCAGGGTTCGGTCCGTCGTATCTCTCCTACCTCGCGCTGAACCGTGGACCCACAACAAACGAGACTGCGACTACCGTAACCGCCAGCGGAACAATCACGGCGAAAGGGAGGAGGGAAGGATCGATTCTTGAGGACCCTGGAGACCCGACCCCACCACCAACTGCATCTATACTGACGAGCGCGGGTGGCGCGGCCGCGACGATACAGACCCCGAAACCTCGGGTACCTGTCAAACGTCCCTCTCCCAAGGTTTATTTCGCGCACTTTGTGGATCACATGGAACAATTCGTCATCTTCTTGGAAACCGTTGCCTTGCGTCGGTGGGGTCAATCTGTCAACGACAGTGCCAACGCAACCGCAAATAACGAAAAGGAGGATTCCGACGTTCCGGTTGACGAAACTGCTGAGCGAGCGGACCAGATCTCCGTTTGGAACACCCTACTGGAACTCTACCTCTCGATACCAACAAAGTCGGAAGAAGAGGAGAGGGGTATGAGAGCGAAGGCACTCAGACTCCTCCAGAGCGACAAGATCCCATACGATGTCAACCACGCTCTGATTGTATGCTCTACTTGTCAGTTCACGCCAGGGTTGGTCCTCTTGTGGGAGAAACTCGAGATGCACGAGGATGTCCTACGGTTTTGGATGGACAAGGAGAAGAGTTCTGACTCCTCTGGGGATGAGAGCGGCGTGAGCGAGGCTTCAAAGCAGGTCGTGCATTACTTGGATCTATATGGCCCGAAGCACAGACACCTCTACCCCCTCGCTCTCAGGTTCTTAACGTCGTCCGAAGTGCTGCTGGGTAGGCACTCGAAAGATATGGAGAGGGTAATCGAGTATGTGGACCAAGAGAAGATCATGCCACCCCTCGCAATACTCCAGCTGCTGAGCCGGAATGGCATCGCAAGCGTGGGGTTAGTCAAGGGTTGGCTGGTGAGGAAAATTGGGGAGGCTAGGGAGAATATTGATATGGTAAAGCACTGTTTGGTATTGCCCTGTCTTTACTTATCGCCCCTCTGACAGGATTCACAACTTACGACTTCATATCGGCTGGAGACAAAGGCGAAACTTGATCAGGTACAGGGACTGTCAGATCCTGACCAGCCCAAGGTGTTCCACGCGACTCAGTGTTCGGCATGCGGTGTTCAGCTGGATCTTCCAAGCGTCCACTTCATGTGCAATCATAGTTATCACCAGGGGTAAGTGTACATTCGCTCGTACGGTACTGCGATCGTTTCGTCTAACCCCTGAGCCTCGTTCAGCTGTCTGGCCGACAACGAAACGGAATGCCCGAACTGCGTCCAGAATCATGGGGTCATCCGGGAGATCAGAGCGAACAACGCACGCCTGGCAGACCAGCATGACTTGTTCCTTTCGGAGGTCAAAGAGAATGGGTTCCAGGCTATTGCGTCGGCGTTTGGAAGGGGTGCCTTGAACTTTTCCAGATCTACTTCGTCATGACCACTGTTCCGATTTTAAGCACCTTCCCTTCGGTTTCCAACCTTCGTGGGAGGGATAGCTATGGTCGCTACTTACCGCATTATACTCTTAATACCTGGATCACAGTTCAAAAAGGATCACAATTGCTTTGGTGAAGGCCCAGGCGGTGGTACACCCCACTCAGGTGTTCCGGCTGGACGCTCGATGCGTTTTGGCTCCCAGTCTTCGGCAGCCTTCGCACTGAGTTTCTAGAGGGTTACGGGAGGTAAATCGGGGAGATCGGAGCAGCGGAGGGTGAACGGAAACTTGCAAAGTATTCCTCACGGATGTCGAACTTTCTCTTTCTATTCATCAAGCCGAGTTCCTGCTCTTTAGAGACCTAAATGTTCCGCGTGAAACCGTCGTTTGGGTGGCAGGATACTGGTTTGAGACCCACCTTTGAAACCTTGCGGTCCTGTAGTTCGTACTTTGTCTGCGCAAACGGTACGAGTGCGTACGAGGCGACAACCATTATCATCACGAATGGTACACCGAAGAGAAGGGGATTCTTCCTCAGTGTGTTGTTGAGAGGTGTCGCGTTGAGTGGCTTTGAGTCGAATGCGCCCATGGTGAGGAACGCGTTTAAGTCACTCCTGTAGGGCAAATATATTTGCCAACTTTATCAACCTTTCCTTGTTTTCCGCCATCACCCCCTCTGTCCGTCCGCACGGCTATCTGAAACCTCCCCCTCCAACAACTCCACAGGAATGGCAACTGGTAACCAGGTCGCGCTCTCCAGGCCGACCGGTGGCTCGCCGCCTGGGCTGAGCAAGGAGGCTAGGAAGATGGTGCCTGCCTTCCTCCAAAAGTTATACCAGTGCGTGGTATCTCTCACTCTGTCCCCTCTTTGCACAATAAAACCGATGTCATGCGCAGGATTCTTAACGACGAAGAGAATTCAAATATGATTAGATGGTCGGAAGAGGGGGATTCGTTCACCGGTGCGTACAACCCTTGGCTGGCCACCTCCACCTGGTACGCACCACTAATAACCGACACCCGTATCCTCAAGTCTTGGATCACGAACGCTTCGCGCGAGAGGTCATCGCTAAATGGTTCAAACACAACAAGTGGACCTCGTTCGTCCGTCAATTGAACATGTACGGTTTCCACAAGATTCAACACCTCCAACAAGGCGTCTTGAAGAGTGATTCTGAAATAGAGACTCATCAATTTGAGCACCCCAACTTCCGGAGGGGTCATCCTGATATGTTGTGTCTTATCCAACGGAAAAAGCAGCCAGACGCAATCGTCCCCGAGGACCACCGACTCCCTTCTCCACTTCCCACTTTCCCGCAGTCAGCTCCACAGCAAATTCTTCCGAACCTACCCTCCGGTCAACTGTTAGACGTTAATTCGTTGGTCAACGGGATTTCCGCGATCAAACGCCACCAGCAAGCTATTTCGTCTGAGCTGAATGAACTCAAGAAATCGAACGAGCATCTCTGGAAAGAGGCTATGGCTTCAAGGGAGAGGCACAAGAAACACCAGGACACGATCAACCGTATCCTCAAGTTTCTGGCTGGTGTATTTGGTAATTCTGCCGCCTCGCCGGTCCACAAGTCGGACGACGGGGATTCACCTCAGATCGACGTCCACGTCCCACGGAAGCGTCAACGGTTGATGATTGCAGACGGTCGGAGTGGCAACGCGCACTCAAGGACCGCGTCTGTCGCTGATGAACTGGATGGAGACGACGACATGAGCATGGGCACGCACAGTAGGACACGTCGATTCATTCACACTACTCCTTACTAAACTGTTTCTCTCGTCAGACACATTTGCACACATCACTTCTCCCACACATTCGGCCTCGGAACTGTTTACCCCGATCGATGATCCCACGAAATCAACCCCATCTCCGCCCGGGCTCTCCACGCCAACTCCAATCCCCAACCAAACCGCCCACTCCGTGCAGAACGCCTCCCAGCCAATGAACCCTGCACCCGTCCCACAGTTCAACCCCGCCCTTCCTTTCAATGCCAACACGTTTAACGCCTCTGATCCAATGCAGAGCTATATGGTTCAAAATGTCATCAACCAGATGATGAGCTCTCCCCAGTCGATGCAAATGCTGGTACAGGCGTTGCAGAACAGCAATTTCCCGATTCAGGCCCCCGCGTCCTCCGCCCAGCCAGTTTCGATGAACCATCCCCATAATCAGTTGACCACTTATTCGCCTGCTCAATTGCATTTCAATTTTGATCATCAAGACCCGACCCCTAATCGTCCTATTCTCCTTCCCGCCCCCTCATCTTCGACTGGCGCCGCGCCCTCAGCTCCATCATCTCTCATGACCCCACCTCGGGACGAGCTATTACCCGCATTGAACGAACAAGACGCCAATCTCCATAAAACCTGGGATAGTACCACAGAGATCGCAGACAGTATAAATCTTATGGATTCCAACATCAAATCGTTTATGGACCAATTTGGGTTCGACTTTGACAATCCTCAGAATGACGGTGGAATCGCTAACACTACAGGAAGCGAGGTTACCAATCTCGATAACGTGGACATCAATGCGGCCGATTTCGACTTTCAGGATTTGCTGAACCAATTCTCCAACGATGGTGGTTTCGGCGACCTTGGGGATGGTCAACTTGACCCGCCCGTCTCCGTGACGGTCGAGCACCTCGACGGGGAGGAGAGCAGGCAAGACAAGGAAACAGAGAAGCTGACGGCGTTTTTGGACGACGTTGCTTCGGACACAGCTTCCGTTCGACAACTCTCCCCCGAAGCTCCGATTAGGAGTACGAGGAGGAAGAGAAAATCAGACGTCGTGTGATCTCGTCCTACTTTTCCCTCCGGATGAGTGTTCAGCTAGAGGATGCCGTTCCTTTTTGTGTGTTGTGTTTTCGCGAGCTTTGAGTTGCTAGTCCATTTTTCACATATACTAACGCATCTCGTGTTTTTTTTTTATCTTCGCTAGTGCTTGTACAAGTAATTTCATGTAAAATCCCCCTCACGCAAGCTGTACCTTCGGCACAATGGCCGCAAATTCATAATTCAACTCAGGATCTGCACTGTGTGCGCGCTCTCCCAGAAACAGGGTTGCTCTTGTTACCACCGTAAACTGGCATGACCTTCCCCCGGCCATGCCGGGGTGCATAACGTTTTCTCGCCCGTTCGTCGATACTTCAAAAGGTCACCGGACACCCACGATCCCCCTCTATCGGCTGATCGGCGTGGTCTGACAAAGTGCGCCGGTATCCATAAGAAATGGGGACGGCTCACGTTATGATACCGTACATACTTCATCCGACGCTCCCCCTTCATTCGGGACATCCTAAGAGCGCGCTTCCAGTCCAGATCGGCTCCGGACAGCGGAGATTACTAGACGCCTGCGGTGTCTCTTCACGGCATAAGCTAAAAAATCTATAACACCCTGATCACTCTGGCAAGCACAATGGAATCAGGCCAATAATGCGTTGCGCACGTTGGAATGTTTGGCTCAACAGGGATCGTGTACGGTCAATGATGGTCATCAGCCTTTACGTACTCTCACTCACAACCTCAAGCGTGCTGTTGAATGTTGTTCACACCAAACGAAGAGAGTGTCGTGATTTCCTGGCAGGAAATTTTTTTACGTAAAAAGGCAACCCTTGAAAGGGAAAAGGTACTGTGGTCTATGCGTGGGGAAGCTCTTACATCATGCGTACATACAAAAAACAACATGCGAGGGCGTACACCCTATCGCAAAGAATGTTGGTATCGCAGATCAAGTGTCCATGGAGTTTGTGAGGATGATACGCGAGGCACAGAGTCGAGACGAGGGAAGCCCAAGAGGGTTTACGAGGGCCGAATCATGGACATGAATGTTTGGCGGGATGGATCACAATCCCGTTCGGTCCTTTCTCCCGTAAATCTGAGCTAGGAGTCCTAAGACCCCTCCATCCGCCAGAAGTTCCTCGTCTTCTTCCTGTTGCTGGGTCTGCGACTGCCCCAATAACCTGGGTCGCCTCACTGCGCCATCGACATACGATTCACCGAGCCCGCTGATGCCCTCTCCTATCCCCTCTTCATGATCTCCCCCTTCCGCGGTGACCCTACCCTTATCCTTGACCTCGAACGGTCGTGGATCAAGGTTAGGTTTCTCCTGGCCCCTCGACGGGGGTGTTGCTGTGTCTCCCGAGTCTCCCAGGATAGCAGTTTGAGCCATATCCATCCCAACCATTACACTCTGTTGAACATCTCCTGTGTTTCTGACGGGAGGCTGGAACCTGGACCTGACCATCTGACTCGCGTTCAATGCCCGGTCGTACTCTCGTGACCTTTCCTCCAAGTCGACGCCCCCGCTCACGCCAGTGCTGATACCGGCATTCAAGTTGGGATGGTAATGCGAACCCCAAAGCTGGGTCGGGTGGTGTTGGTATACGGACGCCATACCCGACATCCTGCGACGGTTGAAATGTGACGTTGGCGAGAGCGGTCCATATTGCCCATGGATTGCGGCCATTCGACTGAGGTACAACGATCCTGTCGGATCTCGTGGGATCCATTCCGGATTTGCCGCCTACAAGACCGATCGTGTGTAATTAACGTTATGGCCGGAAAAGCGAATCCAAACGTTCCGCCGCATGGAACAGAAGACAGAAAGGCGCAGGTGGGAGTGGGTTATAGTAGAAGGTGGGAAAGGATGCGAAATGCCGGAGCATGCGCGGCGCAGAGCGGTCGAACAGGGAGTGATCCAATTTAGAGTTGGTCCGAGGGGCCGGTAGAAAATCCAGATTGAAGGCAAAACCCGTGGAAAATCACAACAGATTGTATGACCATCGGAGTTGGAGAGAGAATAAACATATTAAAAGATGGCGTTTTGTCAGTGGCCGGAAGTGAATGAGGGGGAGAAGATGAAGCCGAAGGAGACCAGCTGACCTTAAAGTTGAGAAAACTCTTCTCCATCTTGCCCTCTTTCGACATCAGGCGTTCGTCGTTTACTTCCGTTGGCGCGCCAAACTAGACACGAAAGGAAGCAGGTCAGCGAAAAAGCTTTTACTGGGCCAATAGCATTTAGCGGCCCATCTCTTCCATCAATATATCGATTGCCATGAAGTCCATCAATGCAGGTACCACGCGTACCCCAAAGATCCACTGAGATCATAGATCTTGGGGTAGTGATCGTCACAAGAGAAAGGGGTAACCAAGGGAAGGGGACAGTCCCAACGGAAGAGAACAGGGCCAAAACAAGATCTAGACTGACCTTCACGTTCCCATGCCTCTTGAAATCAAAGACAGCGAAACTGCAGACATAGCCCAACGAGTCCACGTGGATGCTGAATTCTCTGAAGAAATCCACTATCGCAGGAGCGCAATCCGGGAGGGAGAGCCATAGGACGAACGGGGTTAACACAACAGAAAGGAGTTCCTGAGCGTAGATCATGATCTTCATCGCAAACAGTTCGCCAAACTCCTGGTGTACCTACGATTCATGCAAGGGGGGGGGGTTAACGTAACGCCGCGGATATGGGAAATTTGACGTACCTTCTTAGAATGCAACTCGTCTTTCCAGCTGTCCGGCATATAGTGGGTGTGCTGAATGACGTCCATGATCAACAGCTCCGGATCGAATACCCTGTTCTCCTCGGGAATCATCCCCCTCGCGACGGCGAGGATCGATCCAAAGACACCAACATAGAAAAGGACAGTACGGTGGGATGTTACCTCGAACCCAACAAATAGGTCTGGATCGATCACCGTTGCCAATAACAGCACAGCAGCAAAGGATCCAGCGATGAACGCAACAAAACGCATAATGATCGTCAGCTTCTCGTTTGGAAATTGACCGATGTACATGGAAGCGATTGGGTATGATTCGTCAAGTCGGCGAGTAAAGTGGTGAGGCAGTTCATTGAACTCCCGGAACTTCCATTCTGCGAACGGGGTATACTTCCGGCCGCCGATGGAGGAGGGATTCTTGTGATACTCCTGTAAAATGCGAGCGCGAAGGGGAGGTAGGGTAAGTGCTGGAAACGGGTGCGACAGAGGTGGAAATGGAAGTACGAACGTCGAAATACCGGAAGAAGGAATACATGATGAGGTATAACACGATGAAAGGCGCAAAAATCGCGTTCAGTATGCCCATGAATACAAATCTTCGCCTCAACCTACCAAAAACAGTAAGGCGTTAGCAGTCAGGCCCGGAAAACAACCGTCCCGTGCCTATGGGGAAATCACCCACCCTTCAACAAGCGCAGGTCTATTCTTTGATTTCAAAAAGACCTTTCTCACACGTCCACTCCTGTCAAACAAGTATCCCACCAAACAAAACCGTAAATTCCACTCTAGCGCCTTGGTGAGCATGCGTCCCTTGCCCTCCTCGGGTGGAACGAAGCGCTGAAGAGCCGAGGGGAGTGGAACACGCAAGTCAAGCAGCTCCTTATTGAAAAGGGCGATAAGGTAGTTTTCTTGTCGCATAATGCGGTTGGCAATATCATGAGCGTCAAGCTTGGCGGTGGCAGTTGTGGTATCGGAAGTGGAGTGAGATGATAACGCAGTAAGGGGGTTTTCTTCACGGATGGCACCAATCCTGCGGACAACCTCCGGCCAGGCGATAGTTTGGATATCAGCCTAGATAACGGTATGCGTGTAAGTTTCCTTGGTGACAGAAAAGGGTAGGAACACGTACATCTGGGATCCGCAGGAGATGTGTGTAAAACTGATACAGATCCATCAACCGCCTGGCCTCGAATACGAAGGTTACGATCCGCCAAACGTAGAACGCAGTAAAGAGAAGGAAGAAGAGGAGGGTAAATCCAGAGAACCTATGGGAGGTGTCAGTTGAGCACCTAAGAGCCATGATTTTGTCGCATTTACTTGGAGACACATCGATCGACTACTACGTCAGACAACCGGGTGATGTGTTCAGGTCGGATGCGTGAATATTCGACGCAGCCCAAAAGGAACGTGGAAAAACCAATGACGAATCCCACTGTGCTACGCAAAATGGGTGAGATGTATGTATGGTGAGAATGGGGGATGAGACTGACAGAAGATTTAAACCACGGGAGAGCACGATGCAGTAGATCCCCTTCCCCTGATAATATTGGTAGACTTCTTGTAGGAACGCGTCGAGATTGTAAACGTTGACCCAGTTCCACAGGGCACGTTCGTAGGCGTCTAAACCGCGCATCTGCTTCGGTTGTGAAGGGCCAGAATGACCGTGTGTAAATTGAGCTGACGGGTCGATCTCTGAGGGTTTGGGGGGAGGGGCACCATAGATCGCCTTCACGTCCTGTGTGGTGGTTGGAAGGATAGGACGCGTGGAGTCGCCCCTGGAAAGCAAGGGAGGACGTGAGGGCTGTTGAAAGGTCTCATTTGCTTTTGCCTTCTCTTTGGCTTTCGAAGACTTTCTCCTGGATTTGGAAGATGAGGCTTCGATCATGAAACTTTGGGGAACCTCGTCATCCGAGGAATCGGAATGATCTAGACGAACGTGCTTATGATCCTCCTCCTGGATATTTGGCCGGAGTACGTTCGCAGCTGAGGCGTCATATCCGCGCCAAGCGGACCTTTGGGGCGTGGGTTGGGCAGCGAGATCTTGTTGAGCACGTTGGGAGGGAGAGTTCTGGAGGGCGAACACGGAAGTGTTATCGACCTCGTCTTCTTCGGCCTCCTCGAGCACAGACTGATTGGCCTGGATGTAGCCCTTGTAGTCCCTGCTTCTCGCCATGGGATTCAGGACGTTCAAGAAAGGTCTAGACGCGGACGTTGAGGCATTGAGCGAGAACACGGAACGCGAATTGTTTCTAGGGTTGGGTGGAGAGGACATGGTAGATGGAGAGAGAGTAGGATTGACAGTGCCTCACCCAAGGACGCCGTGAGCTCTCGCGACCACTGCGGCACCCAGCCAGTCGAGGGGGTGTACAAGGGCTGTCACGCTTTACCGTGACCCCCGTTATCGTGACAGATAAAAATAAATAATAAAAGTAAATAATTAGTTAAATTTCCTAGTCAGGTGCGCCTGAAATTCCACCACTTATATTTCTCGTCAATCCGCACCCTGCCAGTCTTTCCTTGTCCTTCTCTTGTCCTCTCCCCCTTCACATTCTCCTCCGCCCCCGACCGCCGTCATGTACGAGGACGTGTGTCTGCAGTGTGGCAAACCTCTAACCGATGGGTATATATCTCTCGTATCTTTCCCCCCCTGCCCCAGCTTGCCCTTACCGCCCTCCGATAGGCGTGCATATTGTAGCTACGACTGCGAAAGTCTAGACGCTACCTCCCCATCCATATCCACCGCTAGCAGCAACTTCCCCTCCCCCCACCTCGGCTTCACCATGTCTGGGACACCAGATAGAGACATACCCGCTCTCCTCCCAACCGCTCTCGGCGGCAGCGGCGGCCCTCTCCAAAATTACTCCCGCTATCGCAACGTAAATAACCACCCAGCCGCCATTCACCGCTACTCGACCTTATCTCCCTGGTCCTCTGGTCAGTATACGGAGGATGAAAATGATCATCCCGACCACGCCGCCTTCTGCGACCCAAGTGAGAAGCACCTCCCATCATCCGGTCTCAATTACGCTCGGAAACCATCTAGTACCAATTGGCACTCCACAATCCCCCATCCCCGTCTCGTCCGGACTTCCGACTCTGGCGCATCTTCACCGGTCCGGTCATCTGTGGGCGTCCCCCAAAGCGCCCCCTCCCTCCCCCTTTCTCCAACTCCCCCTTCTTCTGGTGCAGATGATGAGTTATCTGACTGCATAAACAACAAAGAATCCACCCTCCGCGCCAATCCTTCGGTAAAAACACCTTCCTCAGTTACAAAAACATCGGCGTCTAAAAAGAGGAATCGCGCCAGTCTCCCCGCGTATTTCTCTCTGTTGGCCCTGACCTCTTCTTCGCCCGGAAGACAGTCCTCTCGGCGTGTTCCATCAACCACCGGTGCCAACACGTCACGGAATATCCCAAAATCGCCACCCCACATGAAGACTGCCCCTTCCACAAGTGCCATCACCCCAACGACAGTCCATGCGAATCAGTCAGACTCCTCATCGTCTGCCTTTGAGGAGGCATCCCTGAGAGGTCGGGCCGAGCGGGGACGATCAAGGCACCGGGGCCCTGACTCTTCCACTTCCCCCGGGGCAAGGAACGATTCTCGGAACAAGTCTCCTAGGTTGTGCACCGTGGTTTCACCCCCGAGGTCTTCCGTAACTGCCGCCGTATCTGTCTCACCGTGCCAACCTACTTCGAGAAGGCCACATCGAGGCCGGCGGATCGAAGGTCACGAAAAGGTTTCTGATTGGGTCTCCATCAGCATCGACCCGGAGGCAAGGTTGCGATCAAGGTCCCGCAGGTATTCGAACGAGTCCGACGAGGGTGAGGATCGTGATTGGAGGCTGAGGGACGCTGTTACCTACAACCATGGTGCCGATGGTGAACGAAGAGGTCGGCTGAGAGCCCACGAATTGGACACTTCTCCTGCCTATGTCAATGGTCCCGGCTTTGGCAAGGGGAGGAGCGGCTTGAGGGACCGGGAACGACGAGGGGTTCCGGTGCAAGGTCTCCCCCATTAAGCGCCCCACTTATCCCCCCCTACACGACAAAATGAACACAAAAATGCTCCACGTGAGGCCCTCACCATTTTCTTGACGCTATCGGACTGTATCACCACATCACCATTCGCATTTTCCCAGTCCCTTCTCCGGACAGGCAGGGACGATAACATCATTCAACTCCATATACGAATCAACGTTCATCATTCTCAGCCTCTTGCTATTTTATCTATCAACATAACAAACACGCAAACACTTATTATTTCTCATTCTCTCCCACCATTATTCGATGTGCTTTACACTCAAAAATTTACCGTACCTCTTGCATTCTCGCACCCTGCGTTTGTGATAATCGCAAGTTACCTTCAGCTTGCGTATTCCCAGACTTCTTCCAAATCACGCTCTCCGTTCCCCTGAAACGCTGGACTATCCCGAATCAAGAGTCCACTTGTTTAGTTGCGACGGTGCTTTTACCTCGTGATCGCTTCGCCCCTTCTCTTTTCCATTTCTCTGCCACCCCCTGGCAACGTGTACATCTTCAAATGATTCTGGGACTCTGCCGGTTAAACTTGTATGGATAACATCAGACGCAACTTTCATATGGCATTTCCGTGTAATCTCCTCGAATTCTACCACTTGGTCGTGTTGGCCCATGTTTATTGGCCTTAAGCTTGAGGCCTTTGGGAGCTGAAGAGATCAAATCGAGTTGTGCTCACTATGGTTGGCTTCGACGTGTTACCAATCGCGAAGACCTTGATATCGGGACGTTAATGGGTTGCGTTCTTTTCGCTCACCCAATGGCGATATGACCACACACGATCGCGATGCGACTGTGCAATGGCCAATCTTGCGCCATGCGCCGCCATCTCCCCATACTCAACCGTGTATGTCCGTGGATCACCTGTTGCTCTGATATTCCGATCCCCAAGCTAGGGTCCAGTCCGTGTATGTGGATATTGGGTCTTTGAGGACCGTGATGAATTGGTCCCCTCCAGCTGACCCTAGATCTCCAATCGACTCCTGATCGACCCTTAGGCAACGGCACTGTAACATATCGGTGCTATGGCTGGGCCATTTCTACCTTTTCGGAATCAATGCCTTTCCATCCCCATGCCCAGAAGCGACAGGTCGGGCGGAGAGGATGGCGGACGACTGCGTTCTCGTCCAACTGGTTTATTTTTCTTCAAAATCCTTTATCTTCGCCTCTTCGTCGGCGCTGTGTATTATCGTGGTTTCATTCTTCAGAACAATATTGCGTTCGCCAGGTATGTAGCTACCATACGTGGCCATAGCCACAAATTGTATTGGACGTGGAGCCTTTGAATGACCACGATAATTATGAGGTAGGCTCCAATGACCCTGTGTGAGAACGCCGGGAAGAAATCGTGTGGATAGTTTCGTAAGTTTGAGTGAAATCACGATAATTCCAGCTCCAAATTGCATCATCAGAGTTTTTATCCTTTAACGTTTTTGCATTGAAAAGGTTATCCACGCATCACGGCGTTCCGTAAGGCCACGCACACAACTCGTGCCGGATAGACCGGGAGCCAACCCCAAGGGTTGTCAAGGCTCTCCGAGTCGCACGGGGAATTACAGGGAAGTGACGATGAGCAAGGAGACGGGAAATTTTTTTTCTACAGTTCCAGATCCCGGTGGACATTTCGTCATCTCAACCGACCGGGAGGATTTCGGGCCCCCTAGTCTGATCATCAGGCAAATTTGAGGTTTGGGAATCCAGGAGTGCGGGGTATTTGACTTAGACGCTCGTCTGTCGTTCTTTCTCTCGGTCCCATATCGCAATTGTCCAGTGCCGGAGCGCGAGTGAGCACCCGATGGCCACATGGATCGCGCAGGATAGACTAAGCCACACTGGGCGCGCGGTGATGCCTCGATACGGGTCATAAATCGCGACTCGTGACTGAGAGGGCTACTGAAGGCGCCCCCACGGAACTTGGGGAGAACCA
>Ga0307517_10000608_pt1 | contig 61075 bp, 59 predicted proteins | sample 23_EM_MG_FD_194515 | JGI IMG/M metagenome (GOLD analysis project Ga0307517, IMG submission 194515) | Populus trichocarpa ectomycorrhiza microbial communities from riparian zone in the Pacific Northwest, United States - 23_EM | ecosystem: Host-associated > Plants > Roots > Unclassified | place...
TCGAATGGACGATTTTTCTCCTTGGCTTAAGCTGCGTGGAACGCAAAGGCTCATAACCTGTTGGATGGGTGGACGTGGTGGATGTGAGAGAACTTGTTCTATTCTCAGATGCGCGCCGCTGCTAACTCAATAGGACTAACAAACATGTGTGCGCAACTAGTGGTTTACCCTCAACGCCGTCCTATCTTCTCCACAACACTACTAGGGTGGTTGCCCGTACCCTACTACACTCAACAGGTATAAATCAACAGGCCCTCAATACAGGTTGATAGAACATCCTGGCGAGGATAGCATGTGGTGGAAATGCAATTACCCGATGGATAAGTCTTATCAAATACCTGTATTGTGGCAGTTGGTCATGTAATATCACTCACTTAATACACCAAAAATGGTTCGATACTTGGGAACCTATTTTCGCCACCCCTAATAGCGAGGCGCTATCTCCACTGTATAATCCATGGAAACAATAAGTTTTATTGAGGAAATCCTTATTTGAACGTAACATATTGTGATAATAATAGCATATCCTATTGCCCGGCGGGCCTGGTCGGACTGGTCCTGGTCGAGTCGGTTTCGATAATCCTGACTGACCAGTCGGTCCAATTTCCACCATTAGACTAGACTTGACTTTCGACCGGACTAGCTGGTCCAGTCCATTCTTCCGCCGACCATTCAGAACCCTGGTTGAATCTCCAATATTCCCTTTATCACAGTTCATGTTTACCCTTGTGGGCTCATAGTATTATCCTCCATCTCAATCGCCCACCCAACATCCACCTCCCCTTCCCCCCCTCCTCGGGTTTCCTTCGTTTCCTCCACTAGCTCAATTCGCCTTGCTTGGCTCTGTGAGCCCCTGCCTCCTCTCACCTGTCCTGCTCTTGGCTGCCTTTGCTTCTTCAGGTGTACGTGTCAGTGTTCCCAACCGTCCCGTCCGGACTGCAGGGCCCTGGCGTCCAATAGTCCCGTCCGTCCCGGGCGGGGTTGGTATGGACGGCCGGGCAAGGCGTCCGTCCTCACCATTTCCAGAAAGACTGCAGGGCCCGGCCGTCAACCTACAGTCCTGCAGTTAATATCAAGTTCCGGTAGGGCTTCGACGTCTTTGGAATTGACGGGCGTCATCTGCAGGGCCCGGGCGTCCTGAGTCAGGACGAGCGTCACCTGTAGGTACCCGCCGTCACCTGCCCTCCTGAGTGAGGACGAGCGTTACCTGTAGGTATTTCATAAAAATATCGTAAAAATACTTTCGATTCGCTATTTCCGTCAGGTTATAATAGGTTCAGTTTGACAGGTTAATAGAATTGCGTGTGTCGGTTAATGGGATTTAATAACGTCCTGATGGTTGATCTTATCCCGCATAGGAAAGGACTAACCCTTTTGAAGACTTCTAGGCAGTAGATTCGGAGATAGCAAACGACAGGAGTTTTTACGGTATTCATAATGTGTGATTGCTCTATCCGCTGAGCTGTTGCTTCATACATTTGATAAGAGAAGAAAATATGCTTGGGGATTTGGAGGACAGAGCGGTAATATTAGGCGGGGAACTAGGGCAGGTTCCGGGGATCGGATATGAGTGCACAGCTTGGTTGATTGATGAGAAAATTTGATACCTGATACCCAAATATGATGATAGCGTTGTAATAAAGATGTTTCGTTTCTTCAAGCACAGACTCCCGGCTCGGAAATTTTAAAATAGCAGTTCAACTGAGACACCTGTAGGGCCCGGCCGTCCGTCCCGGGCATGGGTTAGGACGGACTACAATTTGGCGTCCGTCTCGTCCAAGGGCCGCAAATTTGGCGTCCGTCCCGTCCTAGGCAAAAGACGGACGGACTGGACGCTTGGGAACACTGGTACGTGTACGGTATTCCTGTAGTCTCTTATATGTAGCAAACACGTAAAGGTGTTTGGGTGGGTATATACTGTCGCTAAAATACACTATGTATATGAGGTAAAGCAATGGAACTCTAGAAACCAATAGACTTCGGAAGACGGCTCTCACATAGGTAGCAGGAGGAGAGGTGGTGGGGATAGCAAAAGCTGTTGTTGGAACTGGAGAATGCCAACCCCGATACGACACTCAATATCGCCGAACGCCACTCTCCCAAGCAACAGAGTACAGCCGTGGGGAGGCAGTAAAGATGGTCCTGGAACGAGAGGATGTCAATCCTGGGCCGGACAAGGGAGACGCATTTTCCGGTAGAGCGCCAGCCCCTCCAGAAGACCGGTGTCTGCATGTTAGGGTAGCAAAGTTGTTCCTAGAGAGGATATGTGTACAGTGCGCACCGCTACGCTAGATTACAGAAGATAAATCTTACTATAGTTGGCTGTTACTAAACGACGTGAAGTTGATCGCAACACCGATATCATATGCCAGACACGCACCCCACGTTACTACCGGCAGACCCCGACGAGCTGGGGGGGGGGGGGGGGCTACTGAACCTCGATTCATCATTTCTAAGTTTGGCTGGTTGAAATCTCTCCTGAACCGAGCAATAAAAGTTACCTTTAACACCCTTCCGCGCGCCGTCTGCAACTCCGACACCCACCGAGGAGGACTGACACCCATCATAACGACATCAGATCAACCTTTATGTCGACAACTAACCGGTATTCTATCATGTCTTTCTTGTCCCCCAGAAATTTCTCTTGACATCACATGATGAAAACTCTCTATGTTGGAAATGGTGCTGCTCGCTATACTCACGATACTTTCTTTGTTCAGATAGCTTCTGGGAGTGGTTTCGGATATGCGCTGAGGATCAGGGCATATGGCTTCGGCTTTGGGCATTTGGTTTGTACGTCCGGGAAAGCATTGCGAATGCAGGAATGCGCGATAGTTTTGGGATCATGCAGCTTTCGGGAAAGCCAGGACAAAAGCCGGGAGAAAAGTGGAAGTACGGTAAAGCCAGCGTGAAAGAGCTGGAAGCCCGGAGGTGGGAAAAGTGTTTGTTTTCTTTTTGGTTAGTCTGGAGTGCTCACGGGGGGAGGAGAGACTCACATGGAGTGGTGTGGCACCTCATAGCTGGATATGATGTATTCAGAGTCTGTCCACGGGAGGGCAATGACTGGGTCAGTTTACTCTATAGTGTTCGTTACGAGGCCGCAGGGGCCCGGGGTGGGGTGTTTTTGCCGGCTTTCCCCACCCTGTCACCCGGCTAGGGCCCCGCCCCGCCCATGCCCCAGACAGGCCCCCAGCAAATTTGGCAGGCGGGGAGCAGGGTTCCATCCCGGGAAAGAACAGGGTTGGGCCCCGGACGGGAGCGAGGTGGGGAGGGTCCGCAAAATATCCTTCCCGGGCCTGTGCAATGGCTGGGCCCCCAAATGCGAAACCAGTCCTGCTCCGCCCCGTAATGAACACTAGTGCTGTACAATGGCTTATCGAGGTACAATCCATAAGTATTAAATATTGAACGAGCAAGGGGTGTTGCCTTAGCATGGTGTGAGAAGTCGAATTGGGTATCCACCCTACTCATTTGGCTGCATTTATACCCAATTCGCTATCTTACACTAGAGTTCGTTACAGGGCCTCCGGGGCCCCAAAAAGTGCAGGCACCCGGACCCTTTCCCCGCCCCCCCCCTGAAATGAACGCTAATCTTACCCCATGCTAGTAAAATATATGAAACTTATAGGCTCTACCGCCGCACAGAGAGCACTGCTACCGCCATGGAAGATAAATTAAAATACAGAAAGGATGATAGATGGTCCGAAGAAAAAGGGCTGGCGATCGGGGTATGCGTGCACTGCCGAAAACTGTGATTTAGGCTTGCTTTCGGTAGGGGGCAATCCAAAATCGAAGTCGAACGTTGAAGGGGTTAGCCCAGGTCCACCAAGGGGAAAGAACGAAATAATGAAAAGGAAAAGGAACTAATTCTAGTTGTGGCTATGTTTGTGTTTGGGTGCTTCTCACCCGGTAGTTTGTTGATGCCTCCGTCTACTATTGCCTTCTCCAGGATAGGGAGGTGAGCCGCCCTGGAAAAATCTTCCCCCCCTCAATGCCAACGCTCCGAGTGATCGCCACCCAAACAAACTTCATAGAATCCCAATCACTACCACGGGCAAAGATTCGGGTATGATATCAAAGAAAAGGCCTATAGGTTAAACTCAATTCCCTCCCCTGCAGACAAAAAACAAAGTTAAGTCAACATTAGTTTTTCACGGAATCCTGTGAAGAAGAATAGCCTGGCGAAAAACTAGCATTTGCTATCTTTTCCGAAATGGCTGGAATTTCCCGGAAGCCAGTTGTTATATCGTAGAAAACTACTTTGTGCTCAACACTTTAAAAAGCAGATGTTGGATAATCCTATAACATTGCGAGCGAAAATGCACGGCGGCCATATGTAAGCTACTGCAGCGCATATTTAGGGCCCGTTTACCTCACTATTCCTTAAAATTGTGTGGTAAAGCTAGACGACAGAATCTTAGCCAGAATCAATATCCAGTAGATGATGCAAAAGTGTTTACCCAATTTCTACCATTACAAATTACGGGTCACAATGTCGAATGATATGGGCTTGTATCTGGCCAGCGGTGTGTAAAATTCCTTGCCGGCTCCTGAGTAGTAATTGTATCATACCCCCTCAGCAGTGGTTTAGCAATTGCCCTAGACAAGCCAAAAAATAGAAATGATGTTTATGTCATCACCACCCTTTCGGAAACCTAACCCGATAACGGCATGGAGAGCCTCATTAATACCAAGAAACCGACTTGAGCTGATTGGGCACCTTCTAGTCAATCACTTCTCAACCCAAATCAGAAGACCACCCATGCCATTCTACGTTGAGGACCCATGTTCTTGTAGCTAGACGATCAAGACTTGACGTTGGCTCGGAGATGCATTTGTAATTCTCACCAGAATATAGACTGCAGGCTACCTAGGTAAACACTAACTTTACCAACTCGCTTACACACTTCCCACCGTCAGGCTCCTCTTCACAGTCGGTGCTGTCTAGGGCCGCTAGGCGGCCGTCTATAGGCAAAAGGGCCTCTAGCTAAAACCCTAATTTAATAACTATCGCCCTACATCGCCACCACTGCCAAACATTCCCGTACCATAATTGGTCGTCAATGCCGAAAGTACATCAGGAAGGTCTGGCAGACACCGGAGGAGTTGGTTTCTGCTCACGCCTTGTCGGGGGGCGAAGATGATATCCTGTTTGTCTGACAAGGAAACGTCTTTTAACTGACTATTTTTAATTTTTAATTTGCAAAATCTAGTAACTTTAGTTTATATCCTGTCCTTGTTTTAGGACGTCCTGTGGTGAAATCGGGAGATAAGTTTCCTCCGTAGGCATTTTCTCTACTTTTACACATCCCGCACACCTGCCGCACTGCGCGATATATTTTCTAAGATCTGGGTAATAGCAACGAATCGAGAGGGGATATAGAGGATCTAGCCCGGTAGAGGAGAAATACATTTTTGGGGATTATAGGTTCGGAATAGGAGGAAATGCAGGGTTTTAGATATGGCTCGCTTGCATCTCAGATGATTTTGAGAACAATGTGCGGTAACCGCTGGTGCTCCCCTTGTCTTCCTGGACAGCATTCATAAACACCCGCCAACCACGAGCACATACCGGTATATTACATTGCAGGGTTTTTAGTCTTCCCACTGCGGCAATATAACTAACTGACTCTTATCCTACGCCACCCAACTCCCTAACCCTCCAGTATCGTACCAGTGCTTGTACAAGTACCGTAAAATCTCGTGAAATCCACCACATGCTTCTCCCCCCCTATTTACCTCACGGACGAAAATTGCACTTTTTTCCACACTAAGATTTTTGCACTTACCCCTCTTTAAAGAAAAATAACCGCCTCAAACCTGGGAAATGGCATGCCCCAGGGATGAGATGGATGTGGAGGATGACCCCTCTTCCCCGTTATCTACTCCCACTCGTCAGAGTGGAAGGAAAGGGGAAGAGGAGGGCGATGTTGACGAAAATTCGAAGGAACTTAACCAACTTGTGATGGACTGCCTTCGAGCAGACGGTCTGAGTGCTGCAAACCCCATCATGAAACAATTGTTATCGTTTCCCACGGATGGATACACCGAAGCGGAATACACAATGACGACCTTGATGGTCAGCCTGGCAAGACAAGTTCAGGTGCTGACTGTCACGGTTCAAAATCTGACGAGAACGGTGTCCGACCCCAAGCCCGAAGGAGCTCCCATGGGAACAACGACCAGGCAACGATCGGAACCCGCCGCTAAATCGTACGCAAAAGCAGCTGCACAAGCGCCGCAAAACGCCACTAGTGCAACCCCTGCTAAAGGAAAAAGAAAAGCGGAGGTGGGACCCAGACCACCAAAGCAACAAATGACCAAGGTAGTGAAAAAGATACACGAACAACAGGCAATCAACCAATCGAAAGGAAAGAGCGATAGCCCAAAACCCAAACAGGTCGTGAATGTTGCCAGAAGGAAGCTATTCGCGACCAGAACAACCGCAAAACCCCTTGCCGACCCGGCCAGAGAAGAAGCGAGGATCTCATTGGCCGTGGCGACAGTCCTGACGGGCTGCGAATGCAAGGCACCCACCAACCTCTAGGTCTTTTCCAACAAAACGAACGGCACGATTACCCTGACCGCCCCGGCTGGCACAGACTCAGGGCATTATGCAAAATACATTGACAAGATTACGGAAGCCCTGAACGGAACAATCAGCCTTGACGACCCGAGGTACCTCCCGTTTAGAAGAGCACCTACGGATGTGGATGTCATAATTCACGGAGTGTCGCTTACCGCAATCCCAAACAACGATAAGGACCTGGAAGAAGAAGTCAAAAAGGCCTTCAATGTCACACAAATTTGAGATAACTGGGGCGAAGTTCCTGAAACCAAAGGAGGAGGATAGAAGGGACAAGAAAGCGACCTCGATTATAATCAAAGTACCAGAAGCGGAGGTCGATAACGTTACGCCGTCGGTCCTCTTTATGGGAAAATACAAGACATCAGCTGTGATGTGGCAAGCGTCGGCCACTACACAATGCCATAAATGTTGGAAGTTTGGGCACCTGATAGCAGGCTGCAAAGCTCGAGGGGAAATATGCCCGATATGCTCCAAAGCGCATACCCAGAGGGAGCATAAATGCCCCCAGACCGCATGCAGCGGCCACAGGAGGTTAATTCCGGGCTGCTGTTTAATGACCCCTGCCAAATGTCCAGCTTGTGGAGGCCCACACTCCGCCCTAGACAATAACTGCCCCGAGAAGTTCAGAGTGAAAGAAGCTGCGAAGAAGAAGTGCGATCTGCGGATGGCCTCCCTTGCCGGAAACAGTCGGACAGAGCGAACCCCTCAAGATTAGGCCGTTGGGCCAGTATGAGGGGAGATAGCACTCAAAACACAATACCGAGAAGATGGAGAATAAAAGTAGCTCAACACAATTGCCGAGGGAGCAATAGTGTATTTATTTCATTATTTCATATTATGAAGGGGTTTGATGTTTCCATTATATGTGTACAAGATCCACAATTGTTTAACGGCCAACCCTTAAGGGCGCCGGGTTACGAATGTATTTCTTTAAATGCTGACGATGTTCGAATTCGTACTTATGTTTCCTTGAGAGTTTTACTTGATATTTCCTTTGTCGTGGTCTCTAGGGACCAGGATATTTTGTACTTGAGAATTTTTGCGAAGGAAGGGAGTTTGCTGGGCAATCACTGATCCCTCAGAATGATCAACGCCTATAACAGACCAGCCGAAGGAGGTCACACAGTCACCACCGAAAGCCTTTTTACTAAAACCAATGAGCCTACCCTGGTGGTAGGAGACCTAAACATCCACACCGCATACACTGACCCTATGAGAAACCTCGAACCTGGAGAGAGAAGGAGGGGAGAGCACTACATGAGGTTGGCAGCATTGCAGGATTATACCATAATCAACACCCCAGGAATATACACGAGATTTCCGGACAACCCTAGACTACATCGGCCTTCCGTTATCGACTATACTTTGGCAAACAACTCGTTACTTGCAAAGGTGTCAAAACGGAAGGATGTATACCAAAGATCAGGTTCGGACCACATCATAATCGTTACGGAACTAGACTCAGAAGGGGTGGCACTCGCTAGAGCGTCGCAGGACTGGGAAAAGATAAAATGGAGAGACGAAGAAGGGGAACCTAACCCGGTTATCGAATCGGCCCTGAAGCGATATTTGACTGAGGGAAACGAATACAAAGAAATTTATCAAGCCGATGGAGCAGAAGAGAGATTTGGAGACAACCTAGCAAGGCTGATCCAGATGGTCAAAAACTGGGCACCGCAAAAGAACCAAACCAGGTGGTCCAAAGCATGGTGGACGGCTGACATCACCGAATTGAGAAGAATATACACCTCGGCTGCCCGGCGTGTAAGGCGTGATCGGAGCGGGGTGGAAGAAAGAAATAAGGCAAAAAAAACAGACCAGTCAGCGATAGACAAGGCGAAAAGGAAACACTGGAACAACTTCCTAGCAAGCGCGACGAAGAACGATGTGTGGACGGCTCACCAATTTACAAAACAAAGACAACCTGTGAGGATACCGGGAGGGCACAACCATAGCCCGGACCAGACCTCGCAAAAGATAATGGAGCATTTTTTCCCACCGAGCAAAGATCCGATATCACCGCCACTCCCCTTTAGGAAAGAGCTAGCGGATAGTGACCGTGTGACCACCGGCGAGGTCTCAGAGACTTTGGAAAAGTGTAGTAACAAATCAGCCCCGGGGCCAGACCAGGTGCCATATGGGGTTTGGAAGAACATACACAGGATGGAAGGGAAGATAATACCAAAGTTAGCGGAAGACATGTTAGAATGGGGCATTCATCCGCCTATGCTAAAAGAGTCAACTGGAATTATCCTACCGAAACCGGGAAAGAAGGACTACACGGACTGTGCAAGCTTTAGGGTAATCGCCTTAATGCAAACCGTTTCGAAGATCGTCGAACGAATCGTTAACAACAGGGGAATGGCGATAGCTTACAAGGAAGACATGTACTGCATCAACCAGACCGGGAGCCTACCTCAAAGGTCGACGGTAGATGCCGCACTGTTACTAAAACACTAGATAAGGGAATCCCAATTAGCCGGGAAGAAGACTTCCACAGTCTTCCTCGACGTAAAGGGAGGCTTTGATAATGTAAATCACAGTAAGCTGTTGGATCTACTGGGGACCGACGAAAAGGTACCAAGATACCTAGTGGACTGGATCTCGAACTTTATACACACAAGACAAATCACGCTGGCCTACCCGGGTAGCCCTAGGACCTCAAACAAGGACGACAGAGGGATTCCCCAAGGATCACCGCTATCACCCTTACTGTTTGTGATATACGTCAGGGTACTACACCCCGAAATAGAACACTCTGATATATTTACGTCATCATACGTGGACGACATCCAGATTACGGCAGCGTCAACGAGTTGGTACAGAAACACAAAAATACAGGAGGAAAGGATACAGAGGATGAACAGTACGGCTGCCAGTCTGGGGCTATCATTCAGTATTGCAAAAACCGAACTGATGCATTGGAGGAAGCCTAAGGAGAAGGGCGAAAGGTCGGAGTGCACAGTAATGTTCCAATCACACGTTATCGAACCAGCCGGGAAAGCAGTAAAATGGTTGGGATTCTGGCTTACGGATAACGGAGAAACGTCAACACATTTCGGAAAGAGACTTGCGCTGGCACAAGCGGCTTTCATACGAATACAGAGACTGTCAATGCCCGGCAAAGGCCTAAACCCATATGGGGCAAGGAGGCTAGCGAAAGGGATAATTTTGCCTACGTTGCTATACGGGGCCGAGATATTCGACCTGACAGTGACAATGATAGGGAAGATGCAAATGTTTTGGAATAGGGTCCTTAGGTGGATTACGAACTCCTTTTATGTAACAAATACAACCGTCCTGTCAGCGGAAGCATGCTTGGCACCTATCAAGCTGTATGCGAAGCAGGCTAGAGAAATGACAGCTGTCCGAATCACCACGGCAGTCCCAAAGAACAACATAGCCATGGCGATGCTACCTGGAGGGTACCCTTTGGTAGAGGAATACAGATACCCCACGAACAGGAGACAGGCGTTTGACAACAACAAAGGAGGAATGAGACCCAAGAGGTGGAACTCAACAGCCACAACGACGGCCCAAGTCCGCCTGCCAATCGACGAGGTGGGGGCAATCGCAGCAGGAAATTACTCGGCAAGACCCTTCCCGATGAAACCAAACCGACTCTCCATGGTAACGGAACAGGCAGCCAAATCCTGGTTCGAAGCCAAGGAGGGGATCCGGAAAAAGATACAGAAAGAATGGGTGGAATGGGAGTATCCGCCATACTACGAATACAGACCACCGTTTAGGGAATGCTGGTACTTCATGACTCTCCCGAAGTTCAAGGCTGGTCGAATACACCAGATGAGAGCGAATAAGAGCTATTTAAAAGCACAGAAAGACTGGTCAAACCAAGATCAAGACCCGTGTTGTGATCGATGCGGACAGGCAGACCAGACATTTCGACACATTATCACAGACTGTCCAGCACTGGCAAGCGTCAGACATGGAAGGGACCCAGAGATATTTAACATAGGCAGAGAGTCTGCGCTATGGAAAGGAGATAAACCAGGAAAGGCGTTGATGAAGGAGTTTTCTGGGCATGTGATGAAAAATTTGATAAACTTTCCAGTTAGGTTGGGAGTTTTTCCTTTTACGAGAGACGGTGATTTAAGGTCATACATTGTTTGTACCCTTATGGGGAATGATGGATGAAGGTGATAAGGTTATTATCGTTTATTTGTTTTATGTAGGCGGTGATGGAGTTTTTTATGTTTATAGGGTTTTCTAGGCCATACTTTAGGGTGCTTGCCGGGATTTTCCCATAATAAATCCAGGGATTTAACAAATCGTGAAATCCACCATCTCCGGTCTGTCACGTATACCCCAGCAAATGGCGACATCAGCCCAAGATAGGTTTAGCTTGTCGGATTAACGAGATCTAACACAACCAAATGACTCAGGCTATACCGTGTCAGGAAAGCACTAATCCTTCTTGAGAACTTTTGACTCAAACCCCAGAGATTAGCGGCTGCCGGAGATGGTAGATTTCACGAGATTTTACGGTAGTAGGGGGTAGGCAAAAGTCGGGCGCACCCCATATACAAGGGTCCGGCATAAAATCTTCGCACACACCAAAGTGGCTTACCAGCAAAAAATCCGTGAAAACTGAATAGCGTGTGCGATCGCTATATGCCGGACCCTTGTACACAAGAGCCTTGGTGAAAATCGCTTCCAGGAATGTCTCAGAACGGGTTAAAAGAAATAAGTGGCTGCCCAGGGTTTGGAGGCGCTTGTTTCAATCCTTTAGCCTCAGCCAACTTCGAAATTGCTTCTATGAGCGAGGCTGAAGCATGGTACTCACTCTCCACTCAGCTTACCCAAGATTCCACCATTCCCACCAATTATCCATCATACTACCACCCTCGCTTCCTGATTCCTCCACCCGAGCAGGCCCCATATCACCCAGGTACAGTACACTGCCTACAATTGGTGGAGGTGGTCGGATCGCTGATAGAAATGCCAGGTTACAATCCACATTGCTATTGTTAATCACCGGCACTCACTCCGTGGTCACCGGACATGATATCAGGTTAGAAGTTGCTACCAGTTGAATGATGTCGGAAGGTTCACCGTAGGGTCTTCTGCTACTCGGTGATGGATGCGAGAAGTGGTGCCGAAGTTTCACCAGAGGCGGAAAGCGGTGAGAAAGCGGTGAGAGAAAGCGGAAGAGCCCCCACCATTATTGTATTTAAGGGATTCGTCTTCCCACGGTTGAAGGAAGCAGGCTTCCGAATTATAGGCCTGTCTTTGATATCTTTTATTCAGCTTCATGTTCACCTCTTTTTCAAACGCTGCACATTTCTCTTCACAATTTTGTCAATTGCTTCATTCTCCTTAATCTTAATCACGGGAGTTTATAAACTCCCCCGATGAGTCTACAAATTGCCGTGTCATATCTACATTCAACCAAAATTTCGGACTGAATACCCCGGACTAGACCGCACACACATTCAATCAGTCATCATGAGCAACGGCCGTGCTAGCTATATAGCTATAAGACCTGGAACTATCAGCTATCCGTCCGACGAGGATACGCGGATTAGGAGTTGGCTCTCTCCACTAAAGCCAGAAAACAGACATAACAGTGTGCGTAGCGGCCGATCAGATGGTATCGGGGATTGGCTTTTGGAAACAAGCGAGTTTCGCCAGTGGAGGGTGGGTGGGGCCGATACGTCCGTCTTGTTTTGCTCCGGGAATCCAGAAGTGGGAAAAACATATCTGAGGTAAGTGGTGGGATTCTTTGAGAAACGAATACGACTAACGGGGCAAAAATCCAGTTCCTTGGTGATCGACAACCTGTGCGGTCAGGCGGGGGAAAGAGAAAACGCGGTTGCAGGCTTGTACTGCGACTCCCTTGCTCAGAAGGAGCAGACTGTCACCAACATGATGGGAGCTATTCTAAAGCAGCTAGCAGGCAGGGGGGGCATCCCGAAAGATATACGTGAGGCGTTTCGGAGGGGAGAGGAGGGGTTCGGGGGCGGTAGGCCACGGCCACTGGATCCGATGGGTCTGTTGAGGATCGTTATGTCTTCGCTACCCCAAGCTTTCATCTGTATCGATGCTCTCGACGCATGCACCGCGGAGCATCTTACCGGCCTTCTCGAGTCGCTAAGAGATATCGTTCGCGAGTTCCCCAAGACAAGGATATTCCTCACCGGGAGGCCCCATGTCAAGGAAGATATTCAAAGATATTTCCCCAAGGCGATTATGATGCCGATAACTCTTAAAGCGGAAGATATTAAGAATTATATAGAGATGAGGTTACACGGGGATGCCGAGCCAGAGGCCATGGATGATAATTTACGGGTGGATATTATAAGTGCTATCCTGCAACTAAGGCCTGATAAGTGCGTAGGAGCATTTGGCTTTTCCACTCGATCAAAGATGTATACTTACCAATGATTGTGTGCAGACTCCGTCCTGTTGTGCTAGCCCTTGACTTTATCTTGGGAGAGGCGACAATTTTCCAGAGAAGAAAGAAACTTGAAGAGGGGAAACGAGGCTATGCGCTGAGAGACGTCTATACGGAAATCATAACCCGGCTAAAGGCGCAGAGGGGAAATAAACCAGTGCTCGGATTGAAGGTCCTAATGTGGGTGCTGCACTCGGAACGGCCATTACGGGCTGAAGAGCTCTGTCATGCCCTGGGAGTGGAGATAGGCTCTGAAGATCTGGATCAAGAAAAGGTCCCTGCATTCCCGGCGCTCTTAGCATGTTGCCTAGGTCTTGTCACAGTCGAGGTATCTTCGTCCACGGTCCAACTGGTGCACTTCACTCTGCGGGAGTATCTCTTAAGTCATCCAGCTCTATTCCAGAACCCCGACTCAACCATCGCGGAGGTTTGCTTGACATACCTCAATTTCAGAAGTCTCTGGGATCTTTCGCCGACCCCTGGCTCGGCTCCTCCTGCGATGCCTTTCCAGGAATATGCTTCATGTTACTGGGTAAAACACGCAAGAAGGGGGATGACGGAAAACGTGGAAAAACTTGCACTAAGCCTTCTCAATAGACGCGCCACGCAGTTCGGTCTCTAGCCCCTAGTTAACCAGGGAGCTCTGAGCTCTGGCTTCTCACATCGCCTCCGCTACACGTCTTCGCTTTCTAATAAAAAAGAAGTTATAAAGCCGAATTATCGCCCCTCGTACGAAAAGGCATGCTATCGCCTGCTATAAACCTTGTTTCATTCCCCCACATTCTTGGTTCTATTTCCTTCTGTAGTTCTTTGATAAATGTGGGAAGACTTCCCAGCGAGTTGATTTAGTTTTTAGTTTTAAAACTAGGTTGTCTTCTACAGGTATATTTGTATCAGGGTATCTCTTGGCTCAAAACTGTCGGAGAGATATTTGACAATGGGATTGTTTCTTCTTGACTCCATCAGTTTTTTATATACCGGACCCTTACCCGGCAGACTTCTCTCTCGCCAAATAGTTACGGGAAACAAGGAGGAAGGGTTCAGTTCATTATAGCTTTCTAGTTACTAACCAAAAAGGTTGTCTTCTGGGTTTTGATCGGGCTGGGTTAGTCTTCCTTTGGGCTGGGTCTGGGCTGGGGGTCCTGTCGATAGATTTCAGCGTATGTCGGCCTGACTACGGTACTCCTATCGCGCTAGAATCACGATGGAGATTCGGGCGATTAGTTCTACAGATCAAGAAGGCACTATATTGGTAGAACCCTATCGAGTAGCGTTTTTCGGGATTCTAGAGATACAATAAAAACTTCCTTTTATTGAACAGGGTTGGACCGGGACAGTACTGTACACAATCGGCCGGGTTTCTGGGGTTAATGATAGGCCGGATATCTCCTTTCTTCTAAAATTGCCAGAAGCCCAGATTTCCCATCGCCGGAGATTTCGAAAATACCTAGTCCAGGCCGTTCATTAAAAGCGAGTTCCACGGTAGTTAGTGCTGTACGGGAGAGAAAGGGACGAGGGGGTTCAATCAGCGGATGGCGTTGGGAGAACGGTCCTCGCATGGAAAGATGGAAGAGGGGAACAGGGGGTCATGAAGATGCGGATGAAATGAGAGAGTGTCAGCCCCAACCCAACGGAGACTGTATATGGTCGAATGCCACTCTTGTGGGCAGCTGGAAGAGGACAAGAAGGGGTCGACTGGATGTTGCCGGAACAAGAGGATGTTAATCCAAGTCCTAACCGGGGGGACACATTTTTAGCCGAACGCAATCTCGCTCTGGCGGCTCTGCGCAGGGATGCTTTTGTTGGAACGGTGCCAAGTTTCCTACTAATTGTGTAACAGCACGCGGAGTTACAAGTAATCAAACTAAATGGGATCATAACCCCCACTACTTGTACATACACAAATGCAGATACCAATGAAGAAACCCGATAAAGGAAAATTCGCCTCCCTAGCATGATACACACGAACAAGGTTCAGTTAATACCAGGTACTTTCTCCAAACCTGGGGAAAAGAAAACTGGACACTCCCTTCGCGGCAGCGTTTCTCACCCGCTACCCTATCCAAAACGGCTGGCATTTTATCGGAAACAAACTATCATAGAAAATAGCATTTTGAGCAAGGCTTGAAAGAACTTAAGCGGATGAGAGAAAGTACCGCATGTTGAGTGTTGTACTGGTAGATAAAGAGCGACTAGGCACATTTTGTAGTTGCGAGCGTGAAACAGGGCCAAAGGTAAACGAGGGGCCAAACTTTTTCTCTGGTCTTATTTAGTTACACTCAGTAAGGGCCCGTTTACCTAACCGTCTAGTTCTGACATTTTGGTGGGGAAACTAGACGGTGGCGTCTCAACCGACATCCTGTTCCATTAGACGTGGCAAAATTCTTTACCTAATTTTCCACCGGCCTACATTCTAGCTGCTAGACGGTCAAAACCTGACGGAGCTCAACAGGTCCTTTTGCAACGACCGTCTATCAACACCACCCATACATCATGCACCCAATCATAAGAATAGCAACCGATCAGCTCTAATATTTTTGTGCAATCACCAATCCATTCTCCCATAACCCAGGGTGAGTTCAGAGACAAAATTCCTATCTTCCATTTGTGAGGAGGCGTTCCTGGTCAGTCCAATATCTCGGTTGCCAAGCACTATTGAGAGTTGAAGCTACATGGTTGCACACCTCTGTCGGTTAATCAAATTTTTCACACTAAACTATACTAGACGGTATATTTAGGTAAACACACACCCATCCATTCACCCTACACACCTCCCACCGTCTAGCCTTCCTTAACGGTCGGCACCATCTCCGGTTGCTAGACGGCCGTCTATAGGTAAACGGGCCCTAATAAACACAAGCCCTTACCTCCACCATGGGAGCCAATCCAGCACTGAACTGCACACATTCTAGCCTGCTACCAGTTGGACCAACCCATTTCTGTTTACCGCGCGTCATGCGCACAACTCCTGAACGGTCCCGTACCGAAAGGCCTTCGTACTGACAATACCCAATGAAACTTAAGCTGACATCGCCGGTTTGGGTCGGTGTTCTCCCTTCGCGACTTACCCACATCTGCTTTTTCCTTTCTTTAGTAGAGTTCTCGTTAGACTTTATCGCTGTCACCATGTCCCCTGATCTTCCCTTCCTCGGCTAGTAATTGTCAAGCTAATATCTGTCTCTTGCCCCCGTGAACAGTAATGTACAGTACATCACACCCCATTACCCTTAGATACGCTTTGTAAAAGCCAGCGGTAATCTCCAGCAGCTCCATCCATATTCGCGAGCAGCAGTCCTAATTTATCTCCTCCTAGTAACCCTCCCAATGCCGCCATGTTATTAATATACCACAGTGCCAACTCAGTACTTGAAGAACAAAAAAAGAAGAGAAAGAAATCACTTCCGGTTGCAATCATATTTATGTTCGCCGGCGCATCTTGGTCTGGCGTGGTCTTGATGCTCTCTTGATTGGTGCAAATGTTGGCATCCCGTCACCGGAGTGACCCTACTTAGAGGCAAACAGCCCTCTGAAACCTCCTTTCGCCATTACTCTATGGTAAACACCCCCAATGACAGTGACCCACTCGTACTCAAACTTAATACAATGCTAACTTCAGCTACATGCACAAATGCGGGATCAAGAAACATAACCTGTAAAGGAAAATCCTCCTCCGGAACATGATACTCAAAAAAAGGATCCGTCAATACCAAGAAGCGCTTTCACCAAATCTCGTGGGAAAAAACTGGGCACTGCTCTCTGGGTAGCGGTTCTCACACGCTTGCCAAGTCAGCTCGGATTTCATTGTAAACAATCTATAGGTACAATATCATAGAAAATAACTTTGTGCTCAACACTTAAAAGAGCACAAGTGGATGAAGGAAAGTAGACCATGTTCATCGTTGTAGGGCGGGGTTCGCAGGCGGCTAGGACGGCCTGCAGATAACTGGCCTACTTACAGTCTAGCCAGGCCAGACCAAATTTGGACCAATCCAGGCTTTGTAGGCCAGGCTTTACAGCAGTGTTCTCAGTCGTCCAGTCCGTCCGTCTTCGGAGTAGGACGGGACGGACTACGGCTCATAGTCCGTCTTTTTTGGGGTGCTAGGACGGACTACGCCCGGGAAGGTTAGGACCGAACGGACTATAGGGGACTGTAGTCCAGCACTTGGACCTCCGGTACTAGCCGAAGTTGAAATAATGCACCTCCGAACCAATCATATAGATCATGAGACATCATTTGTGCCGTCCCCCGCCTCCCCCGGCGTCCTCAACCGTCCCCGGCCGTCCTTACCCATCCCCGACCATCCTCACCTGTCCCCGACCGTCCCCTGCCGTCCACCCCCATGCTCTGCACTAGCATATCTCACCCTGTAGGGCCCGCCGTCCTGCCTAAAGACGGCGGTCCTGCCCTTAAAGCGCCCCGGACGGACTACAGCTAGCCGTCCCGTCCCGTCTGGGGCTCTTGGCAGTCCCCCCGCGGGGCCCCACCTGGCCCCCGGACGGCTGAGAACACTGCTTTACAGAAGGCTGGAGGTTTCATGGGTGACTGGCAGCGCCGGCAGGCCCCTGGTATATTCCATGTGACTAGTCAATCTTTTGTTAACGGGTGGCTAGCGTCTACCAATATTTGAAGACACTTACAGATATTTTACGATACCCCCAAATATCTAAAGAGGCTCGCAGATATCTGAAAATGCCTACAGATATCTGAAGGTGTCAGCAAATATTCGTGACTTTTCCTCATATTGATCGACGGCAACAACCAAATAAAACAGCTACTACGAAGCGCCAAGTTCTCACGGAAACGATCATACAACTCAGGAGCAGGGAAGCCCCCTTCATTCAACGACAACTCTCTCAACAACAATATTAACTAACTAACGGTAAAGACAGGAGTAGATATAACCACAGCACAACATCCTCCTATCCTCCCATAGACCACCACAAACAGTGTTCCCAACCGTCCGGTCCGCCCGTCTTCGGGGCTCATAGTCCGTCTTTTTGGGGGTGCTAGGACGGACTACGCCCGGGAAGGTGAGGACCGGGCGGACTATAGGGGACTGTAGTCCCGGCGCTTGGACCTCCTGTACTAGCCAAGCTGAAATCATACACCTCCAAACGAATTCTTTTCACATCATGAGACATCACTCTTGCTGTCCCCGGCCATCCTTGTTGTGAGAAGTGGCTGTCATACTTCCCGGTAACCTTGGATTGGAATGGGGCAAACTTCCTCACCGCCTGGAATTGGAATGTGGCGGATGGAATAGAGTGGAGGAATGCCATGAGTGGAATGACAAGGAATGGAATGATAGAGCGGATACTGAAGGCTTGGAATGTTGTGTACATAGATTAGTTCTCAGTCTATAATCCTGAGAGTAGGAAGTGATGCGAAATACACATTCTCACGATTATGGTACTATGTTTGTTGTCTATTTTCTTCAGTCCTCTGCCGTCCCCGTAGTCCCCCACCGTCCTTGGCCGTCCTCACCCTTTCCCGGCCTTCCTCAATAGTCCCCTGCCGTTCCCTGCAGTCCCCCACCGTCCACCCTCTGCCCTGAACTAAAATGTCTTCCCCTTTAGAGCCCGCCGTCCTGCACCTAGGCCGCCCCGGACGGACTGCAGATAGCCGTCCCGTCCGGTCCGAGGCTCTTGGCAGTCCCCCCGGGCGGTTGGGAACACTGACCACAAATGCCCATACTATTTCATGTATGTCTTCCCTTCCCCTTTATCACTCTTGGGCTAACAACGGGGAGACAAACTCCCACTACCCATAGCCTCCAGCCATATGGCATTTATATGTCAGGCTCTTTCACACTAGCCCCGCACCAGTCCCGCTTTTCTCTCAATTTTCCCGCCGGTTGCACGGTTCCAAAACTCTCGCGCATTTCTGCATTAGAAATGCTCACCCTAAATACTATTAACGTAGGCAGGTTATGTTTGGCACAGTGGTAGACGGTAGAAAGAGAATTCACACGGAACTTAGACACCTCGCTCAGCTCTTAAAATTCGCTCTTTCTAAAACAAAAAACTCATGACCGAAACAAGTGTATAAGTAAAACATAAGTACCACTTCATGATCCTTCCATCAATCACCACACCAATCTCTCTATCCTGCCATGCCTTTATTCCTCCGCACACCCCCGTGATAAACAAAGGAAAAACACGGCTATCCAATCTCCCCCAAATCATTAACCATTCTATCTCAATCTCCCAAATCATCCGCAAGCATCTATCTAATCTTTCAGACTCTCCCGCATCTTCCAAAGTCAACCACATCCCTTCAACAAATACAAACACATTTCCAAAGCCAAAGCGCGTTCCCAGAAGCTGTCCGAACAACAGGGCTGAGAGCATGCCGAGTATCATCTCACGGTTTCCAACATGCCTCAATCCTAGCGTTTCGTTTTATAATCACACCTTATCACTCGAAAGCCCGCTGATATACCCGTCCAGCAAAGCCCAGTCAGACAGGCCAAAACCGGACTTGCGGCTTGCGGAGTTGTAGGGTGTGAGCAACCTCCCCCCGTTGTGTTGTGGAGAGTGTAATGGCGTTGAAGGTAAACCATCGGCTAGACTTGCCCGTGTGCCCCACCAAGCGACCAGACCCGCACCCGTCAAAAAACACAGCCCTTCTCACGTCTGCCACCAGATCCAACCCGGTAATTGCATATACCGGTCTCCTGGACTGCCGCCAATCGAATAAGCCCTGGCTTCTTTACAACACCTCATGACCACAGCTCCGGAATACTCCCATACCAGTACCGCCTCTCTACCTACCACAGAATAGAAGGCTCAATCAAACATCACCAGCGTTGGTCTGGGTGCTTCCTCCTGTTGGTAGGGGAGCTGGTATACTTGTGGCGTGTTGCCGGCGGGTTCTTGAACTTGTAGTTTGTATCCGTCCTACTTAGTTGTGAGAGAGAGGGATTATCTCCTGAACAGGTGAAACGGTGAAAATTTTCATGCGACCCCTCTCAGCGTCTAAGACAGAGATTACTAAGGTGCTCGCCCAGTATTCTTCAGTGATGGTGTGCGTAAATACAACCATATTTCGAATATTAGCTATGGTTTTGTGTTTGTTCACATGTAAATTTGTAGTAGTTAACAAAACTCGCTTACTAACGCATATCTCAGACACTCAAAGGGGCGGCATAAAAATTTCCACCGTTTCGCCCGTCCAAGAGATCACGAGTAGTGCTGTAAGTTACCCCCCCATGAGCGCTTCCTTGATTTGCATTGTCCGACGCAGCCGCTGGGTCGGACTGAAAATCAACCAGGAGCAGAGCAGCAATTGCAATGAATAGGGAGGCCTTTTAAAGGACCATTTGCGGGAGAAATGAAGGCCGTTTTAGGGGTGGTTTAGGTCTTGAATGGGAGGGGGTAAAATTTAGGGGTAGGTCATTACTTAACTCTAAGGGCTATACCGCCTGCAGGATTTTTTAATACAGATATCCAATTACTAATTCCAATGGGAAATTTCGCAGGGTGATCTATGTGCAGTATCTACCCTACCGATCACTATACTAGGCATAGACATAAGGGGGCTAGCTTCTAGGTTAATAGAGCCTAAGCATAATATATCGGTAGGGCATGTTATACGCGAACGCACAGTACTTGTACTCGGGACTAGCTATAAGCCGGGTGCACCTCCCGAATACTTTTGGGTTTGACGAGCAGTTATTCGAGTCCAGGATTGCGGGAGCATAATCAATGGATTGACCAACTAATCTTTCGCTATTCCCCCAGCTTAAATAGATTCTAGTTCTTGTCGCAGTCTCAAGCGTGGCGGGGTTATGATCAGGTATGATATATAAGTATATAATAACGTGATCAAAAAGGGGAAATTCTTAGTGGAAAACTATTCCAGGTCCCGCATTAGTCATGGATTATCGGGAAGTGAAGGTGGCTAGATTGTATTAAAGTGACGCCACCCCAAGCCACATTACCAAGTTTTATTCAGCCCTACTCACAGAGCCACTACAAACTCCCTGACACCACTACAAATTTCCGTACCATTTCTATCCTCAACTAAAAAAATCCCGGAGAGTTCCACGGCCAACACTACACATACACAAGCAGATAACACCGGCGATGATAATGCCCATCGCGGAAACATAATGGACGGTTTCAACTATACCTTCAATAAGCGTGACCAAAATGCACAAATTATGCATTGGCTCTCCCCACTAGAGCCAAATACTAGGCATCAAAGCGTGCGGATCGACAGATTCAGTGGTGTCAGGGATTGGCTATTTGAAACTAGCGAGTTTCGGGAGTGGAAAGGGGGTGCGGATGGAGCCGATAAGGCTGTCTTGTTTTGCTCCGGGAATCCCGGAGTGGGGAAGACGTATCTAATGTAAGTGGTGGGACCGTTTGAGAGAAGCGAAATGGCTGACGGCGAGAAATACTAGTTCTCTGGTGATCGACAGCCTGTGCGAGCAGGCGGGGGGACGGAGATATCGCCGTTGTAGGCTTTTACTGCGACTTCCTTGCTCAGCAAGAGCAGACCATTACCAATATCATGGGAGCTATTCTTAAGCAGCTAGCGTGTGGAGGTGACATCCCCAAATATGTACGTGGGGCATTTCAAAAGGCGAAATGGGAGTTTGGTGGTAGAGGGCCGCTGCTAGAGGATTTGATGCGAATGTTGAGGATTGCTGTTGCCTCGTTGCCCCAAATATTCATCTGTATTGATGCCTTAGACGAATTCCCACCCAAGAATCTGCCAGAGCTTCTTGGGTCACTAAGAGATATTGTTCGGGAGTCCCCTAGCACCAGGATTTTACTCACTGGGAGGCCGCATATTAGGAGAGCTATTGAAAGATACTTCGCCGGGGTGGTTGTGATACCCATCAGCCCCAACATGGGCGATGTCAGAGATTATCTCGAAATGAGGTTAGACAGGGATGGGGGGCAAGATGATGCGATGGACGATGATTTACGGGCCGATATTGTGAGAACTATTCTCGACAAGATGGCTGATATGTGAGTAGGAGTATTTAACATTTTCACTCTATCAATAGTGAATGCTTACAAACAATTGTGTTCAGATTCCTCCTTGTTTCACTAAACATCGACGCTGTTCTACGAGAGGTGAATACGGCGGTCGACAACGACCCAAACCGCCACTTCGCTCAGACATTGAATATAGATTTTATGATAAGCGAAACCTATCCCGAAAAAAATTAGAATTATATTCTTCACTCTCAGGAGAATGCCATCAACCCTGCTAATTATCTTAGATATGATGAGAAAAAAAGAGACCAAACAAAGAACTTAAATAGTAAAAAAGCAAAAAAGAAATTGAAGAAAAAAAACTGTTAATTGAATTCGTATTACAGACGTCATGGATCATGAGAGATATGTGAGAAAGGAGACATGATAATGAAGATAACTATTCAGATTTGAGCAAGAGAAAGAACAAGAAAAGAAGTTAAAAAATAGGTAGGCAGAGAAGGAAGAAGGAAGGGAGCGAGAAGGAGAGGAGATGAGTTTCAGATATCGAGAGTACCAGAAGACTTGTATGAGCCGGAGTGGACACGCTTTGGGGCCTGTTCACAGCCCATCCGTGGTCGTAGTATTCTCACTCCAATAGGTTCTTCCCGAACTGGTGGTGTTTGGATTGGGGAAGAACTAGCTACCTGTGTATGATCTCTCTGTTGTATTATATTCGTCAATTAACCAATCAAGTTAATCAAAGCTAGTAGGAGTCATAAATTACCTTGGATTGTCGTAACTGTGGAGGAGCAGCAAGTCTAATAGTTTCCTCATAATCATCATCCTGTAATTCTTAGAGAACAAGTACATGTAAGCAGACTTAATTCTAGTTGTATATACTAATAATGGGTTATGAATACCTGCTGGAAAACATGAGAAGCATAAGCAATTAGCCAAAAAAAAGCATAGGAGGAAAGACGGACCTGGTTGGGACTCGGATAGTGGTACTAAGATGGGACTAGGAGCCAAGACAGAAGTAGAAGTAGTCATTAAAGGGTCGGACAACGGGAATGTATGGGGTGGGGAGGAGCAAAAGCTAGGACATTGAGGTTGGGGGAGAGACGGAGTACTGGGTAAACTAGACAAGGAGCTTTCTGAAATGTAGTGCGGAAGCGGAACAGCTATATCAATGGTGGGGGTGTGCCGATCGACTTCCGTGTCATCCACTGAGGTTTTAGCTATTTCCTGAACTTGATTGATCAAATCGGCAAGTGAGAGTAAACTTGAATCAGAAGATGATTCTGAAGTCTCTTTAGGGTAATCAGAATCATTGACGAATGATTTATGTGTAGTACCCTTGCGTTTGCCCAAGGGCGCTGGCTGTTGGGTTTTTAAAGATAGAAGCGGTGGTGAGGATGAGAATAGTTTACTTGAAGACGAAATAAATTGGGCAGAATGGGAGGTATATGAGAGGTCCTTATGGGCGGTACGTTTTGGAGGGGGAATATCAGGGGCTAGGGGTAGTGAAGTTTTGATATCTGTATCAATATACTCAAAAATAATGCTAATTTTGTCCTTAATTGTAGGAAACCAAGTTTCGATTAGTTTCTTCAGGGTTCCAGGCTGTTGAGAACTTCATGGAAGCCATAAAGGTAGTTTGGAACGGTTGTCCCATCCAGCAGTCACATAGCAATCTCGCATAATTGGCCGCTTTCCATTTCTTTGCGCTTGATATAGAACCTTCCAGTTATGAAAGGGGGTTGTGTCCTCCAAGATACGAAAGCGGAGAAAGTCTGGCCAGTGCAAGCTAGTATGTTCAGAGCCCATAATCGATTCTGTTAAGATGGTATTGGATGGCCGCCACTTCTGTTCTCCAACAACAGTAAAAAGCTTGTACTTGATGTGAGGCTGCTGAGCAAGATAATCGGAATGTTGGGGACCTGGGCCACATATTATTTGTAAATTTCTTTCAAAAATATCAATTGTGGGAGATTTAGCTGTTGATATGGGTAAATTGGGTAACGGGAATTGGGTAGTAATAGGATATTGGGTGGTCTTTTGACCAGGTTTGAACGGTTTCTTTACTAATCTCGAAGGCAATCGTGCTCGCTCAACGGCAGTAGCATTTTGCTTGAGAGTCGGAAATTGAGGCTGCGAGAGAATACCGAATGAGCTAGATGACGGCTGATAGGGCGCTATTAAAGTAGTTAGCATGTTCTAGATCTTGGTACTACTATATTGTATATAATTAACTATGATTATATGGAAAATAACCTAATTTATCGTGTGATAACTGGGGGTCAATTGGTATCAAGTTGGTAGAACCTATAGTTGGAAGATATGAAGTAGGTGGTGGTGGAAGTGGGAGTGTTGATTGAACTTGACCAGCCGGACGTAGGGGAAGATGCAAGCACTGTGAGGGGAATTGACCTTTTCGTGAATTATTGGCCGGCAATGATATAATCCCACTCGAAACCTATAATATTAAGAATTAGTACTTCTGCTGCCAAAACAAATCTCTTAAGTACAAGATTGAATCTATTGAGACCTGTGCGCCAGGTAGACGAGATGCTTTAGGATGGGTTCCATCCGGATAAGGTGCTGGGTTCCAACGATTACAGAAGGAACAAAGGGGACGTCCATGCTGGTGCCGGTGAAAGGTTTCGTACCGTGCTGGGGAATCCCAATATGTTGATGAAACTGGGTGAGTTCCACCCACTTCCGGGTCATGGGAGTCTTGCGACATCTCGTAGTTTGAGTGAGTCGATACCTTTCTGATCTATTAGTTATGAGCGATTTTGAAGAAGAGGGGCAAGACAATAACGAGGCAGTCATACAAGTGAAAAATAATAAAATATTGAGGATCTTGTAAATATAATTACAGATAATAGACGGGGAATTTTATATTTAAGAATACGAAATACAAATATATATAAAAGGAATATGAGCCCTTCAAGTAGGTTATCGAGATATTCAGCTTCAGAATTCTCTATTTCTTCATACATCTCTATCGCACTTGCTTGCCTACCACATCAATCTTTCAAATCCATTCCTTGTATGGTATTTTCATCTAAGAACTAAACCACGTCAGAGAAATGTAAGATCAGATATTGAGAGACACTAAGCTGTATAGTTCTAATTATACTAGACTTGATATCCCGAGAATGGAAATCTTCAAGGAGCTCCTCTGGTACTGGTATATTTATCAGAATCGAACAGCGAGCGATACACACCAACTCTTTCACCAGCATTTGGTCAGCTTGTCCGATGCTAGCCCAGATACTGCACTAGCGCCACTTTTGCCACCTAGTTTGCGTACACTACAGCGCCGTTTTCAAGAATGGGATTTTATCAAATATAACCAGGTGCAATTTGGTTCGTCTCTTGATACTCGACTATGGGTTCTTTTCTATGACATGGGACTCAACAATTCTGAGATGCTCGGCTTCTTAATCAAGGAAGGGTATCCAATTTCTATTAAAACGTAGGTTTATTCAATGATATATCTCCTTAGGCTCCGTATATTTCATTCATTTTCTTCTAATGTAAGAAAACAGGGAACTTTAGAACTAATTTCATAGTAGGCTCAAGAGATTAAGACTAGCATTAGGTATGAGACGGCGATTTCAGCAAACCGAATTTGCTGCTCATAATGAGACTATGCGACAGGCACTGCAGTCTGAGCTTGAGAATGGTCAAATTACACTTTACGGGCGACAATATACCTATCAAAGGCTAAGGCAATGTGGTATTCCGGTCGCCCGAGACCGCATGTTCCGTATTCTGCATGAGCTAGATCCTGTTGGTATTGCAAATCGGCGTCTCCATACCACCTATATGCCCAAAGGTGGCTACTTTGTGCCAGGGCCGAACTATGTATGGTCTATTGATGGCCATCATAAATTAAGCATGTATGGAATTGAAATTTATGCGGGAGTAGACGCATATTCACGGTACGTACCATTCCCAAGTGATCTTATGACATAGACCAAACCTGAGTATAGATATGTAATGTGTTGTCACTTTGACGACAATGAGCGATTGGATTCTATTTGATGTCCGTTCGCTTCTTTTTGCATTCCACTACGACTAGGATGCATTTTCTTTTACACAACAGGAGATATGTGTTGTGGATATATTTCATTGGTTAGCCAATTTAGTATTGTGCTATATGCAACCGTTGGCTGCATCCATTACTTTGTCTTGCATGCAGTAGTGGCTGCTCCGGCCCACACTACTGGGGAACCAGGGTTAGTCGGTAAACACTTCCAATAAATGGCCTAATTGATATGCAGCCAAGCCCATAACTTGTGAACGAGAAGAAATTCCATGAATCGCGTGTGATTTTGAATTGGCCAGAAGGGGTATTTTGGGTAACTTGACCGATTCAACAGGATCCACAGACTAACATGTGTATCCGAGTACCTGCGGTTGTGAGTAATTCTGTCCAACTACGATGATTAGCTGCATCACTTCTTGGCCACTGATAGAACAGCGTTCGCTTGAGCCTGCCCCTAAGAGTTTAATAGTCTTTTTCCCTTCACTAAATTGCAAGGGAACCAACCTCTTGTGTGCTCTGGTAGTAGTTTAAACGAACATAAGGTCAGTTAATGAAGTTCAGATTCAATAGACTTTCTTCCAACCCATACTAGGAGTACAATGGAATGCATGGGAAGTCGGATAAGTGCTAAAGCGAAACTATTTAACTGAGTTCAACAGAGTTTAAGTAGAACACAGATTCAAAATAGCGTAAACAGCATGGACGCATAAGTTCATGCGCTCAAGAAAATCATGATAAGTACCAAGTCCAATCTTGCCAAAAAACTTTGACTGCTGACTTGCTGATGGATACGAACATAGAAGAGTGAATAAATGATGATTACATGCCCTGTATATTCGAGTTAGTTCAAGAACACTACCACATCCTGACAATTGTTCGTATATAGATAAGTCTTTAACTTCCCCAAATGAACATTAATCGGTCAACCCGCAACTAAGAATCTAGAAACTTGCACCAAGATATTATCAACTGAGTGAATAATATTCACTAACTCACGCCTTCCGTACCCAAACTTGACACAAAATTTAAAAAACATTCTACCCACCCTGGCCAGTTGTAAAAAATTCAATATCCCTATATGATGTCCCATTCGTTCCAAACTAACCATATCTTTTGCTTAACCTGCTTATAATTTAGCTCCATAGAAATTGTAGCCCAACAGGATTATTGTTTCCCCACTTACTGCGCTGTTAATATAGTGTCTAATTCTGTACTTTTCAGTCTATATGCTAATATCCACCTACGTATTAATCTAGGTATATTCCTTGGATATATGTTGGAATTTCCACCCGAACAGGCATATCCTGCCTGCGGCAGTACCTAGAAGTTGTTAGTCAAACGAATATTTTACCTCATTCAATTCGGTCGGATCGAGGTACCGAGACTATGATGATGGCCAGTGCACACTGGCGCCTACATCCAGAATCAGATCCTACCATACAATTTCACAAAATCTGGTGGTATGGTACATCGACTCTAAATCAGAGAATTGAAGCTTGGTGGCGGCATATGAGTCGGAGTCAAACTCTGACGTGGAAGGTATAACTTCTTTAAACTCTGATATCTCCCCCAGTTCCCAGAAGATTGAGTTATTCCCCTGACCCTATAGCTTCATTCACCTCACAGACTTAATATTCCTCACTTTTTCCTCCGATCCACTTTGGCCTTCTTCTCCTATCGCTTATCGTATTTGAGATTTAAATAGGGGCTAATATTAGAGTAGAATTACTTTGACAATTTGGGGTCGTCAGGCTTATTTACAGATTCAGAGTCAGATAAAATTGCATTATTGTTCGTATACTTCCCTATCATCCGTACAGAAATCTATAACTTTGTCCGATTGTGGAACACCCATCGTATTCGCTATCAGAAAAACCGACCAAGTTTACCAACGGGAAAGCCTAGTGTGCTCTATTTCACTCCTCCTGCCGGAGTTCAAGATTATCAATGTAGTCCTAATCGTACCCTACTTGCTGAGTTGCAAGAAGAGGTTTCAGCATGGGGTGATACTTTCTTAATCTTTCTGTTAAATTATTTTCAATTTATTTGCAGCTAATTTGGTACGTTTAGACCCAGATGAATTTCTACCATCTGTCACATTGGCCTGGTGTTCTGCACGCCTAAAAGCCTACAACTCATCCCTGGACTGCCCTATTTCACTTTCTAATCGCCTGGATGATGGGACTTTAATACATGAAAAAGCATATCATGTATTACGCACAGCCCTAGAGGATGAAGTTTTTAGTATTCGTTATAGCTTACCACGTTGTTTGCCACCTGAAGGGGCTTATAATTGGACCCCACCTTCAACCACTTATGTGGAGACATTAACAATTCCAGGAGAAGAGATTCTACTGGAAGATGTTTTAACTTCTAGCATGATTGATCAAAATACAGAGGGTCAAACACCTATGAGTGGTGATGATGACACTGACACTGATAACTAGCTTTCTGGTACGCATTCCTCTCAACTTACAGATATATGTCCTTTATCTTTTCTCTATCCTAACCCCAAAGCCCGCGATCATCAAATATCACTCGTTTTTCACATTTAGCAAGACTGGTAATTTGATCCTGTTCCCGTCTCAGCCTACATTCCATACTTCTAAGATATATACCCCACCATCTACTCTGATATGCTTCACCCTTTCTAAACTAAGGATATACTAACCATCAAGCAGTTTATGAGGATAGGAATAGTGGATTATGAAAACTGAAGAAACGATGGCCAGCCAAGAAAAGAGCTGGGTATACAGCAAGATCTCATATTATTTCAAATACTTTCTTTGTTCCTTGCCAATATCTATGACAATTGAGAACCCTTTTTGTTTGTATCTAAGACTGAATAACCTGTTATTATGTTCTTGTTTTTTTGTTTTTTTCTGTTGTTGGTTTCGCTTATCTCAAAATCAAAAATCAATGTTTGAGTTCTGTGGCGGTTTGGGTCGTTGTCGACCGCCGTAGGTGAAAATTGCTCAGAGAAGGAAGAAACTTCAAGTGATGGCGCGAGGAAATGGGCTAAGTGATACCTATACTGCAACCATAAGGCAGCTAAAGGCGCAGAAAGGAAATAAATCAGTACTCGGAATGAAGGTCCTGATGTGGGTGTCTTATTTGGAGCGGCCCCTACGAGCCGAGGAGCTCCGTCATGCCTTGGCAGTGGAGATAGGATCTGCGGGCGTGGATTCAAATAAGATCCCTGCCTTACGGACACTCCTATCATCTTGTCTGGGTCTTGTGACGGTGGAGGCGTCTTCGTCCACTATCCGACTTGTGCATCTCACTCTGCAGGAACATCTTCTAAGCGATCCGACGCTATTCTCCAGTCCCCACTCAACAATTGCTGAGGTTTGCCTGACATACCTCAATTTTGCATCAGTCTGGAATCTTTCGACAACCCTCCACTCGGCTCGCTCGGCCCCCTCAAATATGCCTCTTCTGCAATATGCTTCTATTCACTGGGGGAACCACACAAGAGTGGGCATGACGGAGAATATCAAAAGTCTTGCACTAAGGCTTCTCGATAGATTCGATGAGCATATATCCACTCACCTCCTATTATTTAACAATAACAGAGACAGCCGCTCGGGCCCTTATTTTAACAGTCGGAGTGGACCTAGGGGATTTACCGGACTTCACGGAGTATCATTTCTGGGGATCGCGGAGATACTCGCTGCTGTATTGAAGATGAAGGAATGGGATGTTAATGCAACCGACTGCACGGGGAGTACAGCTCTCGCATGGGCAGCTAGGAGAGGGCACGAGGAGGTTGTAAAGGTCCTTTTAGAACGAAAGGACATCAATCCCGACCTGGCGGACACCATTTACGGCCGGACGCCACTCTCGCGGGCGGCTGAGAGCGGGCATGAGGGCGTAGTAAGGATGCTTTTGGACCGAGAGGGAGTCAGTCCAGACCGAGAAGACACCGACCGTGGCCAAGCGCCACTCTCGTGGGCGGCTGAGAGCGGGCATGAGGGGGTAGTAAGGATGCTTTTGGACCGAGAGGGAGTCAGTCCAGACCGGGAAGACACCGACCGTGGCCAAACGCCACTCTCGTGGGCGGCTGAGAACGGGCATGAGGCAGTAGTAAAGATTCTCTTAGAGCAAGAGGGGGTCAATCCCGACCGGGCAGACTACGGTGGCCAAACACCACTCTCGCTGGCGGCTGAGAGCGGGCATGAAGGGGTAGTAGAGATGCTGTTGGAGAGAGCGGACGTCAATCCCGAGAATGTGGACGACTACTTTAATCAAACACCACTATCGTGGGCGGCGGAGGGGGGGCATAAGGAGGTGGTGAGATTGCTTTTGGAACGGGAGGATGTTGACCCAAATACCGTAGACAACAGAACTGGCCGGTCTCCTCTCTCGTGGGCCGCTTTCCACGGCCGTGTGGGGGTAGTAAAGATACTCTTACAACGGAAAGACGTCAACACCGCCAGGCCAGATAATCGGGGCCGAACGCCACTATCGCTAGCTCTCTCCCAAAGACATCATGAGGTTACAAGGATCCTACTGGACAATGTCATTTCAGACACAGCTGGCCGTGGTGTCTAGGCATCCCTCCCTCCGTCCAGTCCACGAGACATGTGGGTGCGGATGCGGTAGATGTGCGACCCGAAGCTACGATCTTACCACCAACACCACCAACCCTATCGCCCAACCTGCACTGATGGCCACGGCGAGAGGGATGTGATATCCGGCCTATACTTCATCATTCTTATCATTTGTCTCTTGCCTCTTACATTTTGTATCTATATCCTTCCTTTTCGTTTCTGCGGATATTCCCGTCCAATAATTAACTACTGAGAGTCTGATTAGTGTTGGCAAGACCTTTGTCGATTTAAATATAAATAAAATTTGATAAAGGGTGATCTTTCTGGTTTCAGCTAGCCAACCTATCTGATATTTATCCACTCCCTCTTCCTCCTTTCCTCGGAGTCCTGGGTAGACTTTATCCTTATTGTCATGCCACTTGATCTTCTTTTTCTCTACTAACAGTCGTCAAGTTAACCTCTATCTTATGTTTTGTGGACAGCAGTCTACCGAACACCCCATTACCCATAAATATGTGTTATGGAATCCGCCAACAGGCTCAACCGGCTCCATCCATATTCCTGAACAGCGTCCCTATTTTCCCTCGGAAGACTCCCCCAAAGTCATTGTGCGATGACCACCCGTCCCGCGTCCTCGAACCGATTATATCTTATACCACAATCCCAACTAGAGCACCTCTCAGTGAGGGCACCTAAATCGGAGATCGTGAACCCTAACCCTCCCTGGGCCCACATCGCGCACCTGTCCCCGGCAACAAGTGTCCAAAAATCAGACTCGCGAGTTTGTGATACGTATGCATTTTCTTTTGCCATATATTTTTAGTGCGCCCTTCTTCTGAGTTCCTCTTGCGTCTCAGACAGCTATTGCGTCTCTAATATGGGCGAATGCTTTAGCCGTCATATTAAATAGAGAGAAAGGGCAAGTTCGGCGGGTGTACACAATAGTCGCTATACCGAAAGTACGACACGGGGTCCATGGAAGCGTGGTGGAAGATCGGCAATTTGCCCATCCGAACACGGTTGAACACCGTAAATTTGGGTTACCTTTCAGTCGAGTGTTGGCAACCAAAAGGTATGGACAGGAGTTGGCCAAAGTTCACTCAAGGTCGCGCAGGCTCGTACATGGAAGGAACGGGAAAAAAAAAGAAAGAAAAATGACAGTTCGCTCGGCTATTGTGTTTATGTTCGTCGGCATTCTTCATTCTGGTCTGGGGGGATGTCGATGCCGTGCTTAGCTGTGAAAATGTTTGTAACTTGTCACTGGCCTCTTGTCAAAGTTTGGAGTGAGGGCTTGAACTCAATATGGCCTAGAGTTAGAGAGGAAATTACATGCTTGCACTATCGAGGTATGATACCGTACCTGGAAAACTTGAGGAAAAACCTCCTGTACTCGAGTATAATATATGCCCTTTAACCAATCACGTGCCCTAGCCATATGCGTAAGGAAATTTTCGTTCGCAGAAAAACAGGCTGCAGAGGTTCGTCACATAGCCGACTTGCATACGAAGCTAGAGGAAAACTGCCCTCTGAAGGCCTTTTTCTCGGATACCGCATAATCTGGTGAAACTCGTTTCCACGCTAAGAGGTCGGAACAAGGTGTGAGTCGGTATTTTTCGCAGAGTAACACTTCTTAGTTGTTTCTTTTAAATAAATTCCAAAAGTCCGCGGAACGACACCCAGCACTATGGATTTGAGAAAATCCTATCCTTAAAGGCTGCTCTCTGCTCAACGGAGCTGGCGAATTACGCCACACTTTGTTTTGACCTCTTAGCGACTTTCACCGGATTCTGCGGTACTCTAAACACTTCCAGCGACTGTGACGACTAGTGATCAAACCCAATAAAATGATAACTCTAACAACATACGAAAATGCGATTATCGGCTATGAAAGCCTACAAAGGAAATTATTTCTTATCGTGTAATACAAAAAAGAGTTCGGTCAGCACCTGATGCTTGCATCACACCCAGCAAAAAGAAAATCGGATCCTCCTATCGGGGTAGCGGCTCTCACCCGTTACCTTATTCCAAACTGCTCTGTTTTTTTTTTTGAAAGTTATCATAGCAACAATAGAGAACAACCCCGTATCGTATGATACTCAGCACTTGAAAGAGGATAAGTGGATGCACAGCATATCGAGTGTTGTAGGGTACGGCCAACGGCTCTCTTTTTTTTGAGAGGGTAAGCGGGGTCGGGGGTAACCAAGGGGCCGCACTCGTTATTAAGCAGAAGCACTTCCACCCCGGGATCAACACCTAAACTGTACCGTATGCATTTTAGCATGTTGCCCATTTAACCAACGCGTTCTTTACCATCCGCCATCCGCACAACTCCTACGAGTAGACAGTCCCGTACCTGGACGCCTTCGTACCGACAGTAGCTGTGACACTCATGCCAACATCGCCGGTGGAGATCTGTGTTCTCCCCTCGGTAGAAGAGGGAAACAAATCTGCTTGTGGCATGGTATAGGCAGGTCTTTGAACTAAGGGCCGGTTTTACCTAACCTTCTAGCGCCTTAATTTAGGTGAGAAAAATTAAACGCTGGTCTCCCAGCCGGGATAATCTTTCAATAGGCGGCGCACGAATGTTTACCTAATTTTCTACCACCCTAGATTTTTGTTGTTAGAATCTGAAGTTGCCATGGTGGTGAGTTAGCAAGTTTCACCAAACACCAGACAGGGGCACGCTACTGTTGGCAAACACTATAGTATCTACCTGGCGGTACGCCTCTCCACACTCCCGACAGTCAAGCCCTCGCTTACCCATCATTCCGCCTTGAGATAGTGGACAGCCGTCTATGGATAAACGGGCCCTAAATGTTTTTTTACGGGATGTAGTAGTTTATATCCGTCCCCGTCGTAAGCGAGAGGTAAGCAACGTACTGGCCGGCGTACCGAAAATAAGGCACAGCGAAAAATTTGGTGTCTATGGGAAATGTTTGGAAGAAGCAACCATGTAGGAAAGTCTTGACTGTCTCTTTCTAACTATTTGACAGTAAATTCACTTAAGCCATCACTTTTTACCGCCATTTTGTGAAGTTGTGGTGTCGCTCATCAAATTTTTCGTTATGCCGTATTTTTCGGTCCGCAGTCAAGTACGTTATCACTGATCGTGGGATCTGTTACCCAAATCTGTACCTCTTCACTTTTGCCCCTCCAGATCAGCAACTGAATCACAGAGTAAATTATCTAAGAGTAGGGTAGTAATTTCAACGAATCGAGAGGGGTTATGGAAGATCCCCCGCAGTTGGAGATGCCTTAGGTCCAGGATTGAAGGGGGTATATGTGGGGGCGGACGGACTAATATTGTGCCGAAGCATTACTTAACTCTACTCGAGTAGAGGCTTCACCCTCAGAGGAGAAACGCGCACAGAGAAATATTCCATGTCCCATATCACACCATTAGTCATTTACCCTGCTTGAGTGGAAGTGGCTGGATGCTATTACTCCGGTGTTGTCACACTTCAAGCCACATCGCCCCGCTTTTTTCAGCTCTACCCGCGGAGACTCTATAAATCCCCCTGATACTACTCCAAATTGCTCAGCTATTTATACCTTCAACCAATATTTTGGACAGCGCACTATGGCCCAGACTACGCATACACACTCGGTTAACATCGGCGACAACAATGACGGGTGCGGGAACATAACAGGCAGCTTCAACAATATCTTCAATCTATCCGACGGAGATGCGCAGATTATGCGCTGGCTCTCCCCACTGGAGCCACAGAATAGGCATCAAAGCGTGCGAACTGACAGACTGGGTGGTGTCGGGGATTGGCTATTAGAAACAAGGGAGTTTCGGGAGTGGAGAGGGGGTGAGGGTGGAGCCAATAAAGCTGTCTTGTTTTGCTCCGGGAATCCCGGAGTGGGAAAGACATATCTAAAGTAAGTGGTGGGAGTCTTTGAAAGAAGCGAATATGGCTGACAGAGAGAAACACCAGCTCCTTGGTGATCGACAGCCTGTGCGATCAGGTGGGGGATGGAGATATCGCCATCGCAGGCTTATACTGCGACTTTCTTGCTCAGCAAGAGCAGACCATCACCAATATCATGGGAGCTATTCTTAAGCAGCTAGTGGGCAGGGGAGACATTCCAATAGATGTGCGCAAGGCATTTCAAAAGGCGAAAAGGGAGTTTGGTGGTAGAGGGCCACTGCTAGAGGATTTGATGCGAATGTTGAGAATGGCTATTTCCTCGTCACCCCAAGTCTCCATCTGTATCGATGCATTAGACGAATGCCTACCGAAGCATCTGCCAAAGCTTCTCGAGTCGCTAAGAGATATTGTTCAAAAGTCTCCAAGAACAAGGATTTTCCTCACCGGGAGGCCCCATGTCAGGGGAGCTATCCAGAGGTACTTCACCGGGGTAGCTGTGATATCCATCAGTCCCAACATGGACGATATCAGGAGCTATCTCGATATGAGGTTAGACCAGGATGAAGATCAAGATGAGGCGATGGACAATGATTTACGGGCCGATATTTTGAGAACTATTCTCGACAAGATGTCTGATATGTGAGTAGGAATATTTAGCATATTCACTCTATGAATGGTAAATACTTACAAACAATTGTGTCCAGATTCCTCCTCGTATCGCTAAACATCGACGCTATTCTAGGGGAAGTGACGATTGCCCAGAGAAGGAAGAAACTTGAAGTGATGGCGCGTGGAAATGGATTGAGTGATGCCTACACTGCAACTCTAGGGCGACTGAGGGCGCAGAAGGGAAATAAATCAGTACTCGGATTGAAGGTCCTGATGTGGGTGGTTTATGCGGAGCGCCCCTTACTGGTCGATGAGCTCAGTCACGCCTTGGCAGTGGAGATTGGATCTGCAGATCTCGATCCGAATAATGTCCCTGCCTTACGAACCCTCCTATCATCTTGTCTCGGCCTTGTAACGGTCGAGGCATCTTCGTCCACAGTCCGACTTGTACACTTCACTCTGCAGGAGCATCTCCTCAGCGATCCGACCCTATTCCATATTCCCCACTCAACACTTGCTGAGGTTTGCCTCACGTACCTCAATTTCGGATCTGTCTGGGATCTTTCGCCAACCGTCTACTTGGCCCCCTCAACACTGCCCCTTCTAGGATATGCTTCTCTTCACTGGGGGAAACACACAAAACTGGGGATGACGGAAAGCGTCAAAATTCTTGGACTGAGGCTTCTCGATAGATTCGATGAGCATATATCCGCTCAACTCTTATTATTGAGCAATAATAAATACAACCGCTCTGGCCCTTTTTTTCTCAGTAGAACTGGACCTGTGGGATTTACCGGACTCCACGGAGTATCATTTCTCGGGATCACCGGGCTAGTTGCTTCTGTATTGGGGATGAAGGAATGGGATGTTAATACAACTGACTGCACGGGGAGTACTGCGCTCACATGGGCAGCTACGAGAGGGCACGAGGAGGTTGTAAAGGCCCTTTTTGAACTAGAGGATATCAACCCCGACAAGACAGACACCGTTTATGGCCGGACTCCACTCTCACGGGCGGCTGAGAACGGGCATGAGAGGGTAGTTAAGATGCTTTTGGAACGTGACGGAGTCAATCCCGACCGGGCAGACACCAAATATGGCCGGACACCACTCTTGCGAGCAGCTGGGAACGGGCATGAGCTGGTAGTAAAAATGCTTTTGGAAAGAGATGGAGTCAATCTCGACCGGGCAGACACCAAATATGGCCAAACGCCACTCTCGTGGGCGTCGAAGAACGGGCACGAAGGAGTAGTAAAGTTGCTTTTGCAACGAGAGGACATCAATCCCGACCATGCAGACACCTTTTTTGGCCAAACGCCGCTCGCGTGGGCAGCAGAGGGGGGGCATAGGGAGGTTGTAGGATTGCTTTTGGAAAGAGAGGGTGTTGACCCTAATAAGGTAGACACCCGAACCGGCCGGACCCCACTCTCGTGGGCCGCTTCTTGCGGGCGTGTGGGGGTAGTCAAGATACTATTAGCACGGAAAGACATCCACACCGCCACGCCAGATAATGGGAACCAAACCCCACTGTTGCTTGCTCTCTCTGGAGGACATGATGAGGTTGTAAGGATCCTACAACACAAACCCAATTCCCAAACAGCTGGTCCCGGTAGCTAGGCATCCCTCCCGCCGTCCATTGTGTATGCTGGAGAGCGTACGTTAGAGATGCAGCTCAGCAGCTATTGTTCTAATACCAACATTACCGACCTTGACCCCCAACACGCACTCCCATCACCCGGCTCCGATGAGAGGGAAGTGATATTGGGCCTTGAGGACCCTCTTCCCATTACTGGGAGAGCGCGATCTCTCGACTCCTCCTATCTGGCCCCCAAAATTCTGGTATTCCAAGGAGGGTTGACCCCCATCCTGCATTAATAGCCCCCGACCAACCCTTTCCCTCACAGCCCACCGGTATTTTATCATCTTTTTCATTGGTCTCTTGTCTCTTAGATCTTGTTGTCTATACCCCTCCCCCCCGTTACCACCCATATTCTCCTTCTATAATTAATTACTACGGGTTTGGTTTGTGCGGCAGGACCTCCGTCGATTTTGATGTAAATAGACTTTCATGAAGGGCGTTCTTTCTGGTTTTAGCTGGTTAGCCCTTTCACTATTTACCTACCCCCTGTTTTCCTTCCTTGGAGTTCTAGTTAGAATTTTTCTCTATAATTATGCGTTTTGGCCTTCCCTCTTTTATTCTTCAACAAGTTAATATCTATCTCATGTTTTGTGAACAGCAGCGCACAGAACACCCCAGCGCCCCTAAGTATATGCTGTAGAAGTCGACAATAAGCTCATGTAGCTCCATCGATATTCGCGAGCTGCGGTTCCACCTTCTCCCCCCGCAATACCCTCAGGTTGTCACCATTAGTTCCTTTTACCTGGTATACCTTATACACAATTCCAACTCCGTACTTCTCCGGCCGGGTTCACAAACCGGTCATGGATAACCCTAGCTCTCACTAAGTTCATATTAGGCACTTTTGCCAGGCAACTAGTATCCAAAAATACCAGTCGTAGGTTTGTCTTAGGCATAAATCTTTTGTCATATATTTTGCGCATCCCGGCTTCCGGGTATCATACTTGTAGCTTAGGATCCATACGTCCTTCATACTGGCGCACGGTTCAGCCTCCAAGGAAAACCAACACCCACCCCAACAATACCCGATGAACCCCCTCTTCCGCAGTCGATCGGCGCCCCCCCTCCCCATCACCCGTTTCATTTGCTCACTAGCTCTCCCCGCCTACCTACTCCTTCCCCGCTCCCGCTGGCAACCCCTCCCCATCCCTAATCCCCAAGTGTAAAATTAGAAAAGGCAAGGCACCCGCCGATTCAATATAAACACGCTTCGATCAACCGCCTTCTTTCTAGTTTTATCCAAATATTTGCTATTCATCTACTTTTCCCCTTCCTTCCATTTTCTCCCTCTCCCTCCATTGGAGTCCCAATTAGACCCTGCCCGTACCACCGCGTTCCCCCGATATTCACTCCCTCCATTCCTTCAGATAATATTTATCCCGTTTCTCTCCATAACTGCTTGTGTACGGCACCACCCGTTTCGCGTAAATATATCCAGTGACCGGACATTAGTCTTAGTGATTACGGAATACTACATCCCCGTGTTTAGAAAAAGGCGGATAATGGTATTGCAATGGTGAAGAATTAAACATGAAATATTATTTTAGTATAATAGTGGAGGAACAAGAGTGTACTAGTATTTAGTAATCTGTATTATATAGGGTTTCTCACGTTGGGGGGGGGGGGTGCCCAACCACCCTCCCCTAGCCAGTGCTTTTTCTAGGCTATCCGATCACGATATTACACTAACCACTTCCTCCACATATTTAGAGGGAGTTTCCCAACGCAAAGTTGGGGATCGCTATCTCTATGTTTACTTGTTGCGACAAGTGAACTCCAAAAATAGGAATTTCTCAGCTTCTGGAAGTGCTATATAGCTGTGATATTTGCTTATTCCAGCGTGGGTTAGGGTAGGCTTTAATTGTTTACCTCACCAAGAAAATTCGTCACCTCCTAGCTTAACTAATCGAACCTTAAGCGTATGATACTGTCGTCTCTCCTGGGTTCTCCGGCGTTCTTTGATGGGTTATGGCAATTCCCAAGGACACGCTCCCGAGCTGAATTTGCTGAATGAGATAAAGGGCAATGAAAAAGTGATGAAGGTCAATTATTTTCTGGGTACGGGGGTGATGATGGTTTTCTCTCATCCGCTTTTTCTCCCTTAAATACCCCCTTTTCCTATAGTGCTAAGCTACTGGAGTGGACGGTATCGAACGTTCACGATGCTTTGTATGATATGTTCCTGCCTAGTTTTCCCCCGTGGCCATCCACGTGACCGACAATACGTTATCTCTAAAGTGGGACATGAACCCAACTCGCTGCGAAATCCTCCATTACACCACCACGTGAGGATTTCAAATCGGCAATGTAGAACCTCACTCACTACTATCATGCACGTTTTTAATAACCTACCGGCGAATAGGCAATCACGTGCTAGTCGGTATACCCATACTCTCGCCCACAACAACCACCTCCACAGATAACTTATTCAAAGCAAACCACAACGCGGGGAAAAAACATGTCCAGCCAGAGCACCATTTTCCCCACCAAATCCGGTGAAAAAGGAGCAAAGAAGGAAAAAAAACTAGCCATCTCCTCCGAAACGACGAGTCTCACCGACCACCCTACCTTAAACTGTCCGAATTTTATTAAATTTCATTTTAAAAAAACCTAACCATCACGGAAAAACAATTTTCCGCCCGACACCTTCAAAAATCATAACCCAGACACGATGAGAAAGCACGGCAAATTGTATGATATGATAATTATGATACCGCATGATACATACACTGCTGTGCTATCATACCTATCTAACCAACCCTCCCCTTCCTGTCCAACCTTCCAACCACCTTCGTACCATAAAAACTCCTTCGGACAAAGCACGCGTCACAAAATCCCATCAGCCACAACAAGCATTTGTCGATCCCCCTCCCCCCCCTCCGAGACGAGACAACGTCAAGATGTTATGTATGCTCTCAATGTGGAACAAGGGCTCTTTGCGCTAGATATATATTTTTTTCACAAGATCCTGTGGATTATATCCTCGCCATACGACGTGCAGTACAAATTCCAAGAAGTGAAGTGGGCCAGGTGGGCACTTCCTTTGCCTTTGCATTTGCCAACGTATTATACCCACCGTGCTGCGCAATAGGTTGTCCAAGGGTAGGTGGCAAATGGGATAAACGTGATGAATTGCCCGGCATTGCGGGAGGTTTAGCCTTACCGGTAGGGGGGGGGAGAAGTAGGAGCGGATGGCCGCTCAGGGCGAATAAAGTAGCAATGGATTCAACTTAATGCCTAGCTCACCCCGTTTGCAGGAGTCTTCATTGAGTAGAGATATCAAATTACCAGCAGCCAGTACTTGCTCATTCCAAAAGTATCCGGACGCCTTGGCGCCGAGACATCTATGTTTGCGCCTGAATACGCGAATCAAGGCGCCTAGTTGTCCGGATAGTTTTGCAATGGACAAGTAAACAATCAGAATAATATAATAAGAAAAAGTCCGCAGTACTGTTACCCCCCTTTTCTTCTTCGGCTACATCACCCACCCCCCCAACCCCATCTTCTCAACCACCACTGCCAAAGCCACTTTCTACACCACCCCCCTCTTCCTCCAATACCCGCCTAGTGCCTTCCTCCCCTACCCAACCTTCAATCCTCCCCGCAACATCCCCAACCAGCCTCTCATACACGTCTCCCAAAAAGAAGAGCCCGCAATGCGCACCCACTTCATCCACCCCCGTCATTTCAACCTTCATCCAGCAGGGGTCCGGCGCGTGCGGGGTTATGCAAAATTTCCTCTCGCGCCTTTTCTTTTTCGCCCCTTCACGAACCGGGGCCAGGGATCGTGCGGGCGAGGGAGTTGGCGATGGAGAGGGGGAGATTGATGGGGAAGGGATTGGTACGGAACTTTGTAGGGTGGGAGCGCTCTGTCCAGACGCGCTAGAAATAGGTGGCTCCGGAATGCCTTTTAATCGTCGCTCCTCCCGTTCCATTCTTTCTTTTTCCCGCCGTAGCCTCTCCAACTCACGGTCATGTTGAGTAGCGGATTTCCTCTCATCCTTCTTTGCCTTTTCGCGTTTCTTCCGCTCGTTCTTTTCAATAGCTTTTTCCCAGTCTTTGACCGTTTTTTCGTAATCTTTCAGGCTCTTCTCCCATACCTTCATTGCCTTTGCAGCCGCTTTCTCAGCGGCTTTACGCACAGTTGGGTCTGGGATTTTCGAGTAGTCGAATTCCGTCGGTCTTGGTGGCAGCGGTGAGGCTACCGGGGGTGCCGGTGCAGGAGTGGCGGAATCAGTGGGGATAGAAGGGGGAGCATGGTCGGGCATCGGAGGTTCAGACTCATTCATCTGGGTCGCGATTACAGGTATAGGGGTAGATCTCCCTTGTTTGTCCTGCGTTTCGTAGAACTCCCCGTTACCGGATACAGGATCGGGATCCAGATGCGTCATTTCTCCGCCCTCAGAGGAGATAGTGCTTGTGCTAAGATTCCTGGCATGTGCATTAGGCGTGAGTGGGCCAACTCCAAGGTGCGTCTCCCGAGTCATTTCTTGTAGTGTGCTACCGCCTGGGCCCTCCACTCCCGCATCTGCGAGGTCAAATGAGTGTTCCGGATGGACTGCCGCCGGTGCCGGTTTCTGCGGATCCAGAGAGCGTCCAGTGGAGGATGTGTAGTAGTTTACGAAACGCACCCGTACTGTTTTACCGTCTGGAGTGTGCTCACCAGTTTCGAGCTTCCGAATGGCGTTGTAGCGATTAATCAGTCCCGGGGCATCGGCCAGGCAGCCACTATTCCATTAGTTTAGCGATTTCGGCAAAGAGGGCGGTTAGGATAGGGAACGAACCCGAACTCAAGATGCGACATCAAGTACTGCCCGGTGGCCGCGGTAAGCCGGGAATGGTGCTTATTGATAAAATTTAGCGCCGAATCCAAAGCTCCCTCTAGTACTCACATTAGCACCTCCACCTCCCCGCGGGGATATTATTAGTACTTACCCTGCTTACTCTGCACAATCGTGAAATTCCGCTGAGGCCTCCTATCGAAAAACTCATCCGCCGTGCTACCAGAATGAACCGTTGACAACGAAGCCATACTTGAATTTTCCCCCGCATACACCCCCCCAGCCGAACCCGAACCATCCTCCTCGGCAGGACTCTTCCCCTCTGACCTAAACAAACTCCCCAACCCAGCAGATATAACCCCCGGATGCATCCCTATAAACGGTGAATCAAACGAGACAACCCCCAAGATCCTATGCCTGAATCCCCGCCGCTCATTCTTCAACAACACCACCTCTGCCGCCAGAATCCCCCCCATAGAGTGTCCAAGCAATATCACATCCGTGTCCGGATTCTCAAATTGCGCAAGCCATTTCGAAAACCCTTCGGTTGCGACGGAGATGTTGTATCTAGTCTTGAACTTTGGATACACCTTTGTGTGAACGTACCAGCCCAAGTCTTCCAAAGTGACCGACAACAGGTTGTGCAGGTGGGCGGGAAAGCTCTGAAAGCTGGTTTCATTGCCCATGAAGCCATGGATGTAGACTAAAAGGAGCTTCCGCTTCCCCCTAGGGATGGAGTCCGGAGGGGATTTAAGTGGCGCGGGGGTTTGTATCGCTGGATCGTAATCGCCCTGCGAGTAGGAGCCGGAGTACGAATCCTCGGCCGACGGTAATAGAGAGTAGCTTGGTGGCGGAGACGACGGAATAACGAGTTCCCGTGGTGGCAACGGAGGCGGCACACCTGGTGCGGGAAAGTCTGCGATGTAATTATTCTTATCGGCCATCTTTGTTTCGCGTTCGTCAGTTGGTTTGTTCCTTCCCTCGCTCCTCGAGCTGATGTCAAGCTCTGTTGCCTAATGACGTTTAAGGGCTTGGCACAGGGTTGGCCAAGCCTGCAACGCCGCTGACATCGACCACATCCTATGCGATTAGCTCGCTTAATTTAAGCCTCATTCTATTTATCGGACGCCAATCGGTGACGATAGATTGATGCTCTCACCAAACACCGGCATCACAACCACTTGTTTACGGTCTTGCCGGGTACTTTTATCCACCGTGCTCTATGTCGGGTTCGCCGGAGTGCTGGGCACACTGACTGAATGGACAAAGGTGGGAATGAGACGGCATCGTGCGCGCTAATTTAACTGTTTCCACCGATCCAAGCTTGCTTCACCGTGGTTGAAGTGGGGGGTGGTTCCCAACCGTTCGATACCCGAGGGCACCAGTTCATACTTATAGCACAAGAAACGGGGAGTCGTGCTCTGTTAGGCACCACGCTAGGACCGCACGCGAGTCCCCCCCTTGGTTGTATCGGAATTGAGTCTTTCAACACTACGAGACAAACCCCAATGCTCCACCCCACAGACAGGTAGCAGGCACTTGAATCCCGGCAGGAATTGCATAGCATATCGCACCCCGCACTTCACTTGACTCGAGTACGTTTTCCGGACATTTTCTAGAAATAGGCCGGCTAATGATGCCTATAATTAATACACAATGATATAGTTGAACCGATGCCTCGAAATAATTGCCCAAAAACGCCCCGATACCAGCGGCCCGTACCACAACCGAGGCCATGACCAGTGCTATAGTAACCCCGATGTAGCCCTGCGTCCTTTGCTTCCTACTGTACCTAAAAATTGGGATTGGGGTAACGGTAGCCGGATGTGCGACCCTAGAACCACACCGGCTGGCAAAGTCTCGGACTATCGCCCTCGCGAAACCTCACCATAACCTTGCTCGCACAGATGATGATGATGAATCCCTTCCTTCTAACTCATGCGATACCATCTCCACCATCAATTAGCCCTGAGCACTGGGGGGCTATCTCACCGGCTCTCGGATGATCTAAGCTTGACCGCCGTGCCCTGCAGCAGTGTGGGCCCTGGGCTCGGGAGTCTCCTCTGTAAGTCACAACCACCACAGTTAGAAAGCACAAAAATGATATTCCTCCCAGCGACTGACGGAAATACTCAGGATAAATCCATTTTCGAGTGATAGTGTATGAACTTGATCAGCCGTCTACGAGTTGGTGATGGACCCGCATACACACGCCAATGAGCTCTGCGGCATCTCTAGTCTCATCTGATGGCTTCATAGCACTAGTTTATTCATCACTAGGAACATGTTAATTGCTCCCTTCGCGGCCCCACCTTGTATTTGTATTGGCGTTCTTGCATCCGACTGCTCGGGCATTCACCCTAAGTTACCCTCTCACCCCCCGGTCCCAAAATTACACCGTTGAGATCTGCGTGTTAGAAAGCATCATCCCACTTGTTTGTGCGGCACGTATTGGCCCCATCCCACCGTTCGGAGGTTTCGTGGCTCGAGATATGGTGGGAGGAGATGCGGCGCGTTATATGATTCCGGGTCAAAATTTAATATGCGATAGACCTGCTATTTTGCAGGAAATTCGCTGGGTTTGTTAAGCCTGGATAATTGATGGATAGTCAAGATGGGCCCTTCGATAAAGGCCGACCCGCAGAGTTCTTTTTTAGCCATAGTCTGTCAAGAGTGCAAAATAATTGGGTGGGCCCTGGGGTTTTTGAAGTTAGGTTGAGTTAGGTTGAACGTGGCTGGTGGCTCACTAGGGGAGGGAAATAACGTGCTGATCCATGGTTGCGACGCGGCTGGATTGTCCGTGGACAAAATTAACCGCGCTCTAAAAATCGATGGCAACGCAACCCTCATCACCAGGCATTTTCAACACGGCCTAAAGAAATTCCTCAAGATTAAATATTGATGCCTAGTATGTCTTCTACTATGTACTTACATGTTTATTTTTTTGGTTTCCATCATACTGGGATCTGTGGGGAGTGCTGCTGTTGTGGCCGCAGTTTTTCCTTCTCGTTGATCCGCGGTTAATTTTGTCCAGGCACAAGATCTTGGCGATCACTCGCTTGGCCTTCCTAGATGCAAGGCACCATACTTACAACGACCCCTAGAATAACACTCTCTTCGGACTGACTTGTTCGTTCGAAAGATTTTCAAAACGGCTTTCATAAGTTGCATCCCTAGTGTGCATAATCAGAGAGCAATCAGATTTATCACCAACCAACCAGTACCACACTCCCAGGGACACCGGCCCCCCAATGCGGATATGCATACATTTTTGGTAAACCAGAAAGGTCGCAAACATGGGATCGCTCCGGTAGACCGGTCGACCATACATATTTCACTTGGAATCCGATTTCCGTTTCCAGTGGCTGCCGGTCTGCACCTGATGCTATGCCGCAGGGTTAGGGTTTCTGACCGCCGTGGTTGACTATTGTGGTGTTGGGTTACCGAAGGCTTTGGATGCACCGGACCTTCATCGAAGAGATATAAGTGAGGGAGAGAGTCGAGAACGTGTTCCCTTTGGCTTGTCTTCTTACTGCTACGGCAAGTCCGTTCGTGTGCACGACAAGACATCTGGGTTCGTGAGTTCATTTATCCGAGTGAGCGCGGAGGTATAGAGCTGATAACTGTTGATAGGTAATATTTGTACACGCCATGTCTAGCCATTACTACGAGCCCGTTGCGGGGAGTCCTGGAATTCCGTCTGGGCGTGTTCCCTCTGCCACTTCTAATGGATATTTCACACCGGTGTCGACTCCCTCTAGCCGCGGCTCCTCCGGCTCCGTCCGAGGAAACTATTCGGCAGGGATCCCAACCCCAAAGAAGGAGTCGCCGTCGACGGCGAGATTCCGTAGGATGGAAGCTTCTTTTCCAACCGCTGGGCATGGAGTATATCCCCCCACTGCTTCACCACCCAGCGCTACCCCAGTATTCAAGAGGGTGGGCACCTTCCCAACCATTATCCACCAAGATTCCCCACCAGGGAAGCCTCAGACCATAAGGAAGGAAGTAACTCTGCCAGTATATATTCCCAATCTACCACCAACCCCTCCATATTCCACACCTTCACGCTCGAAACGAAGATCTCAAATTGCTCGCCTCTCACAAGGCTCAACCGGATCGCGAACTCCAGTAAGGATTATTCAAGATGATAGTCGCAGTCTTGTCCGGTCCCCCTCTCCCATAGAAATTGCCATCCCACCGCCCATGGTGAATGAGAAGCCAATTTACAGCCCGAGACACTCGTATCGGAAATCAGATGCTTCAATAATTTCTCCTCTGCCGGCAACGGTATACGTCCCCGGGGAAGGAGATGAGGAAGATGAGTTGCTACCGGAGCGAGAGGAGGACCCTTACGAACTACACATGCAACGTCCGAATCATAACAGAATCTACCACACCTCACCTAAGTCCATGCAGGGCTCAATAGCCGCGATGTCGAGTTTCCAAGTACCGCATTCACCAACATCGCACCGCCTGGATACATTAGATGCATTCCTTCCCCCGCGACGAGCACTTACATACGGTGAACCCACACAAGCAGACTTGGTTGGACTCTGGTCCGCGGCCCAGGGTGCAAAACGCATACCGGGCACACAAAATGGAGCAGGAAAAACATTCGTTCTGAACATGTATCGGTTAGTATTTCATAACCGTGAGACCGATACAGCATTCTAACAACCTCTCAGACAGGCCCCATTAGAACACCCAAACCCTGTCCAACACTCCCTGTTCTTCCCCGAGCACTTCACTTTCGGCACCTCCCCAAACAACCCGTTCTACGCGATCTATGCAATGCGCGAAACCTCACAAGATGAAAGCTTCAATGAGCTCACACTCGTACGCCGAGATCCCACTACCGGCATGGATATAAGTGTAATAACCTTCGGTCTGGAACCACCCTCCCGCCGAATCTCTCCGGCAGGCGATGGCCTCATCACACTGATATACCCAAAAGAAGCGGTCCTTTCCGCAATGTCCCCTAGTACCCCTCTCACCAGAGATGGCAACACCGGCCTTCTATCCATGGTCGCACAATCAAAAACACAACAAGTCCGTGCTAAAGAGGCCATACAAAAGGCCTACGCAACCGAATGCTGCCGGCTATCGTGGAACGCCCATCGCCGACGATACTACCTCTACCACCCGGGCGTGGCGGAGGGCGGCGACGCATATCTCGTCGACATTACCGGAGAAGTTGGCTTCGACCATCTCGGAGCCAAGGGTAGCATCAAACTGATCAACGTGGACACGAACGAAACCATGGTAGAATTGGACTTTGCCCGCAGCTTACTATTTGTCAACACAAGAGCTACGGGGAAAATCCCGAACGATTACATCGTTGATGTGGCGGTATGCGCGGTGCTGACGGTTGCAACGGTGGAGGGACGGCGTATGCGGACTGTCCGCCGCAGTCAGACCAGCAGCTCAACCGTGAGCAGTCCGGGCAAATGGAGTGACGAGGGCAGTGTCGATGAGCGGGAGCGTGGGGGTTGTTGGGGCAGCATGGCTTCCTGGTTTGGAAATATATTTAAGAAGAAGAGGTCGGATTAAATATCAATCCGCTTAGGGTGCTCTAGCGGTATTTCATATAGTTTTTTGGGTCATTTCTCCCCTTATTGAAGACATCACGTCCAACAGAAATTCCGGATATGATAGATTAGATTAGATGTGGTGTTCGGTGGTGTCTGCTGGTTTCTTGAAATCCTTCAACTTTGTGAATGAGATATCATGACGTTACGGCTTAGAGCGATGGGTTTCTTTGGAGTCTGCTTAGAAGGGATTTAGATTAGATTAGATGAGTGATGATTCTGGCCAAGACATCGTGATATATGTATGTATTATTATTATATTATTATTAAAAATCGAAAACTACCCCTGCTAAATCACGCCCAATGCAATCTGGAGGTCGCAATATCTGGAAAGAGGGCGTATTCTGAGTCATTTTAAAATAATACTTGTCGTGCCATGTGGTGCGCAAGGTTTCCGGTATGATACTGCTCCTCGAGAAGAGTGTTGTATTATGAGGTTGGCTTCCTGATAACCTCGCACGGGAAGCACACTTACAGATTGGAAGGGATGCGTCCCCTAGTTGTGGCGGACGTCATTGGATACGGTTTCCATGTTGGGTGAGTCAGGTGGTAATAGGAGAATCATGGTGACGAAAGAATGATGGAATAGAGTACGTATATCGGAAGTCATGTAAATAGTACATTCTCTTTCTATAAGAACTGGCCATTTCTCCCCCATGGTAGGGGGAAGCGGATGGGAAACAATCAAGCAAATTCAACAAAGAGTGCCGTAAAAACTCGAATAGAAGAAAAATGTGCTAGGACGCTGGAGTTGCCTCTCCTAGTAAGGCGCCTTGTATATTCCTTTTCTTTCGCCCCAACCGGGGGCTGAGTTTGCGGTGTTTTCCCCTCGCGTAGCTCAGAAGGGAAATTCCAACGTCCTAGCACATTTTTCTTCTATTCGAGTTTTTACGGTAAGTTGCCATTGTCTACGTCTCTTGTCTGCTAATTGTGCCCCTGATAAGAAACAACTTGTTATGAGCCGAGATTGGCCGGGGTGCAATCCTATTAGAAAACTTCTAGGCAAAAAGTGTGTGAACTTGTTGGGGTAAGTTCCGATGAAATATTTCATGGCCCGATAAGTATTGTTATTGAATTAATGGGAAGTCTATTAGTGCACCATATATGCCACCCGTGATCTAGCAATTAGGCCACCTCCAGACCAGACGAATTGCCTTGCTGCAACTTAATCCCATCCACCACCACCACCGTCGCATCCACCACCACCGTCGTATCCACCATCACTGGAGTCACCACTGCCGAATCCACCACTGCTGAATCCACCACCGAATCCACCGAATCCACCGCTCCCCACATCAGATCCCCCTCCACTATAGGATCCATCTCCCACCGCATCAGATTTCTGTCCACCATGGGATTCGTGCCAGACCTCCTCAGATTTCTGTCCACCATGGGATTCATGCCAGACCTCCTCAGATTTTGATCCGGTTACCCCAGTGTTAGGAGGGGGATTACGAGGTCCATGTTCCACACTGGTTAGCGGCCCGCGGGCCCCTGTGTCGGGACACCCGCCACCCATAATGTCGAAACAATCTTCATCAGGAATCCCGAACACCTAGTAAGAATGAGTATGTTAATATTTTGCATAATATGGAAATGGTAACAAATAGGATTCATACCCCTCTCGAGGAGACATCAGAGTCTGCCGATCTGCGTTCGCGCCTCCTCCGCTGTTTCCAAAATGCCATTAGTTGACAATTCGGTTTATTCTTTGCATGATAACATACCAAGCGATCTTCCTCCTCTTGTGAAGCCAAACGTTCTGCAGCCTTGGTATCACCAGCTGCTTGGCTGTTTGCCGCTGCTTTGGGCGTTGCGTGAAAGTTGGCGGCGGGCCCATTGAGTGCAAGAGTTGGAAATCTATAGCGAGGGTGTTGCCTCGCTCTGAGAAAAATGGCCAAACTGACCGGTTTGGCAAAGAAACGAGACATAGCTGTATCGATAGGATTTGGGTGGTTAGCTGCTAGATTGCGAACTATTGTAATAGCCAATTGCGACTATTTTATTATCGTCCACCCGAGTGTGGTTTGAAGGACTCGGTTGCTCCTTCCAGAGTGCTAGGAAACTCCTACCTTTTATACCTCCCGCCCAGCATGGCTAAAACCACGTGTTAGTCCCTAGTGTATGACGTAATATTGACAAAATAGGCTAGCGTCTGCAAATAGCTAGCCGTCGGGGTTTCCAGCAATAGAGTGACGGCGCCCCCGTGCATAAATCAAAGTTAGAAGTTAGAAGTCCTACGAAGGTACAGCACGTAAGTTTTGAATATTTTACTAGCAGGGGATGTTCGACTAACAGGGGTGAGGAGGTGAATTGGGTAACCACTATGCCCAATTCGCCGTCCTTATACCCAATTTGCTGCCTTGGCCCCTGCTAGCGTAACACCCCCTGCTAGTAAAATATTCAAAACTTACGTGCTGTACCTTCGTAAGCCTTGGCAGCCATGCCCAAGGCAACGCTGGAGAAAAGCAACGAACTTCCTGCTGTGCAGGAGTTTTCTTCCCTCTCAAATATTCGCCAAGAGTTCCAACTTCCAACTTCCAACTTTGATTTTTAGGCGGGGCGCCGTCACTCTAATTCTATAGAAACCTAACCTCAAGATAGAACTCAGAGAAAAATCATGTGAAATTGTCTAACTTGGAAAGAGATTTTTTTTTCTCTTGAGCTCATCCTTTCCGACCAGTTTTCAGCGTTCGCAAGCGTGCAGGTCGGCTTAAGTCTGGCTAGGCTAGGCTAGGCTAAAGTGAGACAGACCTAGGCTTCGTAGGCCAGGCTTCTGCCGGTTTCATGGGTGCCAGGCGTCGCAGGTAGGCTTTCAGTATATTCCATATGACAGGTCAATATTTTGTTAACGTGTGGCTCGCGTCTACAAATATCTACTCGTAATTTTCTGACGTTTGCAAACACAACTGGGTCCGCAGCTTCCTGCATATGCATGTCAGCCCAATAATATCCTGTTTAACAACACATAAAGTAAGCAATTGTGACCAGGATCTAAGTACTCCAAGTAGTGGCCTCCTCCGTATTCCCAGTGAGAAGATGTAAACAAAAACCTTTTTATTTTGCTCAAACACTCAATAATGCCTGTCGTTCCACGGGGAAAAACCACTTCCTTGGCCAAGAGGTGACAAATATTAGCCTATGCCAGTCTAGAAGGAAGATGGAAGGTTACCTTACGCCAAATTTCGGAGAAAACGGGCGTTCTCCTGAGAAGCTGCTCAAATATTATGCGTGAGGCAAAGCGAGGAGCTAGAGAACCCGGGGGGAACCATGACCTATGCGCAACTGAGAATCTGCTACCAAAACCAAATAGTCAGAAAGGGTCAGGATCTATTCTCACTGAGGAACAGAAGCGGAATCTCGTTGCAGTTACACTTTCAGATAGTGAACATTGCCGAATGACCTTCCACCCTCTTGGGCAAGCTGGTATTCTTTTTTTTTTTTTAGTTGGCACTACACATCATGTAGATTAGTATAGATAATTAAAAAATGTTAAGCTGGTCTTGATGTGAGCGGTCTTACTGTGCAAAGAGTACTTGCGGAAAACAATATTCATCGCCGGAAACCTACTGAAAAGCCAATGATGTCTGCAAAGCAAAAAGCAGCTCGATTAGCATTTTGCCTTCAATACCAGGAGCAAAATTGGAAAGAGATACTTTTCACTGACGAATCATACTTTGAAACAGGAGCGCAACGATGGCGGCGTGCCCGTGGAGTTCTGCGCCAGGCTGGGGAGGCATATCTGCCCCAAAATCTGAATAAAAGGTTTGCTCAGGGAGCTACAGTTATATTTTGGGGTGCCATTCTATATGGCTATAAAGGTAAATCAAGACATCCTTCTCCGATATCAAGCTTCCAGGTGCGCAGATATTTTTTGATTTATATTAACTACCTAGAAATACTATACTATCTACTAATACAACTTGAGTAAGACTAACTTAATACTACTGTATTAGGAGCGGACTTACCATACTATCTCTGGCCAACCCTGTATGAGACGAAAAACCAGAAGGCAGAAGCAGAGTGTAACATGTGTACATGTTCCGGTAACGGTACACAGGAGCAGGCAGTGCAGGATCTCCTATGTTTAGTGATTTATACTTGATTTATTTGATTTGATTTCAGCTCCGCCACTGTCTCTGAGTCAGATAGGCTATGCTATCGTATTGGTATGTTTAGTTTGCTTTATTGGAAGTTTATATTTAGGATTCCGGGTATGGAATGGTCATGTAACACTGGCAAAGGCTGAGCACTGTTTGTTTGTTTCTTTCTTTGGTCTTGCAGGATTACAGGATTCCGGTATGTGCGCAGCTACTGGTAATAATCGTGATTGCAGGAAGGCTATCGCTCTTGGGTTTTGTATTTAAACCAGTCTCCTGGCTAGCAGAAGACAGTAGACTTCGACAGACCTTCAGTCTAGGAATACACTTGGTTGAACGGCAATCCCTGTGTTCTATTTGTCCTTCAACTATTATCTCTTACCTCCGGTCCCTTGAAGCCTCCCTTAGCACCAGCGCTAGCAGGTCTATCGCCGGTCCTATTGTATTTTCGTTAGACAAGAATAAACCTGTTACACAGAGGGACAGCTTCAGCGGGAATGGGAGGGGGAAAAGGCCGAGCTGGAGAGGTTTCATCTTACACCTCTGGGGATTGCAGATCCGCAAGCACCTCCGGAGCTGAAGGAGAGAGGAAAGGATACGAAGGGGGGGATTGATTGGTTCATCTATCGTGAACACATTCAGCTTCCTCTTCTGTATCCTTTTGCTCTTGCGGCTGCTGCAGGAGAAAGGCCGGGAATTGTGATAATGGAGGATAATGCCCCCGCGCATATCCACCATTATCACACAATACCCCGGCAGAAGCTGGGAATACAGAAGTTGGTCTGGCCTGCCAACTCCCCAGATCTCAATCCGATGGAAACGATTTGGATGGAGATGAAGGATCCGGTTAAAGAGCGGCTTGGGATTCGGATGACCCCGAGTGGAATACGGAGGATCGTAGAGTCTGAATGGCAGAATTATCCTGTGGAAAGGATAAACCGCCATATTCTTTCCATGCCACGACGTATGGAAGCTTGTATCGCAGATGGGGGAGGAAATTGTTTTAATTTTTAAACACTTTTTCAATTTTTTTATTTCTCAATTTTTAAGTACAATTTAAGCAGCCGAGTGACTGGCCTGTGATCCTCAATCTCCTATACCCAAAGTTACTCCCACTTCTATTCATTATTCAAGCCTTTGTCATTCAAATAGTTGTTATTGTTGAGCTACCCACGAGATTCAGCATCTGCCTTTTCTCTGAAATCTACTTCCTGCAGGTCTCATGCACATCCTCTTGGCTGCATATGCGGACCCAGTTGTGTTTGCAAATGTCAGAAAATTACGAGTACTTGCGATGTCCAAGCGTTTTTAAAAAAGACTGGGTCCGCAGGAGGCTGCATGTGACCTGCATGAGCGGGTCAGCCAATTAAAGAGTGCCGAATTGGAGGTACTTTCAGGGGAAATTTCATTCCCTGAACAAGTGTGCGGTAAAGCCTATACTTTATTATCGTCAATCCTATTCTTAAAAAAAGACTAAATGCAGAACAATCACCATATCCCACGAAGCACCACTACTCCAATGGCCAAGCGTGGCCACGTATTAGCATATAGCATGCTAGGAATGAAATTGAAGGAGATTTAAGAGAGAACAGGAGTTCTCGTGAGTACTTGCTCCAATTTGATCCGAGAAGCCAAACGGAGAGCTGAGGATGGTGGAAATCCTGCTCACTGTGCTACAGAAATCCTTGAGCAAAAACCAAATGTCTTAAAGAGTTCACAGCAGTGTGTAACACAGGAGGAAAAGGACCATTTGGTTGCAGTAACTCTTTCAGATGGGGATCACTGCCGGATGACATATGCTGAGCTAGCAGTAGCTTGTAAGGGAAATCCTCTGGTTTTATTTTTACAAGAGCTAATCAGTGAAGTAGTGGGTCTTGATATTAGCAGGCAAACAGTTCGGAAAGTATTGCAGGAGAATGGGATCAACCGAAGGAAGGCTGCCGAGAAGTCTTCACTTACTCCACAGCAACAAGCAGCTCGCTTGGCCTTCTGCCTTGACCACCAGAATACAAACTGGAAAGAAGTCATTTTTACCGATGAGCCCTATTTCGAAACAGGAGCATTGCGTCGTCGCTGAGCCCGTGGAGTATCGCGCCGTGCAGGGCCTGCTGAAGTTTATCTTCCACAAAACCTGAATAGGAAGTTTGCGCAAGGAGCTACTGTGATGTTCTGGGGGGCAATTTTACATGGAAAGCGAGGTATTAAATTGGCCCAGTTCCTGGTTAAATCATTAATTTTTCTAATATAGCTAGTAGGTTCTGAGCTTCCATATCATACATATACTACACCCTATGAGACAGAAGGGCAAAAGCGAGCAGCTACACTTCACCTGCAGCAAGAGTATGAGGCAGAAGTGAGAGAGATTGAATGGTTTGCTCATATGGGGTTTGAGCATCCTCGGGCTCCAGCAGCACTAAAGGTGAGAAAGAAGGACAGGAAGGGTGGAATTGCCTAGTATATTTATAAGGAGAGGATTTTGGTACCTCTTCTCTACCCTTTTACTATAGAGGCAAAGGTTCAGTTGCCCGGTATGGTAATTATGGAAGATAATGCTCCCGCACATGTCCATCATTACCATAATTCTCTCCGAGAACAACTGGATCTACACAAACTCATCTGGCCTGCAAACTCACCAGATCTTAACCCTAAAGAAACTATTTGGTGTGAAATGAAAGACCTCCTCAAAGCTGAAGTTGGACCCCGAATGACAGCTGCTAGAATATGTGAGGTTATTGTACAGGTATGACTCTGGCTTCCCCCTATTGCCTATTTCTCGGCTAATATCTTACTAGGTCTGGAATAACTACCCGGTTGACCGAGTCAACCACCCTATTGAATCTATGTCTGCTCGCATAGAAGCCTGTATTGGAGATGAGGGTGGGAATGGTTTTAATTTCTAGTTTCTCTATTGTAGACAGTTTCTTATTGCCTTTTCTATCATTATTTTAAACTCTATGTACTTTCCGTTGTATCGTTGATAGACATTTCCACCTCTCATTGGCTCACCCGCTCATGCAGGTCACATGCAGCCTCCTGCAGACCCAGTCTTTTTTAAAAACGCTTCGACATCGCGAGTAATGATGCCAGCAGATATCTGAAGATGCCTGCATAGATCTGAAGATAGCTGAACATGCCTGCAGATGCCGGAAGATACCTGAAGATACCCAAAGATAGCTCACGCGATCTAGTATTTTCCTGTTTCCCCTGCTCATGTGACTCGTGACCACTAAAAGTGACATAGTCGATCGCCAACAAAAGCTGCGGAATCACCAAATGACGCATGTAAAATGAAACGAAACGCGAAGAGTAAAACAGTACCGTATTTACTCGGTCGATTCGCTATCTCCGTTATCTCCCATCCCTCGCTAATCTCGGGATTCAGAGACAAAAGTTCTTAAGAAGGATTAGTGCTTTCCTGGCACGGTTTGGCGTGAGTCATTTGGCTGTGTTGGATCTCATTAACTGGCTTTCGCAATTCAATTAACTTGGTGGGAGAGGCTGATCCCACGCGATGTCGTGATATACAAGGATTTTTGGAGCTAGCGAATCGACCGAGTAAATACGGTACTCACGAGTTCGATCGCCATTGTACAACTCAGAGGGGAGGACTTCTCATTCCGATACGTGCTCTCACGCTAACGACTCATAATGTCCAACTGAATCAAACGAGCGAACCTAGAGGATGAAGCATAGGTGAACCACAAGTGAGCACCAGGATTCCTTGCTCCATGGGCGTGAGGGTAGTGTTGAGCATCCTGCTGACATCGCCAGTATCTAGAGAATATTAGCTTTCGGAAGGGATTATCACCGGTAATGGAGAAGGTGGCGTTCATACTCAACCCCTGGACTTTTTACCAATAACTCAAGTAGGTTTGCCCCATACCCAAGAACACCCTGTAGATTGTTCCCGTTTTTGCTGTAGTGTATCAGTAGAAATAAGACCAGGACGATGCGATGATGAAATATGATTCGATTCATAAACAGAGCTGTGTGAAATGTTGATCGCATCATGGAGGGGAATCTGAGGGAACTGCTAAGAGCTGGGATAGAAGGAGATAGAAGAGAGTTCGCTGATATTATCAAGAAGGTCCTGCGTAATTAACGAGAAGAGACTGAAAACCTCTCAATGCTAAACTCGCTCGGGGATGACGCAAGTCCTGGGGTTGACAACTATTTGGTTTAAAATCAAGAGATATGAGTGATATCGTGTGACCAGCTAAGGGGAAGCGGCAAGGTTTTCTTTGGCCTTTTGTTCCGGCGGCCCGGGGCCGCCACGCCCAAACTCCCGTTCCCCCCACCTTGCGCGATCCAACTCGATTTAAGCCCGGGCCGGCCAAAAAGCCTGAAGCCCAATTGCGAGGCTTGTACAGAAATAAATAGAACTGTCGATGAAAGCAAAGTCAGATCCAGATCACAACACAAACAAATTGAACGACCTAGGGAGAATCCTCAAGTTTAAATTAGTTGGCAAGCCTTCCACTCCTAAATGAATCTTTGTCTTTGTTTGCTACCTCACCTAAGAACAATCTCAGACGCATTCCAATCGTGCATTGTCTGAGCAGTAACAATCGCCCAACTATATGGGATGGCAAAGCACACACTAAGAGGAGCAAGATATGGGAGGCCCAAGCCAAGCTACTATTAGAGCTTTGATTTCCAGTGATAGATAAAAGGTATCGTGCTACCTGCAGAGGTATACTTTAGCATTAGAACATTAAGGACAACTAGGGAGCATGAGGGCCTGAGGCTGTCAACTAGAGTCCACCGCATCGTACAGCAAGCCCCTGCATATAGCCCATCGGGGGTTTTGGTGTCCATCCATAAGATGACTCCTAATCCAAAAACCATGTACTAACTTAGGCCCATACCATATCATATCCTACCCCCAGGACGGACTGACAAGGTGGTTGGGAACACAGAGGGCAAGTGTGGTGGATCTAATGCTAGCAATGATGGGGAAGTAGTGGGGAAACTGGCCCAGTGGGCCGGTAGTGATAAAGAATTTGCGAGAATCTAACCACATGCGTGGAGCCGACCCCCCCCCGAAGCCAAGAGCATTGGGGCGGTTTACCGAGCCAACCCATTAGATCAACGTGCAAAGGGAGAGAAGTAATCGGGGGGAAAATATACGTATTCGTGCTAAACTATTGCAGTGCCTGATTGGTGGTGAAAATCCAGAGTGTAGGAAGTGGCGAGTGACCCGCTGTGATGACGGGAAGAATCACTATTGCCTGACATGATGGTTCAAGTTCGAATCGGAGGACTGTCAACTTTGGGTGCGCCAAGTTGACTGGATTCTCTCTAGAGTGAAGAGAGTGATGTGAGTGGGATATCGCCCTCTTAGTTCCTGAGAATTCTCACTCTGCTTCAGAAGCCATTGTTAGAATACAGAGCCGATTAACTGTCTAGAATGAAGGTATTGGGTGCACTTTTTGTTGGCGACTTTCTAGGCACTAGCTAGAAAGAGAGTAAAGCGTTAATTAATTGAAACTCAAATGCAAATAGGAAGGGCTAAGAGATGGTCTAACTTACTAACTTAAAGTAGAACTTTAATACTCGTCTTGTATTCATTGCTAGAACGAGATCACCCATAGCCATCCCTCACCAAGACTCCTCTGCCCCCATCTTGAAACTCCAAAAAGGCTCAAAACCGATTTTTGCCTCCATCTTAAAGCTCCGCCCACTAACTATTGTGCGTAGACAAAATTAACTAATCAACGAACGCTTGAAATTTTCACCATGATGCTGACCTCCTCGATACAACCACCCCAACACAACCAAGAAAAATAAGTAAAAATAATCCAAATACATGGCAGTATTCAGTACTTGTATGCCATCCATCAGCCTTTATAAAAAAAGAGAAAGTATTATAAGGTGCCTGTTGAGTAGTCATGATTGTTGTGGGGGGCCGGAAGCGATGCGTTTGCCGGGGCGATTGGTTAATTTTGTCTAGGCACAATAGACAGTTTGGGACGTCTGGGCTAGCTTTGATCTCGATCGGTAACAACAGAGGCACCTAGAAAATTCCACCCTCTATAGACAATAACCCATATCCATCCAACATCTCCAAGCGTTAGCCTTTCATTACGAACCTATCACAACCCCATCTCGCATCAAAGTACCCTCACTTGAACTTCGGATTTAAGATTGCAGCTGCCAGATATACTAGGGCACAGTCAGTATCAGAAAAAACTTATCCATTTCCCCCGCCCCATGTGTATCACGAATCCTACGGCCAGAGCTATCTTTAGAGACCCGCTGTATTTATTTAGTAAAAAGGCGTCCCATGTTAACAGATAAGCATTGGTTAATTTTCCTCCATAGCCCTTGTAGCTAGTTTAAAGTCTAGCAATATTTTTTAGAATCTTCTCTGCTAATGTATTTTACCGAGTTAGCGATCATACCAAGAAAGCCACGAGTAATTATATAAGCAGAACCTCTATCCTAATTGATTTCGGCTAAGTTATACTAGATGTAGTAATATCATACGTCACCTTTTTCAAATATTTATCTTAGACACCAGGGCTCAAGTGCCCTGAAGGCACCCAGCCCGCGCTAAGCATGAGGCCCAGGGAGAAGTCCGTGGCTACCATTCTAGGTTTTTACAAGAGTCCGCCATATTGATAAAAGTCCACATCCCCCCCCCCCCGACACCTTATGCAGTATATGGAGAATGGGGAGGCAAATTATGGAACTCAAGACAATTTTTCTCCGCGTTCCGAACCAAGATACTTCCATTGCGGCCTGTAAGTTATACATTTCAAAATAAACTATTAGGCATCCTTCCCCATTTTACCAAGGATACTAGCCTAGTGGACCTCTCCGCTGGTTATTACCTCTAACACTGGTAGGAATGCGAAGCCTACTGTATGGTGTCCCGGAAAACAGGAAAAACTAGCCGAGCCAAGCCGAAGTTTGCCAAAACTTCCTAGTCAATATTATTGAAACTTTGGCGGATTTATCGACGGATGTGTCTATATAAGCACCGACATTAGCCACAGAGGGCTAGACAGCCTCAAGCCCCACCACCAAGATTTTCCTGCCCCCCAAGAGATCCTGTACGAATAGCACTGCACCTGAGGCTTCCACAAAATTACCACACATTCGACACCACTCACTCAGTCTGGCGCTATCTGAAGACTGATCTAAAATACCCTAGCTATTATTGTTGAATGCCTCTCCTATAATACCCACAGTGCTTACCGCAGCGTACCGGAAGTCTCTGTATACTGTGCAGTACCTCACCACACCTGCCCGAAAGAAAGAAAAGTGATAAAACTAAAAAAATCTGTATGCCCGTCAGGGAGAAAGAGGCGACTACCGACAAGGGCAAATATAGAGAGATATGTTATCTGCCAGCTTAGTCTTGAATTTACGTTTCTAGGAAACGAAATGAGTATTGTGGCCCCTTTTAAAACAATGCCTGATATCTGCCGGGGAGGGGTATTTGGACCGGGGCTTACTTTGTGGGCTAACCTAAATTGACCGCTCACTAATCTCCTAGTGGGCAATCGTACTCGAGTAGAAATATTAGGGTAGATACTTTTGTGCTCGTACAACAGAAGGATACTTAACCGACAAAATAACCCCGTCTTGTACAAGTACCATTACGGGTAAAAGATCTTCCTGGCACTTGTACTACCAATCATCTACTATCTCTGCCTCGCACGACAGCCAATAAAGTTTTTAAAATTAATTAATAGCGAATACTAATGCCTGTGCCACCTTCTAACCCTCCTACCAACCGGGCTAGCATTACCGAGGTACCCCGAACATCTAAAGCACCACACTAGCACAGAATCACAAGACAAATAAACATTCCTACCCCGCCAAGTCTCTCGGCATCCTAAAAATTCTGATCAATCCCTATCACTTGTCACCACCCTGCAGGATATTAGATGTTCCCCTCCGGGAATTGCTGTACTTGTACCCGTGTGCCTTTCTGCGCCCTAACAATAGAGTTAGTTTTCGGCTCCCCCGAGAACCTTGGTAGGCACGCATTGTCGCAAGAAGCGAAAAAATGACCGATACAGCGGATCTACAGGCATCTTGAAATGGTTTGGATAACATAACGGCAGATAAGATGGCGTAGCACGCACGAATTTTTTTTGCACCCGAAGTGGGTCCAACGTTTCTGTACTCGCTCGTAGGGGAAGTGCAAAGTTTGTGTGTGGCAGCCTCCCGCCGATGGCTAAGCGTCCAGGCGGGTAAAGCGAGATTGTTTTTTTCAAGGTTGGATTTCAACACCTCGAGTGCAGATTTTTGTGCACCTCGCGGATGGGTGGATTAGCTTTGGTCGACAAGCGGTGTTTTGAGATCTGACTTGGGTTGGAACTGAGAAACGATGGGGGCAGTTCAAGAGAAAAGCACGCATTTCTGAGCGCACAGTATCCCAATTGACGGAAAAATGGCGGTGCGAACGCTAGCTATGGGAGATTATTGTCGGTGAGCCCTATGGGAGCATTGGAGGCTAATAGTGGCACAAGAAACTACTCGTGCTTCTCAGCCAAGATTTGCCTTCCCCATTTGTCCTAGTGAGGTTTGCAAGGATCGTTCTTCCAAAGAGGTATAGTGTGCAAAGTCGTGCATAACTAGCGCGGCTCCTAACTATCTATTATAACGGATTCTTTGACGATCCAGGCTAACTGCTACCCACCATATCAACTCTGAACGTGTCCACTCAATCTTAACCTTCCGGATGCTAGCGTGCGCACTAGTCATGCACCATATACACACTATTCCTCTTTGGCACAAGCATCCTTGCAAATCTTACTATGACAAATGGGGAAGGCAAATCTTGGCTGAGAAGCACGAGTACAAGGGCCAGGGATAAAGCTTTCGCACACGTCTTTAAAATTTTTGTATGATAACAAGGTCTGGTTTACTCGAGTAGAGACTGCGGGCTGTTTGATTAGGGCCATAAGCTTTAGTGGAGCATGGGTGCCCCAAACGAAAAAGCCCCCGCACACACTACTCCGTGACCTCACCAATTTTTAATGATTTTTTGCTGGTACGGTAAGCCACTTTGGTGTGTTAAAAATTTATGCCTGTCCCTTGTAAGTCCGGCGCTGTGCCACGAAATGTCTGGGTTTATTCCCTATGCTAGTGCGAGCGCGACTTTTTCCCCCCATACAAAAAAAAAGCCACAAAACGGGTTTGCGAAGCAGTAGTTACAATACAGGTATGGGGCCGCCCAACTTATGCTACCCCCCCCCCCGAGTACAGTACAGTAGGTTGCCACCGATAAATCATCGGCCATCGTGGGAGCTTCCGCCTCCTCGTAGACACAAGCACAGTTGCGGGGACCAGCATCCCGCTAGTAAATTTAGACTCCCAAATAAGTTACTGTGGCGCGCGCTAAGCCGTATTTCCTCGAGCCCAACCAGGGGACAACACGGCCAATTGAGCAAGAACCAAGAGAAAGAATGCAGACCATAAATTAAGTTCTCCAATTGCCGCACGTGGATCTCGGAGCTTAGCGAGATCTTCAATCTGCCGTCATATCTTTTTTTTTTCATAATCCTGGCAGAGTGCTCATAGTTGCGTCTATGATACCACAAATTGGCCCGCAAAAGTTCTAGGATCACACCGCACCTCAGTCCCCCTTGCAACAAACACCTCCTCTCCTGATCGCATTAATTACTCGAGCATTATTAACATCCTTGGCAAGAACACTCGGGTCCCCCCGTGTCCCCTAAAGCTCAGAGCACGGCTTACCGCATTACCCCTATTTCCCATCATCCTGGACCGCCAAGATCTACCCTATCGGCCACAATCGTGGAGAGCATGGTTTAGCGGCAGATACCAGTGTTGCAAAGAAGGCCTTTGATAATCGAACCCGGGGGGTTAGAAGGGGAGGGGTTTGAATCGGGGCTTCTGAAAATAGGGATTGAAGGGGGGGGTTCTTTAATTCCTTAGTAAGCAAAAATAGC